>Ga0209541_10004387_pt1 | contig 25059 bp, 23 predicted proteins | sample RifCSPlowO2_01_FD_184027 | JGI IMG/M metagenome (GOLD analysis project Ga0209541, IMG submission 184027) | Groundwater microbial communities from Rifle, Colorado - Rifle CSP2_plank lowO2_0.1 (SPAdes) (version 2) | ecosystem: Environmental > Aquatic > Deep subsurface > Groundwater | place... | reverse complement strand
AACCGTTTCATTGTAGTTACAATGTAACTACATGAAGTATATAAAGATTTCTATCATTCAGAATATAAATCTAAGAAAAATCAGCTATGCACATACTATAACTCAAGCTATTTTTTTATTTTACCCCTTAGGTGTTTTAACAGTTATATTTGAAAATTTTTTTTTTGGAAACATTATCGAAACAATAATCTTAGACTCATTAATAAGCATTATTTTTTTGATAGCTATGATTAAGCTACATAAAATTATCATTAAAAAATGTGTAATTTGGATTATTTACTCAGCCATAAATATTATACTTATTATGATGTCCATTTGGATACTTACTGCATTCGGTAGGGCGGGACTGTGAATATCTTAAAAAACATCATGCTATCGCATGGGAGGTGAATAAAACGAAAACCAACAAAAAATAGGTGAGTACACGCTTTATGGTGAGATTTTAACAGGCGGAACAGTTAGCAGGTTTGACTACGAAGGCAAAGAGTTCGATTCTGCGGTAGATATCTGTGCACGAGTAGTCTTCATCTTTTCTAATATCTCCATTGGAATCTTCAATGCCGCAAGCGTATTTCTTTTGGCGCCGTGATGGTCGCAGCCTCCAGACTCCAGCATCCTGTTTTTTTGTGCAATTCCCTGATAGAATTTTATCAGTTCCATGTTGCCTTTTTCATCAAGATTCAATTGCGGAAAGACAAGATGGTACGGATAATATGTTTCAATGCCATCGCCACCCGCCTTTTTAAAAAGCTGGATTAATCTCAATGAATCTTCTGTGCTGTATATCCTCGGATGTGCGAGAATTGAAATTCCTCCAGCAGCATGGATGACTCTGACAGCTTCTTTCATTGGAAGATTTTCATCTCTCGGTACATATGCTTGCTTGCCATAGCCTATACACGCGTCAAACACGTCCTGCACAGACTTGAATTTTTCTGGGTATTTTTTTAAAAGAAACTTCGCGACATGCGGCCTGCCAAATGCTCCTTTTACTGTTGCGGCGACTTCATCGAATGTGATTGCGAAGCCCATCTTCTGAAGTTTTTCAATCATCTTTCTCTTCTGGCTGATTCTTTCTTTTTTGCCCTTTTCAGTCAATGCGATAAGCTCTGAATTCTTGTGATTTACCAACAAGCCGAGCACATCTATCTCTTTGAATCCTTTTTCTGGCTCGTAACATCGTATTTCTATGCCGGACACAACTTCTATTTTTCCGTGCGCATGATTAAGCGCGCGCTGCACGCCATCAACGACGTCATGGTCAGTAATTGCAATCGCTTTCAGTCCGCGCTTTATTGCGTCGTCGACTAACTCTTCAGGTGACTGTTCGCCGTCGGACATATAGGTGTGAGATTGGAGGTCTATCATGTTATTCAGTTTCGCTCATACACTTCATCAGCTTTTTTGCGAGCAATTCTAATCTTTCTTTGTCAATCAACACTTTTTTAACGGGTTGCATCTTTACAAACTCGCCGTCTTTGTCTTTGTGTATGTGCTTTTTCTCAAATGTACTGTCAACGGTATAAGGTTGACCTATGGCGTTGCGAAATGGAAACAGCTTGACATGCAGATGTTCTTTCTTCTCTTTCCAGTTCGTTGCTTTTCCGTATGTTGCCACAGACACTGCATCTTCTTTGTTTGCAGAGGTCACCTGGAACTGTGGTGATTCCATCGCCATGAGCTGCGTCAGTGCCGCTGAGAGTTTTGCAAATGCTATTCCATAATTCGCTGCACGCTTTTCATTGGCTCCAAGCTGGCAGAAATGCGTCAAATGTTTCGTTGACATCAGTTGTAGTGTGCAATCATGAGCAGGATCGCCTCCTGTTTTTGGGGACAGTGTTGCAAACCATCCATCCTCTTCTTTGCCAATCCTATACACAATGATTGCTCCATACGATGTTTTTTTGCCGATGCCTAAATGTGATTCAGCACACCACTCACAGTTTTTATTTTGAGATGTGTCTTCGTTTACCAATTCAGCGAAAGCATCGTTCATGATATTACCTTCATCTGTTCTTGTTCTCTTCTCTCCGTGATGTATGAATCGAGGTAGCCTATCACAATACGATAATATGGTTCCCCTTGTTTCGGTTCAACTCTTTCCAGGGTGCCGCATGCTTCTATCTTTTCTCCACGTCGTGCCAGCATGCAGTAATCTCTTGAGTGAAAAAATACCTGTGACACTGGAACATTCTTTCCCGAAAGCACTACTGATTTTTCAATCGTGTAAAAACCCGGACGCACCGCAGAATTGAACTCATCCGATACAATACCCGTGACTTTGGCTATTCCTTCATCACTATAGCGCTCACTGCCCCATTGGCATGTCCGCTCTTCTTCTTTCTCCGCTGCAAAAATCACAAATAATGTATTGCCAAAAAAACCTTCTGACCTCTTGCGCTCCATGATTTTTAGAAACTTCTCTTTGTCCCATATCTTATGCCGATTGCGACGTCCATAAAATTCCAGCCATTCCTCTCTCGTTTTCCATCGAAGCATCGAATGTTCGGCATTTTCGAGAAACTCCATCAGTTTCCAAAAGTTTTCTTTTCCATAAACTACAATGTTTATATCAGAAATATTTGACATGTAATGCCCCATCAATGTAGAATATGTCACGCCAAAATCCTTCATGCGCAGTCCGCTCTTTGTGAGCAGCATGACAAATTCGTGAACATTCCGCAGATGAACATCGAGTGCATCAACCGGCATGCTCATTAACTCTTTTAATCCTGTTCGCGGAAAATACACCCGTTCTATATGCTCTATTGGAACAGAAAAAAACAGTCGTGAACCACTGTGCATATTGCTTTGCATCACATAGTGGGGATATGCTTTTTTAAATTGCTCAACATATATTTTCAATGCGTTCTTCTCCGCCCACATATCAAGACGGTTCATCTTCTTGCCACCGATGAATCTGTATTGCAATGCAGAACTTTCCACTTTGTCTGTCGGAATATATTTTGGTTTGACGAGAATAGAATGTGTCGGGTGCTCATTCGCATAGACCTGACAATGCAGGCCGTCTTTTGTCGTGATTATCGATGACTCATAAAAATGCATTATCCCAGCTCCAGCGCCTTGATGTACTCTTTCTCGCGCCTATCGGAAATGTATGCATCAAAATAACCGACCACAATACGGTAGTACGGTTTACCATTTTTTGGTGTCACGCGCTCAAGCAGCCCGCATGCTTTGATATGTTCTCCTGTTATTGCCTGCTGCACAAAAGGGATTGAGTAGGTCACAAATCTTTTGATTGGAATTGTTTTGTCCAGTGCACTCCGTTCATCATAGTCAAGAAGTTCTGCATCAGAGACTTCATAGAATCCCGGTCGCACATGGCTATTATCATGATTAGTCACACGAGCTTTGACTGTTGCAACTCCCATCGGCTCGTATGTTTCTTCGCCCCACTTGAACCATGTCTCATGCGGCTCTTCTACAGTAAATAGGGTAAAAACTGTTCCGCCGAATGTTCCCTCATATCGCTTTCGTATCATGTGATTAACGTATTCCTGCTCGGTGAAATGGCGCGACTCTGAGGTCTGATGTTCTTTGTAATATATTGCCCATTCCTCAGCTGTTTTCCATTTCAGTTTCTCGTGATGCGCAGTTTTCAAGTAGTCAAGTATTTTCCATCCGTTGTCCTTGCCATAAATGATAATATCAATGTCAGATTTTCCGTAGGTATAATTCCCCAGCAACGTGGAATGCATGATACCTAGGTTTTCTGATGACACACCACTTTTCATGAGAAGTCCAACAAGCTCTTGCACAAGCACGAGGTAAAGGTCACAATCTCTCAATGGAACTTTCAGCAGCTCACGCAGTCCGTTTCTACCATCGTGGACTGTTTTTATCTTGTTCTTCGGCACGACAAAAAACCAGTTTTTGTGCATTGGTGAATCATAAATATAGTCTGGAAATTTTTTGCGAAATTGGTCCACATATTTCTGCAGTTCAGCTTTTCGTGCAAAAAGGTTAAATCGGACTAAACATTTTTCAAATAAAAATCTGTATTTTAATCCGTCTCCCTTAATAGCATCTGCTGGAATATATTTTGGCTTGACGATAACATACCCTTCAGGATGCTCATTTGCGTATGTCTTGCATTGAAAGCCGTCAACGGTATCCACCAGTGTAGACTCATAAAAATGTGCCATCATGTCACCTCAATTGACTGGACAGTGATGTCTTTTGGAACTGGTTCACCGAGCAGTTTTAGGATTGTGGGCGCAACCTGCTGAATGTTTATATCCTGCATTAATCCTTTCTTTGCTATGCCTTTTCCGCTGATGATGAAACATCCCTGCGCAGAATGGCCTGCGCTGTCTGCTCCAACCGCTGTTTTCCAAGAGTACAAACTGTCATGACCAAGGTCAGGATTCGATGCCCATCTCAAAGCGTCAAAATAAACGATGAGGTCGGGACATTCGGGATGTGAAGTATCTTTGTAGATATTTTCTGACACATACACCTTTGTTTCCATGGGGTTTCCTTTGTCATCAGTAATGTCACACAGTTTTTTTGCAATTTCATCTCTGATTTGGTTATACTTATTTCCTGCTTTCGGCTTGTTGATGATGACGCGTGCATTATATGCGCCGCCGCCCCATGCGAGTGACTTGTCCATATCGATGAGTTCTGTACTGAATTTGCGCAGCTCTTTTATGTTAATGTTCTGTTTTAGTACTAAATAACCCTGATTTATCAGCCATGTATTGATGTTAATCTTGCCTTCCTGCTTTATCATCCCGTGGTCAGATGCGACGATAATCACTGTATCATTGTCAAGGAGCTCAAGCACCTCTCCCAATTTACTGTCAAGGTATGAATAATATTTTTTTAGTGCATCCCTGTAGGGAGAATTCGGAATGTATCTCCGATGCGTTTCGTCAAAATGCTGCCACAACATGTGCTGTAGTCTGTCTGTACCTATCATCACGCTTGCAAAAAAGTCCCATTCTCCAACGACAAACTCTTTGAGCAACCCAATTTGCATATCAGTCATTGCGTAGGTTCTTTCAAGCAGGACGCCAACATCGAGCCCTTTGTGTCCTGCAAGTCCGGCAACAACATCAAAGAAAATATCTTGATTCTTCATTGCGCGAAGCTTGTCGATAACCTGTGGCGGGTATGCGCAGCGCTCATTGACCATTGGTGTTAAAAAGTCACTCACCATCACACCATTGATTGGCTTTACAGGGTACGACAAAGGAATGTATAGCGCGATCGTTTTTTTTCTTTTGCCGAGCATGTCCCACAGCAATTTGCACTTTATGTGCGTCGAGTTCACGAGTTTTGTCGTGCCATCAGCATCTTTGTAAGTGTAGCTGAACACACCAATCTCACTCGAATCCTTTCCTGACAGCATTGCATTCCACGCAACAATGGTTGATGGCGGAATGGTACTGTTCATCTTGGCATATGCACCTTTTGACATGAGCTTGCTTATATTTGGAAGTATATTTTTCCACTTATCAAAAACCAGTTCAGGCGGCGCACCATCGATGCCAAACAATAAAACCCTTGTCATTTTAATCAAGATACCCAAGACTTCTCAGGCGTTCTTTGACCGCTGCTTCGTCTAATGTATGGTCTTCCGCATCTTTTCGCAGGAGATGAACAACATAACTCTCCAGCGTGATGAATCCATTTTGTTTCATCTTTTCCATGGCTTGAGCAGCTACTGCAGTGGGGATTTTTACGTCTGTTGTAGCTTTATTTGAATCGGTCAATCTGAACACCTGAAGCTGCACGGAAAATTGGGATATATAAACTTTCTTGCTTTATGCGACACGACTCATTTATAACGGTAAAAACAGATAATCATATATAACCATTCGTGTCACTGTCATTCTTCTATGCATCCTGAAATCACTGAAGAAATTCACAAAAATATTGATTTGAACAAAGCAAAAGAAGAAAAAGCATACAGGAAAGGCTATGAGCATGTTCTTGATTACCCGGCGCAGGTCGTCACACGTATAGCGCACCTGCTTGGTTTTACACGCGCAAGTCTGACATATTTCTGGGTGATTGTCCAGTTTCTCAGCACATTTCTTTTTATCAAAGGAGACTATCGATTAAATGTCATTGCTGTTATCATCTTTCAGTTCATGTTCATTGTTGACCTTGCAGATGGAAAACTCGCACGCTATCATGAAAAAAATACTGACAGAAAAATCAAAAAGCCACTTTATTTTAAGTACCTTGATCGTGTTGGACACTACGTCAATGACAGTCTGTTATTTGTCTTTTTGGGGTATGGGAGTATGTCGTTTGGTGTGCAGTATCTTTATCTTGGCGTTGCAGCTGCTTTGTTCTTCCTGTTCAGCAAAGCGATAAACATCAACCCTGCATGGTACACGTCTGAACAGGAACAAAAAGATATCCAGCAGGTTGCAAACAAAGTTCATATACGCTCTGACAAGTCTTTTATGAAACAGCTCTTGTTTGATATACTTCGTGTCGAGCATCTGTTTAGTGTATTGTTTATTGGCATTGTTGTCAACATGCCTCATTACACGACTGCGTTGTATGCAGCTGTTTATTTTCTTGAGTTTGTCCGAAAACTTGTGTCGCAGGCAATCAGGTTAATAAAATTAGATAAAGCTTATCAGGATGCGCTGGACAAGGATAAGTGAATTTTAAAGCGTCGTTAGTGGATTGTCATTGGGGCAGAAGGAAGGCGAAAAAAGTTACATAACGTTCTTTTTTACTTCCTTTCGTAACACCTATGGCTGGGAGTCCACAGACCACAACTTGTGCAGCGACTATTATATGAGTACCTTTAAAAAAGCGGTGCTATTTGTCCTGCATATGTCTTACCTCAAGAGCGCATTGCGAGGCACTGCATGGGTTATGTTTTTTCACATAGCAGCAAGCATCGTCAGTTACGTTAACAGGATCGTGCTTGCACGCAACATGACACCCTCAGAATACGGCGTGTTCTATTCAGTGTTTACTTTTGTCACATTCTTCCTTTTTTTTCGCGAACTTGGTTTATTACAGGCACTTTCCAAGTATATTCCCGAATACAAACTTCAGGAAAGGTATGACCTCGTAAAAAGCGCAATTGTGACGACAACGCTCATGCAGTTTGCCGGTTCAGTGCTGTTCAGCATTGCTTTTTATGCTTCTGCAGGCTATCTCTCTCAACATTATTTTCGCGCGCCTGAAGCTGATTTTTATCTGAAATTTCTTATCATCTACTTTTTGGCAAGTGTCATTTTCCGGACGATGAAAAGCGTTCTTCAGGGCTTTCAATCCATGTTCTGGTTTGCATCATCAGAATTTGTTAAAAATGTCGTAACATTATTGTTGACACTTCTTTTCTTCTCTCTTGGGTTTGGAATTCGTACGCCTCTGTATGCGTTTGTTTTTGTTTTTCCCCTGATGATTGTTTTGTATGCAATTCCCACGCTTCGAAGTTACAATATTTTTGCATATAACACTTCTGAATTTAGACGAATTTCTGCACAGCTGTTTCTTTTCAGCACACCTGTTTTTTTAAGTTCTGTCGCAACAAAAATCATTGGTTATGTTGATACGTTAATCCTAACGTACTACAGAAGCTCAGCAGAAGTTGGAATTTACAATGTGATTCTTCCCACGGCACTCATTTTCCTTTTTATCGGTCAAGGCGTATCGGCAACGATTTTCCCATTATCTTCAGAACTCTGGGCGAAAAACGACAAGAAACGGCTTGCTGACGGGTTACAACTCATTTACAAATACATTTTTCTTCTTTCAATTCCCATCATCGGCACTGTGCTGGTCTATTCTTACGAATTCATCGCTACATTTTTTGGCGTTGAATATGCGGGGGGTGCATTCGCGCTTCAGATACTATTGTTTGGTGTTTTATTTTATACTGTCTCTCTCATCAACGAAAATATTGTTTCAGGCATCGGTAAGCCGCACATCATCATGAAAATCATCGTCGCTGCAGCAATAGTCAATATTGTCATTAATTTCATGTTTATACCCTCTTTTGGGATTAATGGTGCGGCGGTTGCAACGACGGTGAGTTACGTTATGATGTTTATCTTCACAACTGCACGCGCTGCACGGTTCGTCGAAATGAAACTGCCTTTCTATGAGTGGGGCAAACTGCTTGTGCCCACTGCTGCTTTTTTTGCAGTTCATCTTGTCGTTCGATATGCCTCGCTGTCCTTTCTCCACAATTTCTGGGCGAATGCTCTCGTTGTAACAGTGATTGCCGGACTTGCCTATACATCGGTTGCGTTTGCACTCGGGCTCTTCAGTTTTTCTGATGTAAGAAAACTTATCTTGCGGTTGGTGTAGTCACTTCTTCATCATGTCTGCGAGAAATCCAAACAGAATAATTTGTAACCCAACCATAATCAGTAATATCGTCAGAATTGTTGATGGAAGCTTGCCAACGTATCCTAATGTTATAAACCGGTAAATAAGCCATATTCCAATTGTGCTCCCAGCAAGCACAAACAAGCCGCCAATACGACCGAAGAAACTCAACGGCTCATAATCTCTGTAAATACGCAAAATATTTATCCAAGCTTTTACTGCGTACTGCCATGGGTTTTTGAATAAGCGGCTAGCCCGTGTCGGTTGCGGTGAAATAGATATTTCTGTTATCTTAAATTTTTGTTTTGCAGCTTTGATGAGTTGCTCCTGTGTGTACGTAAATGTGTTGATATACGTTATTTCTTCTGCAACTTCGCGGGTGAATGCGCGGAAGCCTGTTGTTGTGTCTGTGAGTCTTGTTTTTGTTAATTGTGTCAGGACAATGGCGAATGCCTTGTTGCCCAACCATTTCAAAAATGGCATGTGACTACATGATTTAAACGAACGACGGAAACGGCTGCCAAGCACGAGGTCATAACCCTGCTCAATCTTGTGGATGAGTGCGGGGATAGCTGCGGCAGGATACTGACCATCCGCATCCGTATGCACAATAATATCTGCCTTGAGCTTGACACATTCTATCATCTCGTCCCTGAATGTCTGTGCAAGCCCTTTGTTATGTTTGTGTGATATGACAATAGCACCTCGCTGTTTCGCGATTGCAACGGTATTGTCTGTGCTGCCGTCATCAAAGACGAGAATTTTGTATGAGTAGGATGTTGCGCGCATTACTCCATTGATTTCGTCAATCACCCGACCAATGTCTTTTTCTTCATTATATGCAGGAATCGCGATAATGATGTTCATAGGGTTAACACTCTCTTTTCCTGCGCTGAATGTGCGATATGTTGTGCAATGCGAAGGGCGTGCAACGCATCTTCACCGGTCACTGCGACTTTTGTGTTGCCTTTTATGACTTGAATAAAATGTTCTATTTCTGCCTGTAACGGCTCTTTCTTTGGTACGTTGATTATTTTGATGTCGCCCTCAGAAACGCTGTTCCAGTCCGTTGCGCCAAATGACTTGTTTTCATAGAAAAAAAGCTCCTGTGTCAGATAATTCACTTTGAACATGCCGCGCTTTCCGAAAATTGATAGCTGGCGAATCTTCGTTGGGGACAGATAATTGATATTTAACACTGCGAGCATTCCGTTATCATATGTGAGGAGAGCAGTTACACTGTCTTCGTGCGCGGGATGCAGACGACGTTGGGTTTCTGCATATATTCGGGTTGGTTGCGCTCTCGTGAGATAATGGATAATGTCCGTGTCGTGGACAGATAAGTCGGTTATGACTCCAACATCCGTAATACGTTCAGGAAATGGGCCGATGCGGTCAACTTCAACTTTGTAGATTTCTCCCAATTCGCCACGCTCAAGCCGACGCTTTAATTCGACGATTGCAGCGTTAAAACGTTCAATGTGGCCGACCATGAGGTGAACTTTGTTTTTTTTTGCCACATCGATAAGCTCCTGCGCTTCTGTTTCGTTTGTGGCAATCGGTTTTTCTATCAAGACATGCTTGTTCTGGCTTATGACGTGCAATGCACATTCTTTATGGTATTTCGTCGGAACAGCGATTGTGACTGCGTCAATCTTTTCTTTTTCGAGAAGCTCTTTATATGAAGTGTAAGCTTTTGTGTTGTATTTTCGCGCGATGCGCTCTGCCTGCTCCTTGTTTTGGTCTGCGATGGCTTTCAACGAAGCGTTTTCACAATTGAAAATAACACGCGCATGGTTTTGTCCCATGCTTCCCACGCCGATGACTGCGATGTTTGTCATTATATAGTGCGCTGAACGGGGGCGGTTTAAAAAATATGTGGTTGTGCGCTGCTTATTTGGTCGTTTTCATGCTGCAATTGTACATCTTATTTAGCCAGAGAAATTTGCATTTCAAAAGTTTTATAAATCAGTGTGTTTTACCTTATGAATCTCAAAAAGAGAGTACTATCATATTGAAAAGTTGATGGGCGTAAAAAATTAAAGTAGGTGATTGTTGTGGGCTCCAAATCTGTTCGTTCGATTGTTGTTGGTTTATCTTTGTTGGTGTTTGTTCTCTTGTCTGCTTTTGTCATTGCTCAAACGACTTTAAGTGCTGATATTGTTCGAATAGGGAACCCGAGTAATCGTGGTTATGCAGATGTTGGTGCTAACATTTCTGGTACTGCATTTAACTTAAGTCTCACCATTGTCGGTAACTCGACGCATGGTAATAACATCGTTAATGTCTCGTTCATGTTCTATTACAAGAAAAATAGCAGCGTCATGCGCAATATTACCATCCAAAACTTTACAACAAATCAGACTGAATGGAACACAACGCTTGATACAACAAGTTTTCCAGAGGGTATCTACAATATTACGGTGATGGTTTGGAACTACTCGGTTGAAGCAGGAGTTACTAATGTTCTCATCAATGATAGCATCTGGACAAACGTTACATTTGATAACACACCACCCATGCTCAACTTTTCAACAGGCAATCCAGGTGTAAATAGTTCCGTGTTAGATGGGGGGAAAAACTTTACGAATAGTAGTGGTCCCTTAACGCTTGTTTTGTTTGCGGACGATAAAAGACCGGGCTCAAATGTTAATCTATCATTGACAGGAGTTGTTGTTAGTATCACTAACGGGACTGGCTATCAATTCAATCGTACTGCGGTAAACAACTCGGGTAACTGGACAATAATTATTAATGTGTCGCAGTTGAAACCTGGTCTCATCACTGTTTTTGCGTATGTTAATGATACAGCAGGTAACAGAAATACCACAAAGCCGTTTAACTTTACGGTTAACACGCCTCCGAATGTGACGATTTTCCAACTTCTCAATATTTCAACTCTTGGCAGAAAACAGAGGCTCACCGTTAACATCTCGGTCATCAATACGAGTATGACCTCTGTAGTAGATGGCGGTTTGCCAAACAGTCGTGTCAATGTCACGTTGAACTTCGATAATGCAAGTGGCACGGACTTTAATATCACGATGAATATCTCGGGCGGCGATCCGCTGAATATCACTCGAGAGCTCGCAGGTGCTCTTGTTTTCTTCAGAAGCGAGATTAATGCCTCACAGCTTGTCGCGGGTTTGCATACAGTGACGATACTGGCTAATGATAGCAGGGACAATGTCAATAAGACTATGACTTTTCAATTTCTTGTTGATAACACTGTTCCCGTTGTTAATTACTCTCCGAACAGCATAGTTAATACTACGCTTTCGGGCGCGAACTACACTGTTGCATCTGGGAATCAGACTATCGCAATTTATGCAAGCGATACTGAGCGCAGTTCTGCAGGTAATGGCTCAATCCATACTGTCGTTGTTTATGTGAGCAATGGTACGCAAGGCACGCCATTCAATATGACGACTGCGAACAATGGAACAGACGGTTCTGGTCCGTTTAACTTCACGCTTTCGTTAAATGTATCTAATCTGATTGCTGGCATTACGACCATTCGCATATTTGCTAATGATACCGCGGACAATCTGAACACAACTGGGACGTTTACGTTCACGGTAAACACGCCGCCGAATGTGACGATTTGGACGAATCAGTCGATTAACTTGTCTGATGATGGACCTAATCAGAGGCTTATCATCAACCTCTCGGTAATTAATAGGAGCATGTTTGTCGGTATACCAAACAGTCGTGCCAATATCACGCTTGTGTTTGATAATTCAACTGGGACTGACTTTAACATCACGATGAACATCTCAGGCGGCGATCCGCTTAACATCACGCGTTATGTGACGAATCGTCATACATTCTTTGTCAGTGAGATTAATCTCTCGCAACTTGTAGAAGGGTTGCACACAGTAACGATATTCACTAATGACAGTGGGAGCAATGTCAATAACACCCAGACATTAACATTCAGGGTAGACAATACCTTCCCAACGGCGACAGTCAGTTGTACGTCAAATCCGACAGCTGGTGCGATTGTTACATGTACATGTTCTGGTTCGGATTCGGGAACTGGTACAAAATCTGTAGCATTCCTCGGTGGAGTTGCTACGTCGGAGAGTACGACCGCAACGAATACAGGTGCAACTTCGGAATCTTCTGTTTGTGTTGTAACTGACCATGCAGGTCATCGAACTGAAAAGAAAGGCTCGTGGACTACACAAGCGTCTTCCGGTGGTGGCGGCGGCAGTGGCGGCGCTTCTGGTGGCTCGTCAAGTGGTGGTGGTACAGGGGCAGCTGCAACCTATGAAAAGAAAGTATGGACTTCAATCAATGCGGGCGAAGTTGCAACGGTGACACCACGCAATCCTGAATTCAGCGTTGAGGCTGTCGAATTCAAAGTATCTGACACGGTCTATGGCGCTTGGGCAAAAGTTGAGCCGATTACCAAAAGTGAATTGCCTGCAGAAGCCTTGACACAATTGACAGGCAAAGTTCATGATACCATTGAAATCAGCGTCAACAAGCTTGCGCTGAAAGATGAAAAGGTATCGGACAGAACTGTCAAATTCAAAGTGCCAAAGATATGGCTCACCGAAAATAGCGTTGACAAGAACAGTGTTGTGCTGATGCGCTTTGATGACAGTATGAAGAAATGGCAGGAACTAGCAACGACTGTCGGAGAAGACGATGGTACGAATGTCAAGTACACTGCGCAAACACCGGGTTTCAGCTTCTTTGCAATTGCAGAGAAAGGTGCAGCGTCGGGTGCGACTGTAGTTGAGCCGACAGCACCAACGGGTGCGGCAACGACAACGCCTGAGACGATGACAAAACCAAGCACGACGACAACGACGAAAGCCAGCGAGCCTTCTTCAACAGGCAGTTCAGCACTCTGGTGGATTGTTGCAGCTGTTATAGTAGTAGCAGCAGTTGTGTACTTTGTTCGAAGAAGAAAAGCGTAAAATCTTTTTTGTTCTCTTTGTTTTTTGTTATTTTTTTGTAAACACCTATTTGCTTGTGCTTATTGGAATTTTGTTTTCGATTATTTTTGAACGTCAAAGAAAGTTTTATAAATCAGTGTGTTTTACCCAAGTGAATTCAAAAGAGGATAGCTCTCATATTGAAGAGTCTGGTAGACGTAAAAAATCAAAAAAGGTGATTGTTGTGGGCTCCAAACCTGTTCGTTCGATTGTTGTTGGTTTAATGTCTTTAGTCGCTCTGTTGACTGTGCTTTCTATTGTCGTTATGGGGACAAGCATCTTGATTGGTGATATTATCAGACCAGGTAGTCCTGCTGTCAAGGACTTGGGTAATATTTCGGGTTCAGCTTTTAATTTAAGTATCAGTATCGCTGCTAACAATTCACATGGGGATAACATCGCTAATGTTTCATTCATGTTCTATTATAGAAAAAATAGCAGCATTATGCGCAACATCACACTTCAGAACCAAACACGTAATCAGACTCAGTGGAACACAACTTTGGATACAACCAGTTTTCCCGAAGGTATGTATAACATCACTGTTATGGTCTGGAACTATTCTACTGAAGCGGGTGTAAATCAGATTATCATTAATGATAGCTTTTACACAAATGTCACCATCGATAACACGCCGCCGATGCTTAATTTTTCAACTGGCATGCCTGGTGTAAATAGTTCTGTCTTAGATGGTGGGAAAAACTTTACGGTTAGTAGTGGTCCTCTGACACTTATCTTGTTTGCTGATGATAAGCGACCTGGCTCAAATGTAAATTTAACCCTTACGGAACTTATCGTTTCCATTAGTAATGGGTCGACTGGTACTCGATTTAATCGTACTGCGGTCAACAACTCCGGGAACTGGACCATTATCATTAATGTGTCTGATATGAAACCAGGTCTCACGACTGTTTTTGCGTATGTTAATGATACTGCAGGAAACCGTAATACAACAAAGCCGTTTAACTTTACGGTGAATACACCACCGAATGTGACGATTTGGACCAATCAGTCTATCAATCTGTCTGATGATGGACCACACCAAAGGCTTACTATTAACTTCTCAGTTGGTAATGTATCGCAAAGTACTGGTCTTGGTGCAGCGAATATGTCAAAGATAAATATTACGCTGGAGTTTGACAATGCGACGGGCACTGACTTTAACATCACGTTGGGCATCAGTCCTAACTTTGGTTTCAACTATTCTTTGGCCAACTATTCGTTGGATCCAACACAAGCTGTCTTCAACCATTCAACTAAGCTTTCGGGAGCGAGGGATTTCATCTTTTATCACATTAATGACTCGCAGCTCGCTGAAGGTACACACACCGTGAAAATCCATGTTTACGATGGTGCGGGGGGAGATGCTAATCTTGGTACAAATAATAAAACGGGGAATGTTAATAATAGTCAGGTTTTAAATTTCAGAGTGGACAATACTTTCCCAACGGCGACCGTAAGCTGTACGTCAAGTCCTACTGTTGGTGCGATTGTTACGTGCACCTGTTCGGGTTCAGATTCGGGAACAGGTACAAAATCCGTGGCGTTCCTTGGTGGGGTTGCTACCTCGGAAAGTACGACTGCAACAAATGCAGGTGCGACTTCGGAGTCTTCGCTTTGTGTTGTGACTGATCATGCAGGTCATCGAACTGAGAAACGTGGTTCTTGGGTAACTCAAGCAGCTTCCAACGGTGGCGGCGGCGGCGGTGGCGGTGCTTCAGGAGGTTCGTCAAGTGGCGGTGGTACTGGAACAAGTGCAACATATGAAAAGAAAGTATGGACTTCAATCAATGCAGGTGAAGTCGCGACTGTGACGCCTCGTAATACTGAGTTCAGTGTTGAATCAGTTGAATTCAAAGTAACTGATACGGTTTATGGAGCGTGGGCAAAGGTTGAGCCAGTCACAAAGAGTGAATTACCAGCAGAGGCAAACGCGCAGCTTACTGGGAAGGTTCATGACACTATTGAAATAACTATCAATAAGGTTGCTTTGACGGATGCCAAAGTCGCTGATAGAACTGTCAAGTTTAAGGTACCAAAGACATGGCTCACTGAGAATAGTGTCGATAAGAACAGTGTCGTGCTCATGCGTTTCGACGAAAGCACAAAGAAATGGCAGGAACTTGCGACAACTGCTGGTGAAGATGATGGTACAAACATCAAGTACACTGCGCAAACGCCGGGTTTCAGCTTCTTTGCAATTGCAGAGAAAGGTGCAGCGTCGGGTGCGACAACAGTAGCGCCGACAACTCCGACAGGAGCAAGTGCTTCGGACATAGTCGATTCGATGGAGAAACCAAAGACAACCACAACGAGCAGTAAGCCAGTTAGTACAACTTCCGGTGGAAGTTCAGCACTCTGGTGGATTGTTGCAGCTGTTGTTGTAGTAGCGGCAGTTGTGTACTTTGTTCGAAGAAGAAAAGCGTAAATTTTTCTTTCCTTTTTTTATAATATCTTTTTTGCAGTGCTTAAATGCTTCTTCCAGTTCTCATTCTGTGGCTCTTGTTCAACTGCAATCGTATAATGATGAACAGCTTTTTCTATGAAGTTCATTTTTTCGTATACAACACCAAGATTATGATGTGCGCGTCCCTGCTGTGGAGCAATCTGTAATACTTTTTTTAAAATGTGTTCAGCTTCTTCTAAACTTTCACTCTTTTCATAAAATGCTGCAAGGTTGATTAATGCCTTAATATTCGTTTTATCCAGTTCTACTGCACTCGTGGTGTTTTTAATAGCTTCATCCAGCATGTTGAGCTTCGCATAACTTACTGAGATGCTGATGAGTGCTTCTTTATGGTTTGGTACCACTCGAAGCACTTTCTTCAACCATTGGATTGCTTCCTGTGGTCTATGTAGTGTATTGCAACAGATTCCTGCACCCAGTGCGGCTTCAACAAATGCAGGTTGGATGCTCTGTGCCTTTTCAAAATGTTGCAAAGCCTCGTTATATTCACCTAAAACTCTCAGGACCGTAGCTATCTCAAGATGAGCGCGTGCATTTTCAGGATTGTTTACAATCTTTATTTGACAAAGTTTTAGATATTGCAACAGTTTCAGCTTTTTTCTTTCTTGACTGCGCTTTTCTTTATAGTGATGGATAGCAATTGGAAGCAATTTTATTGTTCCTCCTCTTTTTTTAATTGATGGCTCGATAAGCTCATGAACTTCTCCTTCAAATCTGACGTTATCGTTTCGAAACAATCTACATATTGGCGATTCTGACCAGCCTAAAAATCCTTTGCTTTCAGCGGAGGAGTCTGCTTCTCGTAAATGAAAGTTGTCTCTTTGCACATCGTCAGTATAATTGCGCTGGATGAGTACATAACCTGTAATGTCATTCTCTCTTTCTATAGTCTCTCTGATTTTTTTCAAATCTAGTTCTGCAATCTTCTCGTCAGCATCCAGAGTAAGAACCCAGTCTCCCGTTGCCTGTTCTAGCGAAAAGTTTCTTGCGTCTGCAAAACTGTTGTTCCATTGATAGTCAAAAACTTTCTCTGTGAATCTTGCTGCAATCTTTTTTGTGTTATCTGTACTTCCTGTATCAACAATTATTATCTCATCGACGTAATCTTTTACACTTTGAAGACATTGCTCTAAAAAGTCCTCTTCGTCTTTTACAATCATACAGAGAGAGAGTTTCATCTTGATGGCTTCTCTAAAAGGAACGAGGCTTTTTTTTGCGATTTGTATATTGAAAAGGGTTTAAAATTCAGTTTTGTTTCTATTATCTGCTTTTTTTCGTCCAAAAAGAGAATATCAATCGGGAAAAAGACGAAGAAATTGTGAACAAGCACTCTTCGCGGAGTTTTAAAGCTGAATAAAAGTGTTTTTGGCTTGGAGAACATCAATCCACGTGCTTGTGACCATGGGGATTTGCAAACCTTGTCTATGTGAATTGCTTTGATGTCCATGACGTAAGGCAGTTATCATAATATTTAATACTTTTTGGGTTCAGTTTGTACTATCTATTAGTAGTACACAAACCTTATATTGGATAAAGCTTTCTCAAGTTTAAACGCGCTAACCCAAAGACTTGAGCGTCGAAATGCAATCAGTCTGTGTATGCTCGTATTTCGTAAAGTCAAACGGGATAAGCACAGAGGCGCATTACCTCCGGGACGGGGGGACTTGAAGCTTGTTGAGCATCCGTTGGGTGTGCTATGAAGCAAGAAGCTCCGCAGTTTGCTGCGTGGGTAGTTCACATATGCTGACTGTTTACCACTTTCGATGGCGATAGACAGTGGTTTGACAGTCTATTATCGCTTTATCCATAATAAAAAGGTGATTGGTGTGCACGAGCTTCAGCGCGAAGGATATCACGTTCATGGTGTTGTACGAGTTCCTCCTCGACGCAGTCAGGAACTACATTCTGTTCGTGGTTCATTCATTCATGTTCTTCAGCGTTCTGTTGGTGATGTTTCACTTCAGGAAGAAAGACAACCCACAAGACAGCCTCAAAATTCTTCGTATGTTTCAAAATATTCAGATTTTACTCGTCAATTTATGGGCGCGTTGCGTGATGCGAGCCATCAACGGCTTTTGCCTGCTCCCATCGCTTTAGAACGTGCGGCTCGCAAAGAACAAGATTACCAGCGCATGACATCTGCGTTACAATCAACGCTCAATCGGGTGAGCAGCATGCCTGTCTTATTACGACCAGAATTCATGAGACCTGTTGTTGATGAAGCTGAAGATGGCGTACGAAACGATGTTCATCAGTTATTTGGCGATTCTGCTTTCGTTTCGCGTTTTCCTGAAGAGCCTGCACAGCGTGAGCCTGAGCGTTTCTGGAACCGCCGTTTCGAATTATTTTCGTTTTTGGGTTCGTACTTACAGCCTAATCAGCAGAGGCAATCCATGATACGACAGCTTAAAGAGGTTCACTATGGCAAAAACAATAGGGATAATATCGATTAAAGGCGGTGTTGGTAAAACGACCAGCACCGTGAATATAGGCGCGGCTCTTGCTGAACTCGGCAAGAAAGTGTTGCTGGTTGATGCTGATTACACCTCTCCAAATCTTGCGTTGCATTTTGGTGTAGTTGCTCCTCAAAAAACATTGCAGCATGTGTTTCAAGGAAAAATTAGTGCCCAAGAGGCTATCTTGCCGTATCAGGAAAACCTTGATATTTTGCCGTGCTCGACTATTACTTCATCAGTGCATCCCGGATTGTTAAAAGAGAAGATTCAAACGTTGAAAAAATTTTATGATTACATTCTTGTTGATGCGGCTCCCACGCTCAATGACGTCATGCTTGCAACGATTCTCGCAAGTGACCAATTACTTGTTATTACAAGTCCTGACTATCCGACGCTCAATGCGACACTGCATGCAGTCAAGGTTGCGCAAAAGCAAAAGACGCCTATTCTCGGATTGATTGTGAATAAAATTCGTGGACGTTCATTTGAACTGACACGAAAGGAAATAGAAGATGCAGCTGGTGTTAAAGTGATTGGGGCAATCCTTGATGATGTTAATGTACCTGCAAGCGTGGCTCAGACTAAACCTACAGTTCATTTCAAGCCGCGCGCTAACGCATCGGCAGCCTATCGGGGAATCGCTGAACAACTGGTCGGGATTAAAAAGCGGGCGAGTTTAGCTGCTTCAATCAAAAGCTGGTTGAAACTCAAGTGAAAAAGTTTAAATACTCTGTGACGATTACTTGTAACAGACGTACGGGCATAGCTCGTTATTGAGGTGATAGATATATGGCACGGAGACGCGTACAAAGGTTACCCAAGGTTCCTTCGTTTGGACCAATGCGACCATCAATACAGCAGATAGGTCATTGGGCATTTCTTGTTGGTGCGCTGATTGCGATTGTCGGTGGTTTCTTCAATGAAACAGTAGGAGATACTGCTTTGTTGACAGCATTATTTGTGCTTGGGCTGGTCGTAGGATTGCTCAATGTCAAGGTGCAGGAAACATCTGAGTTTTTGCTTGCAACGATTGCACTGATATTAGCCGGTGTTGTTAATCTCGGTCTGATTCCGGTGTTTGGCGTCTTGCTGCGCAATATTCTGAACAACATCGTTGTGTTTGTTGTTCCGGCAGCAGTGATTGTCGCACTCAGATCAGTATGGGTATTGGCGAATAGGGCTTAATTTTTATTTTTTTTTGTTTTATTGCATTACTTTTTGTAGTAGTCGTTGAAGCAGAAGGAAGGCGAAAAAATATATTTTTTTAAACGTATTATTTTTTTTCTTCCTTTCGTAGCGTCAACGATAGGTCAAATCTGAACATTATCTTACATTCGTATCTCTTATTCGTTCGTAACCTTTATTAGCATCTTCTCAGTCGTTTTTGCTTTATGAACGACATCCTTTGGATAATATTGCTGAGCATGGCACCTGTCTCAGAACTTCGAGGCGCTATCATCTATGGCTTTACCACAGATGTGCCTGTTGCACTGGTTGTAGTTCTCGCGATGTTTTTTAACGCACTTGTCGGACCACTTGTCTATCTTTTTATTCGATATATTGTTGGACTGTTTTTGCATTTTGAGAAAGTAAAGACGTTCTGGAATCATGTTGTTCTGCGCTCACAACACAAACTTGAACCAACCATTCAGAAATATGGTACTCTCGGTATGGTACTATTTATTGGCGTTCCTTTACCCGGAACAGGTGTCTATACTGCTGCAATCGGAGCGTACGCACTTGGTTTTTCTTTTCGTCGTTTTTTTGTTTCAAGCATTCTTGGCGTTATCTTGGCGGCGGTGATTGTTACGCTTCTGAGCTTCTTTGGACAGGGACTGTTATGATTGCTCAATCTGAGTTGCGCAGAAAGATTGTTCATATTATTCTTGGTACAGTCTTGTCATTACTTTATTTTCATGGTGTTCTTACTCGTGGACGATTTCTTGCGTTGCTTGGTGCAGTTATTTTTATGTTTTTCATCTATTTGTTCTGGGAAATTCCTGTGTTGCATCAGTTCATGCTGCTTGTTGAACGTGAGGAAGACATGAAAAGGTTTCCAGGCATCGGCGCAATCTTTTTTGTTGTTGGCTTCACTCTCGCAGCATGGCTTTTTCCGCGCGATATTGCGCTTGCAGCAATGCTCATCTTGACATGGGCGGATGGTGTCTCGGTTATTGCAGGTGCATTTGGTCATATTCCATTCTTTAACAAGAAGAAAAGCTGGGAAGGTATCATCGCTGGAATTCTTGCTGGCGGCGCAGCTTCGCTTGTGGCAGTATCTGCTTTTGAAGGATTGATAGCGGCGACGCTTGCGATGTTTGTTGAAGGAATTGACTTGACGATTGCAGGATGGTGTGTGAATGATAATTTAACGGTGCCATTGGTCAGCGGAGTGGTCATGGTGGCGTTGCGGCTTATAGGCTCAATGTAACTTTCTTTTCCGATACACACAAAATAAACCAATGTAGAATACTGTTGTCACAATTGCAATGATATACTTAAAAATTAATGGTGGCTGGTAGATAAGAGATGCGTAGACTAGTGCCACAATATTTGCGATTAGATAGATAACAAACAACAACAAGCTGACCCCACTCGTGTCCTTCAAACGTATTGTTTTTATTATCTGTGGGATTACCATCACTGAAAATAAGATAGTTGCAACCCATCCTAAAATTTGTGCGCTGTCCACGCTTGTCAGTGCTGACTTCTTACTTATAAAACTTATTGGTCTGTGAAAAAAAATCAAAAAGCCCTCGATACACTACCTCACAACAAAATCAGCTCCACTGAACAATGTTTCGGATGTTTTTAGTGGTCGTTGGAGCAGAATGAAGGCGAAAAATAAATTACGTAAAAAACGTATTTTTTTTCTTTCTTTTGTAGCGTCGTGGTTTGGAGTGCATAGGTCACATGTTACGTGAAGATTATCTTCACTTGACATTATTCTGCTCTCATGTTTCAAAAAGCCACTGGACAAGCCACTGGACAGCTTAAATTTACAAAAACAAGCTTAAAAAGCCACTGGACATTTTTTCGGACGTGCGCGTGAGGTATATAAATGAAATCTACTGATTCTTATTTGGTGATTGACATGAAATGTGTCTTATGTGGCAATTCGATAAAGCCTTGGTTTGAAACTTGTTTTGAATGTCATCAAATTGAAAAACAGAAAGGCTGTGGGAGATTTTCGGAAGAAATTAAGGCTGGCGACTTCATGAAACAAATGGGTATTGGACACTGGTAAGTGCTGTGAAAAAAGAGGACTATGTACAAACAACATTTTTATTTTACTAAAGAACAGCTTGAGGATTTGTATGTATCTCAAAAGCTTTCGTTGAGTCAAATGGCAGCTCAATTAAATTGTAGTAGCGTCACTATTCTTCGTGCGCTTGCAAAGTATGGGATTTCACGACGTCCTGCATACCGCAAGAAAATTCCGATTGCGAAAGATGTTCTTCACGATTTGTATTGGAATCAAAAGAAAAAACCGATAGAGATTGCACGGATGTTTGGCATCAAGAATGAACGTACTATTAGAAAAAAGATGGAGAAGTTTTGCATTAAAAGAAGAACTTTATCTGAAGCGATGACGACGAAAATGAAATTACCTTTTACCGGTGATTTGATAGAAAAAGCATATTTACTTGGTTTGAGAACGGGAGATTTTCATGCGAAACGTGTTAAAAAGTGCGTCAGAGTACAGACTTCTACAACTCACCCTGCACAATATGAAATGATGTGTCAATCATTTGGAAAATATGGAGAGCCGAGAAGATATTTGTATAAAAATGCTGTTCATGGTCCGGAATGGTTTATTTACGTTGATTTACATCCGAGTTTTGAGTTTTTGGTTCAGAAGCCTGAGCGAATACCATCTGAAATAATGAAAGACCATGATACGTTCTTTGCGTTTCTTGCTGCGTATGCTGATTGTGAAGTAAATCTAAATCTAACCCGAAGTCACAAGAATTCGCTGCGTTTTGCGTTTACGCTCAGAAGTCATGACAAACTTGTTCTTCAAGACTTAAAAGAAAATCTTAAACTTTTCACAATCAATTCATTTATGTGTCTCCATGCTGAAGCTGGCTATATAACTGGCTTTGGTCCTTATTCCAAAGACCATTACGAACTTACCGTCGGTCGTAAATCTGATTTTCTTAACCTTATTGAAAAAATTCTTCCGTTTTCTCAACACTCTGAAAAATTAGCAAAAATGAAGCATATGTTGAAGTATTGCAATAGTTGTTATTCTCATGCTTTTAGTGGATGGAGTAATATAAGAAAAGAAATAAAAAATGAAATACTTAAATAAAAAGTGGTGCAAGCACTAACGTAATTGTTGCAAGCAATTTGATCAAAACGTGCAAACTTGGACCAGCGGTGTCCTTACATGGATCACCTACTGTATCTCCAACCACTGCTGCTTTGTGTGCGTCACTTCCTTTACCGCCGTATGCTCCACTCTCGATGTACTTCTTTGCGTTATCCCACGCGCCACCTGCGTTGTTTAACACGAGCGCTAACAAAATTCCCGCAATCGTTCCAACCATGAGAAATGCTGCCATGGCTTCAGCTCTCAAGAGCAAGCCAACAACTACCGGGAATACTACTGCCAATGCTCCCGGCAATACCATGTTCTTTAATGCGCCTTTTGTTGTAATATCGACGCAGCTTGCATAATCTGGCTTTACGGTTCCTGCCATAATTCCTTTGTTCTGGAATTGACGGCGTACATCCTGAATAACGTACGAAGCTGTCTTTTGGACCGCACGTAATGCAAACGCGCTAAATACAAAAATTAGCATCGCGCCAAGCATTGCGCCGATAAAAACCGGCACTTTTGCGATGTCAACGACCTGAAATGCTTTGCCTGTTAATTTTGTTACTTCATCAAGATAGGCGGAAAACAACAAGAATGCTGCCAATGCTGCAGAACCAATCGCATATCCCTTAGTCAATGCTTTTGTCGTGTTACCAACAGCGTCAAGACGGTCCGTTCGCTTTCGTACTGCTGCAGGAGCGTTTGACATCTCTACGATGCCACCTGCATTATCTGTAATCGGTCCAAACGTGTCCATTGCAAGAACGTATGCTGCTGTCGCCAACATGCCCATTGTTGCAATCGCAGTGCCGTACAAGCCACCGTGCGGAACACCGCTCTGGATGCCGAACGTGTATGATAAAAACAATGCCAAACTAATGACGATGACGGGTAAACCTGTATTTTCCAAGCCTACGGCTAAACCTGCGATAATATTTGTTGCCGGACCTGTCTTTGAAGCTTCTGCGATTTCTTTTACTGGTCTGTATTTATGCTCTGTGTAGTACTGAGTGATGTACACAAATGCTAAGCTTGTGACAATGCCAACGACACCTGCCCAGAAAAACCATATGTTGTCCAGCATGAGCTTTGTTGATATGTAAAATCCAATAATAGAAAGGACGATGGCAACAATATAGCCACGGTTTAATGCTTTCATTGGGTCTTCGGTCTCATTTGGACGGACTGCAAGAATACCTATTGCTGATGCAATCAAACCAAAAGAACGTGCGACCAAGGGAAACAAAACGCCTGCAACGCCGAATACTGGGTATAGTGCCGCGCCCAAAATCATTGCGCCAATGTTTTCTGCAGCAGTACTTTCAAACAAGTCTGCGCCTCTGCCTGCACAATCTCCGACGTTGTCTCCGACTAAGTCTGCGATGACCGCAGGGTTTCTTGGGTCGTCTTCAGGAATGCCTGCTTCTATCTTTCCAACTAAATCTGCGCCGACATCAGCAGCTTTTGTGTAAATGCCGCCGCCGAGCTGTGCAAACAATGCGACAAATGATGCGCCAAAGCCAAAACCTATGATAAGAAATGGTGTTTCTTTCGGGTCTGCTCCGAAAAGATAAAATAATCCTGCAACACCTAAAAGTGATAGTGCAACAACGAGAAATCCAGATACAGCTCCAGCACGAAGCGCAACCGTTAATGCTTTACTCATGCTTGTTTTTGCTGCGGCAGCTGTTCTTATATTTGCACGAACTGCAATAGCCATGCCCGCAATGCCTGAAATTGCTGATAAAAATGCGCCGACGATAAACGCAATTGTGGTGTATACTGCTAAATTAGCTTGGCCTAATGCTATATATAACCCGGCAAGGATGGCTGCGGCAACAACCGCAAGGATGCCAATGGTTTTGTATTGCCTTCGGATGAAGGCTTCTGCGCCTTCCTTAATCGCAGCGGCAACAGTTTTCATTTCTTCTGTGCCTGTGTCCTGCTTCATAACGTTACGTGCAAGAACGTATGCGAAAACCAATGCAAGAATGCTTACTATAAACACAAATGGTAGTGCTATTGTTTCAAATGCCATTGAACATCACCCTCAATGAACGTGCCTGAATTGTGGGGATTTATAAAGGTTGTTGCGGTGGCGTATAAATCATGGCTAACGCCGATATAACACCATTCAAGCCCATAACAAAAGAGGCCGAGGACATACTTAATCAGATAATTAGACAAAAAGAACTTGCGCTGCTCCTTAATACCCAGCTTTTCTGTGTTGTTTTAGGTCCCGCTGAACACTCTCATCTACATGCACTACGAATAAAATGTAGAGACCACATTAGGGCATTAAAACATCATGCATTCTTCCCAGAAGAGTTGACGGAGGAAGATATTAACAGACGCCTTATAGAGCTCCACATAGATGAGCATCGTAGGGAGGCTTTTACCAGTGATAGAAGTTCACTCAACAATTTTTTAATAAGAATCGAAGTCCCCTCTAATTTGGAGGGGTTGAGAAAAACCCAGTGAGTACTTTCTGATTTTTGTGTAACGCTGCCATCGTCAGCTCATATC
>Ga0209541_10004383_pt1 | contig 25066 bp, 22 predicted proteins | sample RifCSPlowO2_01_FD_184027 | JGI IMG/M metagenome (GOLD analysis project Ga0209541, IMG submission 184027) | Groundwater microbial communities from Rifle, Colorado - Rifle CSP2_plank lowO2_0.1 (SPAdes) (version 2) | ecosystem: Environmental > Aquatic > Deep subsurface > Groundwater | place... | reverse complement strand
CGGCAACCTCAAAAAAATCTAACCAGGTTTATAATTTGGGATTCGGTCAGGGAATAAAACTTAAAGACATGGCAGGGATGATAATAAAAACGGTGGGTAAGGGTAAGATTGTCTATAAACAATGGCCAAAAAACTATAAACAGGTGGAAACAGGTAGTTATATCAGCGACATTTCGAAAATTCAAAAAGAACTAGGTTTTAAACCCAAAACTGATTTTGAAACAGGAATCAAAAAAACTTTGAAATCTGAAATTACTCGTCCTGCGAAGCCTTGGCGAAGTGGGGGAAATTAAAAATTTACTACCATGATCGTTTGTTCACCGCAGTTGGGTCTTAATCCAAAATCTATTCTGGGTGGTGAAGTGTTTGATAGGGAAATACTTTTGGGTCTAGCTAAAAAGGGAGTTAAAGTAGAAATAATTTTGCCTAAAGGTAAGTCTCATGACAAGGGTGTTAGAAATTGGAATATATCTTACACTCCACTAACTCATTTCCCGGCGGTTCTAGGTAATCTGATTTACCTGCCTTATTTATTTAAGGTTTATAAAAAAAGCAATTTTCAGATACTAAGAATCCATCAGCCGCAATTTCTAGGCCTGGGATGTCTTTTTTTTAGACTTTTCAACAAAAGAGTTAAATTAGTTGCGACTTATCATCAATTTAGAGAAACGAAATTCGGTCCGTTTTCAAAATTTATAAATCAAAAGTGGGATCATATAATCTGTGACAGTCTTGCGGTTAAAAATAAAATTATCCAAGCCTACAAAATTTCACCCAGCAAAATAACTGTCGTTCACAATGGCGTGCCAAGATATTTAAAGCCAACAAAAAAAGATAAAGTTCTCATAAAAAAACTAAAGCTTGATGGCAAGATCGTACTTTTATTTATGGGCTTGTTTATAGAAAGGAAAAATCCACTTTTTTTACTGGAGGTTTTATCAACACTTACTCAGACAAGGTCCGACCTGGTTTTACTCTTTTGGGGAAATGGTCCCCTAAAGCCTCAAATCATCAAAAAAGTCAAAGAGCTTGGGGTTGGAGACAAAATTAGAATCATTAACCCTATCTTTGGTCCCGAAAAAAACAAAATTCACAACCTGGCCGATATTTTTGTTCACCCCTCACTAGATGAAGGCTTTGCTCTGGCCCCCTTAGAGTCTATGACCTGTGGTAAACCAGTTGTGATGACAAATGAATACTCAGCTCGTGAAGCAGTAGACGACGGTGTTAATGGATTTTTATGTCACTCCAATGAACCGATTCATTGGAGTGAAAAATTGAGTCAGCTCATCAATAGTCGCTCACTTAGAGAAAAAATGTCTCAAGCTGCCCTAAACAAGGTAAAAGAACATTTTAAATGGGATTTGGTTGTGGAAAAGCATTTGAGAGTGATCAATAATTTAAACCAGTTATGAAAAAAAGAGTCTTACTAATTGGAGCAACGGGCCAATTAGGAAGTGATTTAAATAGGGTTCTTTCAAAACACGCTTTATTTGAATTGCTCCCTCTGTCCCATAAAGATTTCGACATTTGTGATTATAAAACGGTTAATGAAATTCTTAGCAAATATAGACCTAAAGTAGTTATCAACACTGCGGCCTATCATCAGGTAGATGATGCCCAGGACAATGCCCAAAAAGCGTTTCTGGTAAATTCGGCCGCCCAAAAAAATTTGGCCCAAGTCTGTAATCGTTACAAGTCTACAGTCGTTTATATAAGTACTGATTACGTTTTTGGCGTCGACAAAAAAAGAGTAGAGTCATATAAGGAATCAGACTGTACCGGCCCAGTCAATATTTATGGAGCATCAAAACTCATCGGTGAAAACTATACGCGCTATTTTTGTCCAAAACACTTTATTATCAGAACAAGCGGTCTTTTTGGAATTAAAAGACCTGATAAAGGGGATAACTTTGTAGACTTGATGTTGAGACTTGGCGGAGGAAAAGGGCAAGTTTATGTTGTCGGAGATCAAGTCGTTTCACCGACTTACACATTAAATCTTGCGCAAAATTTATCTAAACTGATTGATACGGAAAAGTTTGGTACATATCATATGACCTCTGAAGGACAATGTTCTTGGTGGGAGTTCGCCGGTGAAATTTTTAAGTTAGTTAATTTAAAAGTAAAATGTATTAAAGTTACCTCAGACTTTTTTGAAACAAAAGCTATCAGGCCAAACTATAGTGTTTTGGAGAACTTCAATTTAAATAGAATTAATCTAAATCTAATGAATCCCTGGAAAGAAAACTTAAAATACTATTTAAAAGAAAAAGGTCTTATCTGATTCTCAGTTTGGAGTAAGGGAAATTTTTAGAATATCTGCTCTTAGACCACGCTTGGAGACTGTATCCGTTTTTGTCTTTTTCGGAAATTAGAAGGTTGGATTTTTTAAATTTCTCAAAATCTTTTTTTAACTTGCTGTCAGCCATCGACCAGCTGATATCTTCGCTTAAAGGTGAAATGGCCGCTTCACATTCGGGATTATATTCTCCGGTGCAAAAATATTCGATGATTGTATCTTCGAGAAAAAAATTGCCGTGCGCAAATCCAGGCGGAATCCAAATCCACTCATTGTGGTTTTTCTCTTCATGTGTTTGGATTTTATATAATATTGCTTTACCGAATGTAGGTGAGCCAAGTCTGATATCTAGGGCAATGTCAACCATAGTACCTTTAATAGTTCTTACAAGTTTACCCATGTAAGGGTTCCACTGAAAATGTAAGCCCCTAATAACACCTTTCTTGGAAAAACTTTCGTTCACCTGAAGAAATTTAAAGGTGTTAAGGAATTTAGTATGTACGTCGCTTAATCTGTAACTTTCAGAAAAATAACCGCGATTATCTAAAAACCTGCCATATCTTATTACCTTTATATCGGGGATTTTTAATTGTTTTATTTCTAATACTTCCATAATCTTATTATAAACTTCCGAGGGCTAAAAGCTCTCGGTTAGGCCCGCAGTCCTGAGTATACGAAGGACGAGGACCGCAAGAAAGTCTAGGTAGACTTTCTTCTTGTACTTTAAGTTTACATGAGCTCGCAGAAACTTTATAGCCTTATGCTTTTATCCCTCGAAAGTATGTATTCGCTTATGTGTATTCATCCATCGAGAGAAGTCAGACTTCTCGAGCCAGACTCGACGGTATTCTGCGAGCGAATATAAACTCTGAGCTGTCGATAATAAATTCTTGCTTACAAGTAGATACATTTGTTACATTACATATCTAACAACTATGAAAAACAAATCAGGCCGGATCTTAATTACAGGAGGAGGAGGGTACATCGGTTATGTTGCCACAAAACTTCTGGCGAATAATGGCTTTGAAGTAAAAGTAGTCGACACATTTTATTGGGGAAGGGAAATCCTCGGGGACATGAAAAAGAAAATTGATATTGTTCAAAAGGATATTAGAGACATAACCGGCCGTGATTTGAAAGACGTAGATTCAGTAGTTCATACTGCAGGTTTATCCAATGACCCTATGGCAGATTTTAATCCGAAAGCTAATTTGAAGATTAATCATTTAGCCACAGTTAGACTTGCTAAGTTATGTAAAAAAAACGGCATTAAAAAATTTATATTTGCCTCTTCAGCATCAATCTATGATAAAGGTTTATCAGGTCCAAATATAATTCAATCAGAGGATTCAGAGGTTGTTCCCAGAGCACCTTACTCTATATCCAAATTTATGGCAGAGAGAAAATTATTAAAACTAAAAGATAAAGACTTTTGTCCGGTAGTGCTTCGACAGGGAACTGTTTACGGTTTTTCTCCAAGGATGCGATACGATTTGGTAGTCAACACCATGCTCAAAGATGCTCTTGTCAAAGGGGAGATTTACGTTTACTGCAGAGGGCAAGAATGGAGACCCCTGATAGATGTGACTGATATCGCTCGAGCTTATGTAGCTGTGATAAAGTCTTCTGATAAGAAAATTAATGGGCAAATTTTTAATTTGGTTTATAAAAACTACAATATTCTAGATTTAGCCAAAATAATTAAAAAAGTACTTGTGGCCAAGAAAATAACCTACCCTAAGATAATAGTGGATGGCCAACGACGAAGACCTAGAAGTTATCAAATATCCGGCAAAAAGATCAAAAAGATTTTGGGCTGGCAACCAGAGGTATCGGTTGAGGATTCAGTCAGACACATGCTTACGAAAATTAGAAGTGGAGAATTTACAAATTACAATCACCCTAGATTTTACAACATTGAATGGATGAAGCTACTGGTTAGCATTTCCGATACCTTAAAAAAGGTTAAAAGGGTATTTTGACCACGCTTCAATGATTAGCCTCAAAAAAATATTTATAGTTATACTTAAACAGTTAGATTTAGGAAGTGCGGTTGCAGTAAGGCTAACGAAATATACGGGTAAATCAAAAGAATTTATTCATCCCAAGCATTTTTTAGAAGAAAGCCCGTGGTTTACAAAACATCTTAACAGATATGACACAGTTTTAGATTTAGGGTCAGGAAATGGACAAAATTCCTTAAAGGCTGCCAAAATTGCGAATAAAGTTGTCGGAATTGAAATAGATGAAAATTTAATTAAAATTTCCCAAAGAACTGCAAAGCAGAAAAAATCAAAAAATATTAGGTTCATAAGAGGCAATTTAGAAAAAAAGCTTCCAGTAAAAAATGAGTCTTTTTCTAAAGTCTTAATTCTAGATGTTTTGGAGCATCTACACAGCAGAGAGCAAATTCTTGACGAAATTCATAGAGTTTTAAAACCGCAAGGGCTCGTTTTTATTGGAGTACCCAACAAGGACACGTCTTGGAAAAAATATCAAAGGTCGGTAAAAATCTGCTCGTTTTCTGACCCTGATCACAAAATTGAATTTAGCCAAAAATCTATTAGCAAACTAATTTCTGAATCTAGTTATAAAATACTATCTTTTGGTTACGGCAAATACGACACTCCGTTTAGAGGGCTATATGACATAATAGGCGTAATCTACCTGCCGCTTTACAAGAAAATATCGATTAGTAGAGAACAAAAGACACAAAGCTCCCCAAACGAAGCTTCGGGTTTTGAAATAGTGGCCCAAAAAAGATGAAAATCATCTTCCTGATAAAATTTTATCAGCCTTTTGATAGAGGAGGATCCGAATGGAGTACTCACGATTTAGCCAAGCTTTTTACTCAAAAAGGACATCAAGTTACGATTCTCACGCCAAATTATGGTACAAAAAGTTTTGAGGTAATTGAAAAAATTCAAATTCACAGATTCCCTTTCGTCAAAAAACTCAAAGATCCCAAATCACCAATCACTCCCTGGTGGACAAACAATATATTTTGGTTTATTTACACGAGCCTGTATATTTCGTGGTTCGTATTTAAAAACAAACCGGACATTATCCATATCCATAGTAACGAGTTTATCCCGTCAGGTGTTTTAGCAGGGAAGTTAAACAAAAAACCTTCAGTCGTAACTTTTAGGGATTACCAGGCATTATGTAATTTAGGTTTTTGTCTTTGGGAAAAAGATAAAACATGTAAAAATTTAGGCGAATACTTGAGAAAAGATTTTAACTTCTTTTATCAAAACTACATTTACGATAAATCGCCTTTCAAATACTTCTTTCTTCAGATGGCAGCCGTTCATGGATGGGTGATGCAGAAAATAGTCTATTTTTTTGCCAAGCAAATTTCAACCAAAGTTGCCGTATCTCAAAAAGTTGCTAAAATTTTTACGGCAAACGGTCTGGATCACTTAAGAGTTATCAACAATCCTGTTATTATGTCAGCTAAATTATCAGAAAGAACCTCAACAGAGATAATCTACATCGGAAGGCTTTCAAAAGGGAAAGGTGTTGATATGTTACTTGATGCTTTCTTGCAAATATGTGGGAAACTACGCAATGTTAAATTAAAAATAATCGGTTCCGGGGTGTTGGCCAAAGAATTAGAGAGAAAGATTAAAGAAGCAGGTTTAGGTTCAAGGATTATCTTAACAGGGCAGTTGAATCATGATCAAGTGCTAGAGCAGATAAAAAAGGCAGCTCTCGTTGTCACCCCATCAATATGGCCAGAACCACTGCCAAGAAGTGCCATCGAGTCGCTCCTGTCGGGTATACCAGTTGTTGCCACAAAAAGAGGAGGAATCACAGAAGTAGTTAAAAATAACCGTTATGGAGTCCTTGTCAGTCCAAATAAAAACTCCCTTGCAAAAGCAATCCTTGCCGCATACACCAAAAGAGAATACTTTCGCAAAAATATCCTCAAAGACCTGCACCGGCTGCGCCAGCACCACACAAAAGAAATTACCGGTTTTTATCTCAAGCTATATAATGGATTGTTAAAAAATAAGACGAACTATGGCAAAACCTTATAAGTTAGCAAGTCTTTTCGTGGGTCGCTGGCAGCCATTTCACAAAGGGCATAAAGCACTAATCGAATCCGTACTAAAAAAGAAAAAACCTATCGTTATTGCAATTCGAGATACTCAAATCAGCAATCAAAATCCTTTTTCCGCTACCGAACGCTGGACTATGATCCAAAAAGCCCTTAAAAATTACGGTGAACTTGTGAAAATTGTAGTAATTCCTGATATAGACGAGATTTGCTATGGCAGAGATGTTGGTTACAAGATCAGGAAAATAGAGCTTGACCAAAAGATAGAAAAGATTTCCGGCACAAAGATAAGAGTTAAAAAAGACAAGCACTTTCCCGTTATTTGGTTAACGGGACAGTCGGGATCTGGCAAAACTACCCTCGCAAAGTTTCTGCAAAAAGAAATAGAGGGAGTTGTCCTTGATGGCAACGAAATGAGAAAATCGATTTCTGAAAGAGCCGGGTTTGGCAGAGAAGACAGGCATGAACATAATTTAAGAGTTGCCAGACTTGCCAAAGTACTTGCCAAAGATAACCCTGTGATCGTTTCAGTTATTGCTCCGTTTGAAGAAACTCGCCGTCAGATTTCCAAAATGATCGACCCGATTTGGATCTATGTAAAACGAAATTTTCCTAAAGATAACAATAAACCTTATGAAATACCTAAAAATCCATCTGTGATCGTAGATACCAACAAACAAAAACCCCAAGAGGCAACCCGGTCCGTCCTGAATTATTTGTCTCGAAAAATGCCTTTATGAAATTCTTCTCCCGTCGCGTCGAAGACCCACAGTGGTACAAAAAAGCAGTTGGAGGCATGTGGCAAGAAATAGGAGAGCTTCAGTTTAACTTTTTACTTTCTCAAGGTCTAAAACCGACTGACTATTTTCTGGATATTGGATGCGGCAGTCTTCGTGGCGGAATACATTTTATTAAATACCTTCGGCAAAAGCATTATTTCGGAACAGATATCGACGAAGAATTATTAAAAGTCGGTAAAGGTGAAATTAGGCTAAACCATTTGAACTCCAAGAACCCTACCCACATTCATGATGGCGACTTCGAACTTACGAAACTTGGACGTAAGTTCCACTATGTAGTAGCAATATCCGTCTTCACTCATCTGCCTTTAAACGATATCATCAAATGTATTTTAAACGTCGAAAAAGTGCTTTATAAAAATGGAAGATTTTACGCGACTTTTTTTGAGAACGGTCGCGGGAAATTTAACCTCAAGCCTCTTTTTCATCATCGGGAAGACGGTTCGGATATTAAAACCTTTTTCAATAAGGATCCTTTCCATTACGATCGCCAAACTTTTAGATGGATTTGCAAAGGTACAACCATTAAGGTCAAGTATTTAGGGGATTGGAAACACCCCAGAAGTCAGAAAATGCTGATGTTTACTAAAGCCTAAAGAAGCCATGATTACCCTACTGAATATCATATTTGGCTATCTTCAAGTTTTATCAAAATCAAAACCAAATTCAGAAAATAAAGAAATAATTATTCTCGGAATGCACCGTAGCGGTACGTCTTTAGTTTCGGGGTTGCTTACTACACTCGGTGTCTATATGGGAAAAGATTTTGACGGGCCAACACCTTCTAATCCTGTCAGCCATTTTGAAGATATGGAATTTAGAAAATTAAACGACCGTATTTTGAAATTTTCAGGCGGGGAGTGGGACAATCTACCTAAGGAATCAGAGATTCGAAAAAGCCAAAAAAAGTTTTCAAAACCAATAGTGTCTTTGGTCAAGAAACGCTCAAAATACAAAATTTGGGGGTGGAAAGATCCTCGCACAGTTTTAACTATAGATCTTTATATGCAATCTTTAAAAAATCCTTACTTTATTATAGTTTTCAGAAACCCACTCTCTATAGCATTGTCTCTTAATAATAGGGAAAGCAGGCCAATAAAGAGCGGTTTAAAATTATCAAGTGTTTATAATCAAAGGATGGTAAACTTCCTTAAAAAGTACCCTAACACTAAAAAAATATTAATTAACTATGAAGATCTGATACTAGATCCGGTCAGTGAATTAAGAAAGATCATCGAATTTATTCAGATAAAACCCACATTAAAGAAATACATTAGTGCTTATAAACTTATAAATAAAAAATTCAAAAGATTCTAATGAACAAGAAATTAAAAATTAGTTTCGTGGTAGGACTGCACAATCCTGATTATGGCAAAAAATACAACATGGACAACCTTTATCGAACACAATTATTTATCGACAATCTAGTTTATCTATGCAACAAGTACAATCTGTTCTCAGAGCTGATTATTGTTGAATGGAATCCGAAAAATCCCGGCGAGTTTTTCCAAAAGATAGATTGGCCAAGGGAATTAGGGTCGATAATTATTCGATGGATAGAAGTACCGCCTGATGTCCATAACAAGCTACCGAATTCGTCAAAAATACCGATTTTTGAATTTTTCGCCAAAAATGTCGGGATACGCAGGGCCAAAGGGAAATACATTATCTCTACCAATCCTGATACCCTTTTTTCTCAACCGCTTATCAGATATTTATCAAAAACTAAATTGACAAAAGACAATTTCTACAGAATCGACCGGCTCGACGTGTCTGGTTGTATATCTCGTAAAATGACGATAGAGGAAAGGTTAAACTATTGTTCAGCGCACATCATAAAAAGACATACTCTTTATGGTTCAATAAAACCTGAAAAAATGATATTCCCAAACCCAATTTCGCTACTGCTCAAAAAACGCAAACTAGCCAAACAATACTGGTCCGGACAAGGATTAGTGGCATACCCGGATGGTCTTCACCGAAATGCCTCTGGAGACTTTTTCCTAATGAACAAAGAAAGCTGGAATCGTCTCCATGGCTATGCTCAGTTGAATACTTATTCTCATATAGATAGCATTATGTGTTGGCAGGCGGCGACTTTAAACCTGAAACAAATCATCTTAAAAGAAAAATATAAACTTTATCATATCGATCATGATCGTAAATCCCGCCAATCAGAACCGGTAACCAACTGGGTTAAATGGTACAAAAAATTCGAGCTATATAAAAAAAACAAAAAAGCTTTAATCGTGAATGATAAGAATTGGGGACTGGCTGGCAAAAAGTTAAAGGAAACAGTGATTAATCAATATGGACTATTCTAACACCGGAAAAGCATTATTAAACCAAAAATCGGCATTGAAAAAAGCTAAATCCCGGCTTGAACAGCTAGCAGTTGCAGTCGATCACATCTCTGACTCCAGTCTTGCCCAATATACCCAAATGTTTGCTATTACTCTCGAGTTTAAACCTGATTTAATCGTTGAATTCGGACGAGGTACTGGTAATTCTACTGCTGTTCTTACTGAAGCGGCTAATCAATTAACTAGTTGCAAAGTAATTAGTATATGCCTTTCCTCCGACTGGCAAGATAAAACTGCCGGAAGAATTGCAAAAATTGTATCAAAAGAATGGTTTTCTAAATTAGATGCCCGCATTAGTGATATCTTAGACCTCGATTTTAAGACTTTAATAAAAAACGGCAAAACAATACTTTTCCTGTGGGATGCCCACGGTTGGGATATTGCTGAATATGTTTTAGGAGTGGTTCTCCCTGCGCTTGAGAAGAAAAAGCATTTAATCTTTGTTCATGATCTTTCTTATTTCGACAAGAATTCCAATCCAAAATATTCAGGAAATGGAATTTGGAAAGGCTATGCGGGAGATGAAGTGAAGAACCCCCCACGTGTAGTCATAAACTCTATTCAATCCGCATTTGAAGAAATGATTGCAATCTTAGATTTTGCATCTAGAAATAGTCTCGAAATACGTAGCGTTCAGGAAGAGATAAACAATTTATATAAAAAAAACCAAGCTGAAGCAACCCTACTTAAAAAAATATTGGGCAAAGAATTTACTGACTCCTCGTCTAGTTTTCACTATTTTAGCTTAAACACACTCTCTAAAAATCAAAAAATTTTCTATCCAAAATTCCAGAGATCAAGTCAAAAGTTAGAGTATCCGATCGTTGATTTTAATCGTCAAAAAAATTCATATTCCAGTTTTCAAGAGAGTAGGCCATTGGTTTCCATCGTCACACCGTCTTTTAACAGCGGCAGCTTTATTAACGAGTGTATCCAAAGCGTTTTAGATCAAGATTATCCATGTGTCGAACACGTTATTCAAGATGGCGGATCAAAGGACAACACCTTACAAATTCTCAAAAAATATTCAACGCCCAAATACAAAGACAGGGTTAAATGGGTTTCCAATCCAGATAAGGGCCAGTCCGACGGTCTTGATAAAGCTATCAAACTTGCAAATGGTGATGTTATTTTGGTTTTAAATGCTGACGATGTACTCTTGCCATACGCCTGTTCATGGGGTGTTTTAAACCTTAAAATGAATCCTGACGCTGCAGTAGTTTATGGGGATGAATACATCACTGACGAGACTGGAAAAATTATCCACGAATTTACCGGTCCAAGATATAATTACGAAAAGCTTCTGTGTGTTGAAATTGTCCCTGCTGCCCAAACAGCTTTTATTAGAAGATCTTACTTTGAGCAAGTGGGACTGGGCACAGATCCCAAGTTAGAGACCTGTCCTGATTATGAGATGTGGGTGAGGATTGGCGCAAGATTTCCGATGAAATATTCACCGGGGTTTGTCAGCAAATACCGCTGGCATACAGGTTCCGAGGGGCAACAACCGGGAATGATTTTAAAAATGGTCGAAGCCAAAAAACAGGTGATGGATCGGGTCTTTAACTATAGCAAAACTCCAAGGAGAATCAAAAAACTTAAAAAACGTGCCTATGCGGGAGTCGAGATGTGGGGAGCAATAAATAATATGCAACTTAGAGGACCTATTCCGGTAACGGCAAAGCTGGTTATTTCCAGCTTTTTGAATTACCCTCCGAATATCAGGAAATATCGAAAGCTAATTCCTAGTGGCATAATCGCCTTTAGCCGATTTGTTCTCAAAACATATGGCAAAAAACTTTTTCAGTAAAATTACAAAGAAAGACACTTTTTACATCGCCTTACTACTGACTGTTGTATTTACATTTAGTGCATATAATCTTAGATATAGATTTTTAGAAACACCAACTGGGCAACATTTATACAAAACTATTCGAAACATATATCATTCAGAGCAGGAGCGTATTGTAAAAAATGACAACTATCCTCGAGCTTCAACAGTAATTTCACAAGCTGAACTAAAGGATGTAATAATTTCCGAATTACCTATTTTAACCCAGACTAACGCGTCTGATTTTAAAAAGGTATCGGCTCTTAGAAAATGGGTTTTCTTTAGAGTGCCGACATCCGACTCAAGCTTAATCATAAACAACCTTTCGGAAATTTCCCCAAACGAGATACCCTTTACTGAAAGATTTGAGATTTTTAATGAAGGGTTAGCTGGTGCTTGGTGCGGTACAACTGCACAGACGCTCAGGGATGTTTACGAGCTATTTGGATTTGAAGCGTACAATGTTAATCAGGGTAATACAACAATTGCCGATACCCATGTCATAACTATTGTCAAAATTTCACACGAGGACAAAACGCTTTTTTCGGTCCAAGATTCGTACTTAAATTACACTCTCGTCGACGCTTCAGATCAACCCTTAGACTATTTCACTATATTGGCTTTATTAAGATTTCGACAGGACGACCAGATCCATTTTAAATGGGGTGCTAAAGATGGCAGAAATCAAAAACCTTATTTGCTCAAAAAAGGAACCGAATCCGGTAGTGTCCTTAGAACTCTGAAAAACGGCAATATTATTGAGGAGCGTCGTTTTGATGGTTACTTCGATTTACTGGACAGAACCGAGTTGTTACTAAAAAACCATAATTATCCTCAAAATTTTATTTATATTTATTTATTCCCTTTTGGCCTTTATGGCGAAAATTTTCAAAAATCTCAGACCCTTTTAAACATTGCGAGGAGCACAAGCGGAACTTGGTGTAAAGATAAAGAGACATGTTAAACGTTAAAGAAAAAATTTTTCTAATTGTATTATTTTTTCTACTTCTATCTATGTCACTTCAATTTATTTCCACTAGATCAATCAAATTGAATTGGACTCCTGCCGAAGCAACCAATACGCGTTTCCGCTGGTTGGATTCTGTTAATTTTTATCTTGAAACAGGGAAAATTCTTATGAATCCGGGAAATCACCGTTTAGAAGAATCATCAGTTGGTGAAGATCAAGGCTACCCACTTATATTGTCAATCCTAGGGCGCCTTTGGGGGTTACAGGAGATGTCATTTGGGGGATTTATTAAGTTTAATTATTTATTACTCATATCTTTAGGAATCGTCTCTAGCGTCCTTCTGTTCTTAAGTTTCAAAAGTCTTATTATTGCTACAGCATTCTACTACCTCTACTTAAAAATAGGAATTTACGGTGGTCATATAGATCATCACTGGATATTGGGAGCATTTATTCCCTTCTATCTGACGTTTCTCATCTTCTTTTTAAAAAACCGATCGATATTTAAATCATCATGGTTTGTAATTTATTTTTTAATTGCCGGAGTAGCGAATATCATGCGCGAAGGAAACGGTGTCGTAGCACTTTTAATTCTATCCTTGCTCTTTATAATTCTTATGATTCAAGATGGTTTCAAAAAATTTATCCCAAAACCTATTTTTAGGACACGGTTTCCTTATTTGCATAAAAACATATTATTATTAACCTTTTTAATTCTCATTTATATTTCACCAATGCTTATATTAGATGGAGTACGCAAATGGCGAAATGGAAAATATTTTAATGGTCAACCTTCAAATATGATTACTCACCACGGTCTCTGGCATAGCGCATTTATAGGCCTAGGCTATATTCCGAATAAATATGGAATAGAATATGCAGATCCTAGCGGAGTTGAGCACGCACGCAAAATAAATCCAAACGTTAAATACCAGACAAATGAGTATCATGATATTCTCCGGGGGTTATATTTTAAATATTCTTTAGAATCTCCAAGCTTTTGGTTTGACAGCTTTTTTGCCAAAGTGAAGACTTTGCACAAAGAGGCAGTAAAATTTTCAGCTAAATTTATAAGGTATTTATTTCCCGATGATTTAAACAATTATCTTCCATACGGATTACTTTCTGCAATTTTTATAATTTCAAGAAAAAATAAAACATCACTGGCAATCTTCTGGCTCATTCTTGCTGCCATTTTAACCTCAAGCGTTCCGGCTCTAGTTGCTAAACCAACTACGTCTTTTATTGTAGGTTTCCAAGCAGCATTGTTTATGGCATGGTTCTATTTCATCTCGTTGATTTATTTCGCCATAAAGGATTTTCTGAAAACACACCTGCCCAACCAACCCTTCTTTGATTTTCTCTAATGAAGAAATCTAACAGAAAGAAAACATTTAGTATAGTTTTACCTTTTTATAATGAAGAAGATGTTGTCGAGGAGGTGGTTCGCTCTTTGATTCTGCAGTGTCAAAAGAATGAATTAAACGTGGAATTCGTCCTAGTCAATAACGGTTCCTCCGATAAAACCGGTGAGATTATAAATCGCTTAAGAAGCGAATTTAGCATAATTAAATCCATAACTATCGGGGAAAATAAAGGATACGGCTATGGAATCCGCCGGGGACTTTCAGTATGCAAAGCTCCATATATTGGTTACATGTGGGGAGACGGTCAGATAAAACCTATGTATCTAGTTCAAGTGGCCAAAGAGCTTATTTCCGATTCATCTTTGGATATTTGCAAAGTTGTTAGAGTAAAACGCTACGACGGATTAAAGAGAAGTTTTGTCACCAAAATATATAATTCTTTGTTTTCAATTCTTTTTTTAATGAATGAAAGAGATGTAAATGGAACACCAAAGCTATTTAAGAGATCATCATACGAAAAGATTAACCTTGTATCAAACGATTGGTTTTTGGATGCTGAACTGTTAATCAAAGCAAAAAGCAAGAAATTATCAATAAAGGAAATACCGGCTATTTTTACTCCTCGAGCTGGTGGTTCTTCTAATGTAAGTTATTTAACTATATTTGAGTTTCTTTTTAATATATTCAGGTACCGCCTAAAAAGTATTAAATCATGAATGAATTTAAAAATTTAAATGTGCTGGTTACCGGAGCAACCGGATTTATAGGATCGAATTTAGTGAGGGTCTTATTGCAAAAAGGTGCCAAGGTTTCAATTTTAAAAAGACCGAAATCTTCTGTTTGGAGGCTAAAAGACATTATAACTCGTATTAAGATTCTAGAGGCTGATCTTCGCGATAAGCGTAATCTCCAACTAGCTCTTAAAAAGGAAGACAATAAAGTTATTTTTCACCTTGCTGCTTGTGTCAAACGAGAGCGATCTGCCTCCCTAATTAAGGAAAACCTAGAGACAAATGTTTGGGGGACAATTAATTTGATTGCTTGTATGACCAAATTGGATATTAGGTCTTTTGTTAACACTGGAACTTGTGACGAGTATGGTGATAATCCTGTGCCGTTTAATGAAATGCAACGGGAGAACCCCCTTTCACCATACGCAGCTTCCAAAGTGGCTGCGAGCCATTATTGCCAAATGCTAAGTAGAACTTGCGGTTTGCCAATAATTACCCTGCGCCCTTTTTTAACATATGGGCCATACCAAACAGGAGAAATGTTAATCCCCGATGTTGTCACCAGTTGCCTAAAATCTCTACCAATCCAAGCAACTTTGGGTCAACAGACACGTGAATTTCACTATATTTCGGATATAATAAATGGTTTCCTTCTTGCAGCAACAAACAAAAAGGCAATAGGTGAGGTGATTGATTTGGGAACGGGAGAAGAACACTCTGTAAAAGAGGTTATCGAAATGATTGTCGAATTAACTAAGTATCGTCTCAAATGGAAATTAGGTAATCTCCCATATCGAGAAAATGAAATATTCCGTTTTTATTGTAAAGGAGATAAAGCAAAGAAGCTTCTAAAGTGGCAACCGAAGATCTCACTTAAAGACGGACTCATAAAAACAATTGATTGGCAAAAGAAATTCTTAAAATCTGACAAAACATGAAAGTTGCACTGTTGCAAATTAACCCAATAGTTGGCGACCTAGAAGGCAATGCCGCCAAGATTAAAAAGTTTGCCACAAAAGCCAAAGGATCGGATTTGATTATTACTTCCGAACTTGCGCTTTTGGGATATCCGCCTCAGGATTTATTGCTTTATCCGGAATTTATAAACAAAGCATGGTTGGTTCTTGAAAAAATTGCCAAAGACACCAAATTACTTCCTCCTATTTTAGTTGGAGCTGCAATAATCAATAAAAACAGATCTGGGAGACCACTTTCCAATGTCGCTTGTCTATTACATAAGGGAATAGTCGAAAAAATTTTCTTCAAATCCCTTTTGCCAACGTATGATGTTTTTGACGAGGATCGGTACTTTGAGCCTGCTGATAAACCCCAAATATTAACTCACCAAGGTAAAAAAATCGGTGTGTCCATATGTGAAGATCTTTGGAATGATAAAGATTTTTGGACACGGCCGCGCTACCATTTTGATCCTATCGAAAAATTGGCTGAAGAAAAAGTAGATTTAATTATTAATCTTTCATCATCACCATTTACAATCGAAAAACAAAAGTTGAGAGAATCAATGATTTCAGTATCTAGTAAGAAATACAAAATACCCATCATTTATGTGAATCAAGTTGGAGGTAATGATGATCTAATATTTGATGGGGCCAGTCTGATGTTTAATAACCAAGGAAAACTGGTGGCAAGGGCAAAAGCCTTTGAGGAGAATTTACTTGTTATTGAACTTGATTCAAAAACCAACGCTATAAATGATTATCCGGAAAATAAAGAGGAGCTTGTTTTTAAAGCGATTCGTCTTGGTCTTAACGATTATCTTAAAAAGTGTGGATTTAAGAAAGTTTTAGTTGGAATCTCTGGCGGAATCGATTCGGCAATCGTGGCCGCTATCGCCAGACATTCTCTTGGTGCAAAAAACGTTCTTGGAGTTTTGATGCCTTCACCATGTACTTCTGCCCAAAGCATGATTGATGCCCAAAGATTAGCTAAGAATCTTGGCATCAAAACTGTGACTTTCGAAATTGCCAGTCTTATGAAAAATTATGACAAAGCTCTCGATGATGCGTTTAAAGGATTCAAGAAAGATATCACTGAAGAAAATATTCAAGCAAGAATTAGAGGCAATCTTTTAATGGCACTTTCCAATAAATATGAAGCCCTAGTTATTTCAACCGGTAATAAATCAGAATTAACTGTCGGTTACACTACTCTTTACGGGGATATGACCGGCGGCCTTGCTGTGATAGGAGATGTTTATAAGACTCAGGTTTATAAACTTGCAAAGTGGATAAACAGAGAAAAAGAGATAATCCCGGCAAATATAATCGCAAAGGAGCCGTCGGCAGAGCTTAAAGCTGACCAAAAAGACCGGGATACTTTGCCTGCCTACAACTTACTGGATAAAATTCTCAAACTTCATGTCGAAAAACACTTAGGTGAAGAGGAAATTGCCAAAAAAGGATTTGAAAGGGCACTTGTGAAACGTATTACAAATATGGTAAGAAAGGCGGAGTATAAAAGAAGGCAGGCGCCTCCAACTTTGAAGGTGAGTGAAAGGGCATATGGCATAGGTTGGCGAATGCCAATTGCGGCCCATCAACCTCTTGGCTCACCTCCGAGGTGAGCCAAGGTGGCAACTGAGCACACCTCGGAGGTGGTTGCTTAACAGTTATGAAAAAAATCTCAGTTATTGGTCTTGGCAAACTTGGGGCGCCTCTTTTGGCCACTATGGCCTCAAGGGGTTTTGATGTTGTCGGTATCGATATCAATCCCAAAGTTGTTGCAAAAATCAATCAGAAAAAAGCACCGGTTGATGAACCACAACTTCAGCCGCTTATCAGAGAAAACGCCAAAAGGATAAAGGCCACAACCGATTTTGAGAAAGGTATCAATAATACAGCGATAACTTTTATCATAGTTCCCACACCAAGCAACGGAAATGGTGGATTTTCAAACGAGTATGTTCTTAAAGCGGTCAAGAGTATCGGCAAGGTTCTTGCTAAAAAATTCGACTACCATACTGTGGCAGTAACTTCAACAGTTCTTCCTGGAACAATTGATAACGAAGTTATTCCAACTCTTGAGAAGATATCCGGCAAAAAGGTTAATTACGATTTTGGAGTCTGCTATAACCCGGAATTTATTGCACTGGGTTCAGTCATAAAAGATTTACTTAACCCCGATCTTGTTTTAATTGGAGAATCCGATTCAAAGTCTGGAGAATTACTTGAGAAGTTTTATCGAAAATTCTGCCTCAACAATCCACCTATTTTTAGGATGAGTCCTATTAATGCCGAAATTGCCAAAATTGCCCTAAATTCCTACATAACCACCAAAATATCTTTTGCCAACACGTTAGCGGAGATTTGTCAAAAAGTTCCTGGTGGTGATGTCGATGAAATTACCAGGGCAATAGGCAGTGATTCCCGCATCGGTACAAGATACTTAAAGGGTTCACTGCCATATGGTGGTCCATGCTTCCCAAGAGACAACAGAGCTTTTTCCTATTTTGCAAAAAAAATCAAAGTTGACACTCCAATTGCTAGAGCAACGGATGAGGTCAATGAGCATTTATCCAAAGTCATTGCTGACAAAATAGAGAAAATAGTTAAAGGCAGAAAGAATAAGGTCTCAATCTTAGGACTTGCTTATAAACCGGATACCGATGTTGCCGAGGAATCGGCTGGAGTTAAACTTGCCAATTATCTTTCAAAAAACACGAAAGTTTTTGTTTGGGACCCAAAAGCGATTGAGAATGCCAAGTTATATCTTTCAAAAAGGGTAAGTATTGCAAAAGATCTAACAGATTGCGTCAGGGGAGCGTCAATCCTAGTTATCACCACTCCATGGGCTGAATTCAGAAATTTAAAGTTGACACCCCAAAATCCTCATAAGCCAGTTTTGATAGATTGCTGGCGAATACTTGACCCGATAAAATATCAAGAGGTAGCTAATTATCAAACACTTGGCAAAGGTTAACAAAGTGACTAACAGTTTTTGGAAGAAAAAAAAGGTCTTAATTACGGGCGGTGCTTCATTTATCGGCTCCCACTTGGTTGATTGCTTAGTGGAAAAGACAGCTAAAGTTAGGATTGTCGATGATCTTTCTTCCGGTAAAAAAGAAAATTTAAAAGATCACCTTAAATCAAAATCAATAGACTTTATAAAAGGCGACCTTCGAGACCATAACGTAGTAAAGAAATCAATAAAAAAAATAGATTTGGCATTTCATCTAGCAGGAGACCATGGGGGCAGGGGATATGTCGATTTACACCAGGCGGGACCAGCCACCAATATGATGCTGGACGGTGTATTTTTTTGGAATGCATACAAATCTGGTGTCGAAAAGATGGTCTTTGCTTCATCCGGCTGTGTTTACCCAAACTTTCTGCAAAAAGACCAAACTAAAAGACTTTATCTTAAAGAACACCACGTAGGTCCACCCTATGATGCCGATAACATGTATGGTTGGGCAAAGTTAATGGCCGAAATGACGCTTAGAGCCTATCATAATGATTGGGGTGTAAAAGCCGCCTCATGCAGATTCTTTACTGTTTACGGACCTCGCGGCAAAGAAGATCACGCGGTAATGGCTATGATTGCCAGGGCATTTATCAAACAGAATCCTTTTATTGTTTGGGGCAATGGCGAACAGGTGAGAAACTGGACATTTGTTGATGATATTGTTGAAGGTATGATTAAAGCTGCCGAAAAAATAGATGACGGATCAGCAGTAAATTTAGGGACAACGGAGCGAATTCGAGTAGTTGATGCTGTTAACCTAATTCTTAAGCACACTAATCACAGACCTAAAATTCAGTTTCGCCCTAAAATGCCCACAGGTCCTCTTAATCGGGTTGCCGACAATTCATTAGCCAAAAAATTACTTGGTTGGCAGCCCAAAGTTAAATTTGCAGAGGGTGTCAAAAGAACAACCGATTGGTATTTTACCCACAAAGATCCAAAGAAAATAGCTAGTATTCTGGATAAAGCTCTTCTGGAAAGAAGTGTTGGATCAATGAAGGCTAAATCAGCAGGAAAGAAAGCAAATGAAAAGACAAAGGTGAAACAATACGCACAACCACTAATTTAGCTTCAACTTGTTATATAATTTAATCTTATGCTGACTATTTTTACTACCTGCAAGCCTTTCCGTGGTCACTTCACAGTAATTCAGGAAAATGCCATTGCAAGCTGGACAAAGTTAAAACCAAAACCGGAGATCATATTAATTGGTGATGATTTTGGCACGGATGAAATAGCCAAAAAGTACCACTCAAAGCACATAAGAGATGTTAAAAAAAATTCGAAAGGCACGCCAATTTTGTCCGACATTTTTGATAAGGCAAGGAGAGTTTCAAAAAATAAGACACTCTGCTATGTCAATGCTGATATTGTCCTGCCGCCTGATTTTTCCAGAATAGTCACAAGAGTTCCTTTTAGAAAATTCTTAATTACCGGTCAAAGATGGAATCTGACAATAGGCAAAAAACTTGATTTTAAGAAAGGATGGTTTGAGGAATTTAAGACTCAAGCGGAGAAAAAGGGCAAACTTGATCAGCCTGGGGCACTTGATTACTTTATCTTTCCCAAAAATGTCGATTTTAAAACGCCTCCCTTTGCAGTCGGCCGTGGTGTTTGGGACAACTGGCTGATTTATAAGGCAAAACTTTTTAAAATCCCCGTTATCGACGCAACTGAAACAATGACTGTCATACATCAGAACCATGATTATTCACATGCTGGCGGTTACCGCGCTGTTTGGCACGGTCAGGAGAGAGAACAAAATTTAAGGCTTGCTCATGAAAAGCGTCGGCCCTTTAACCTTGTCAACGCCGATTATAAATTGGCCCAAAATGGGTTGTCCCGTCCGGATTTCTCCCTATTTCGCCTCTGGAGAAATTTTCAAGTGTCACCGGTCATAAAACCAAAACTGGCAGTTATTCTCTGGCCGCCGGTTTTGACAATTGAATTGCTGATTAAGGTTTATCGTAAACTGGTCAAGTAAATGAAAATTCTTTTAATTTGTAAATGGGTCGCCGGAGCAACTAAAGGCGATTTCTATTATCCCGGATCATGGCGGGATACTTTTGAGCTGGCTTGTGCATTTGCCGACTTAAACCAAGAAATCCATATTCTCACTCCCAAAGTTTTTAAAAAACACCAAAGAAGATTTTCCCAAGAATTCGCAAAAACCCTTGCCCAAAAAGGTATTATTCATCATCTCGCGCCCACCCGCCTTACCTTTGGTACCAGTTATAGCCCCTTCCGATTGAAAATGTTTTTTAGTGAAGCCACTTTAGTTACCAAAATAAAGCCAGACGTTATTCAATACATGCAGTTTGGGCCGTCAGCTATCTATCCTTTTGCTAAAAATATCCCCGTAATTTTTTACAGCTGCGACCTTTTTGCCCCATATCCTGCCGAAAGTGAAGACCGCAGGCTGATTCTCGCAAATTGGGGAGAAAGATTCCAAAAATATAATCCTTGGGTTATTTTTCAAAACCTAGTCTTTACGGGGTTGATCAAATTAATTGGAAGTGACACACCTAAAGATGCCCTCAAAAAAGGCGCTAATTTAGTATTAATGCACCCCAGAGGTTTCCAAAATCTCAAAAAAAAGCACCACTCTCAACATATTTATCTTATCGAAAAAGGCATTCCAAAAATTACCCCAATGTCAAAGCCAAAAATCCTCCAGAACTCACTGACTATATTATTTGTAGCGTCAATTCTCTATCGCAAAGGAATTTTTGATTTAATCGAGGCGCTAAATTTGGTAAGCAGCGACTTTCCCAAAATTGAACTTCTAGTTGCAGGTTCGGGTCCAGCAAAAGCTGTGACTCTCCTCAAAAAAGCAATCACTAAGGCTCATTTTAAGGCAAAATATCTCGGGCCGATACCATATCCTCAAAGGTTAAAGCTTTTTCAAAAAGCCGATATCTTTTGTCTGCCGTCTTACCAGGACGCTTATCCATCTGTTATTCTGGAGGCTATGGCAGTTGGGTTGCCGACAGTAACCACTCGCCAAATTGACACGCCGATAATCAACAACTACTCAGGAATCCTTGTCGAGACCGCTGATATCGACATGCTTGCCGGCGCGATCAAAAAGTTAATTGTAAGTCCTAAGCTTTACGCAAAAATTAGTCTAAACGCCCAAAAAACCGTCGCCGACCTTACTTGGCAAAAACAGGCGAAAAAGTTTATAAATTTGTATTCGCGAATCCAAAGCAAAGGAATTACCAAATGAACCTGGGATTATTTCTGGCAATCGGCGAAAGCTTCGAGGATCTTAAGAAGAAAGGCCAACTGGCGAGGGTTGTCGATTACAATATTAAAAAGTATTCCCAGGCTTTTGACAAAATTTATATATTTTCCTATGCGAATGAAACCTTCCAATTACCAAAAAATTGCGTCCTCGTTCCCAACAAAACCGGTCTTCATCGGTATCTTTATGCTCCGCTCATACCCTTACTCCACTTTCGAAAAATTTTAGACTGCGGTATTTTACGAGGCTACCAAATCACCGGAGGGATACCTTGCGCTATCGCTAAGATTTTTTTTGGCAAGCCGTATGTCATCAATTACGGCTATCATTACAGTAAAGTCGCTTCTTTGGAAAATAAAAAATTTCAGGCGTCTGCATTTCCCTTCATAGAAATGATGGTTGGTTTTTTTGCCGACGCTGTCATTGTCACCTCTCCCGACCTTCTCAAGTATCTGGCTCGCGTCAAGAAAAGGAAAATCCACCAATTTCCTTCAGCCGGTGTCGACCTAAAATTGTTCAGGCCCGGCATAGTTTCTACCAAACGCAATATCCTAAGAATAATTTATATTGGCAGATTTGAAGCTCAAAAAAATCTGCGCAGTTTAATTGAAGCCGTAGGCAAAATAAAAAAAACAAAGATTAAACTAACATTAGCCGGGGAAGGATCTCAAAAAAAAGAATTGATGTCGCAAGCTAAAAACTTATCAGTCAATCTAGAAATTTTACCGCCTCAAGACTACAAAAATATTCCACGGCTGCTTTGCCAGTCCGATATCTTCACTCTGCCGTCGCAGGTAGAAGGCAATTCCAAGATTTTAATAGAAGCGATGGCTTGCGGAACCCCGGTTATCGGTGCCAATGTAGAGGGAGTCAGACAAATCATCAAGCATAAAAAGACGGGAATTTTATGCCAAACATCGCCAAATTCGATAAAACAAGCAATAGGCTATCTTATTGATCCGGCAACTCGATTTTCAATCGCCAGAAACGCCAGAGAGTTTATCGAGAAACACTATGATTTTGAAAGACTCTTTCAAGAAGAAGTAGATTTGCTAAGAAAGGTCGCAGATGAAAAATCGTAAAATAATTTTTGTCTACCGGTCCCCCAGAAGAAAAGTTTTGTTCGAATGGAAACGCTCAATTGGCCCAGACAGTCTCCTTTTTGGCGCAAATCACTTAGATAAGATGGGTTATCAAGTAAATTTTTTTGACTCAGCCTACTCCCCGCTCAACTTCTTTCATCCGTTCCTTTATCCTCTTGAGCATTCAATAATAAATGTCACAAAAATGGGTTTTAAACTTGATCAGGCCCTTTGGTTGTTGCCAAGATTAAACAGTTACGATGTCATCGTTGGTACAGGAGATTCCGCCGGGTTGCCGCTCTTAGCTCTAAAGTATTTCGGTTTTATAAAAAAACCAGTAATTTTTATGACCGCTGGTCTTGCGGGAGCTCTAAAAGGCAAAACTAAAACTTGGGTAGGTAATTTTTATAAAAAAATTCTGCCGATGGCAGATGTTTTTACCTCATATGCACAAATCGAAATAGATTTTTTTGAAAAAGAAATGGGAATCAAAAAAGGCAAAGTAAAATACACGCCACTTGCTACAGATTATAAATACTTTTCCCAAAAATCCCAGCCAAAGGTAAAAAAAGAAATTATTTGTGCGGTCGGGACAGAACAGGGAAGAGACTATAAAACGTTATTCGAGGCAGTAAGGGATTTGCCAGTCACAGTAGAAGTCGCCTGTCATTCTGACAATATTAAGGGATTAAACATTCCTGCCAACGTCAAAATTCGCCTAAATATTCCAATACAGGAAGTTTTAAAAATTTATCAACGGTCTATTATTTCAATCGTGCCTTGTTTCGAGAGGTATCGCTCATCCGGCCAAATGGTCGTCTTGGAATCAGCAGCTGCCGGCCTACCAATTATCGCAGCCAAAATCCAAGGCATAACATCGGCATTTAATTTTAAAGACAAAAACCATCTTCTCTTTACAAAACCGCAGGACCCAAAAGACCTTAGACAAAAAATCAGTCTGCTTTTAGAAAATAAAACTTTAAGACACAAGATTTCTAAAAATGCTTCAGTGTTAGCCAAGGATAACTACACAACTCGCCATTTAGCAAAGCGTCTAGCGAATTTTATAAATCATCTATGAGCAAATCACTAAAAATCCAAATTATCTTATCCGTCCTTGTAATACTAGTCTCATTTATTTATGGCTTACCGAACATTATCATGGCTAACAAATTAGGCTCGGATTATAATCCACTGGTAATTTCCCAAAAGTCACCAATTGCCCGGGACGAAGCTTTTGCCTACGCACCGTTTGTAAATTACATTTTAAGGGGCAATCTCTTTATAAGAGATGCATATGTTGTCGAATATGCCAACTATCCTACTCCTTATTTAGGGGAAACAGCTCCATCGTTGGTTTTTGCTTCTCTAGCTAAACTTTCCGGATCGGTTGAAAATGCTTTTATAATTGGGGATTTCATCTTTCCACCAATGATATTCTTATTGCTGTACATTTTAGCCGGTCTTTTTATAAAACATAAGCTTTTTGCGCTTACAACTGCCTTTTTAACAGTTATCGCTAGGGATTTTATCGCAGTTATCCCTTATCCTCACGAAACTTTTCAATATCTGACATTTGCCGAAGGCCAAAACTACCTCTTATATTTCTCGAGAAGCTTTCAACCCCAGATAACCTTTATTTTTTTTGTAACAGCAATTTTATTACTCATTAAATTGCTTAAAAATCCACCGAACAAACTAGTAATCCTAGCTCTAGGTTTGGTTTTTGGGCTACTTTTTTACACATACGTTTTTTATTGGACATATTTTCTTCTTGCTTTTTCATTTGTCTTTCTATATTTCTTAATTAGAAAAAATTTTGTTGAAGTTAAATCTTTAGTTGCTGTTGGATTTTTGGCTTTTTTGATCGGTTCAATTTACCTCTACAATACTTGGCAATTTAGTCAACTACCAATCGCTGATGACTTTATCAGAAAGACGTCTCTTCATAATCTTTCATTACCCTTAACACTATTAAGATACCTAACAGTGGCGTTTCTTTTTGCGGCCATCGCCAAACTCAGAAGTCATGAGTCTAGGGTTCTCTTTTTCGTTCTTCTAGCTGGAATATCGATTGCACCTTTTTCTAGATTTATCATTGGACAGGATTTAGAAACATTCCACTACCTCAGGCGCGCTTTAATGCCGCTTGCGACCGTTGCCCTATTTGTAACAATTTACTATTTAATAAGATCACGAAAAACTTTGATTTTGCTATCCTCTCTAGTTATTTTCTTTGTCTTCTTATTCCTGGGATTGAGAACACAAGTAATTGCAACGGAGAAAATTCTGTCTGCACACCCAAAAAATAGATCTCAAGAAGCAG
>Ga0209541_10004381_pt1 | contig 25067 bp, 29 predicted proteins | sample RifCSPlowO2_01_FD_184027 | JGI IMG/M metagenome (GOLD analysis project Ga0209541, IMG submission 184027) | Groundwater microbial communities from Rifle, Colorado - Rifle CSP2_plank lowO2_0.1 (SPAdes) (version 2) | ecosystem: Environmental > Aquatic > Deep subsurface > Groundwater | place... | reverse complement strand
GTATTTATCATCCGGGTCAACAGGTTCACCCTATCCTTCAAGAGTGATAACCAGTCGTTTTACAAATACAAAGCCACCGTCATATTCCAGAAGGTGTAAAAATTCAAAAATATTAAACCTTGACAATTCCTATAAAAGTAGTAAAATACTACTAGTATGAAAATTGGAAATATTGTTTCAACCAACGAAAAAGGGCAAATTGTTATTCCTAAAGATGCGAGGAAAGCTTTAGGAATTACCCCTAATAGCTTTCTACAGCTTATTCTGGCTGGCAATAGTATAATCATAAATCCGATAAAAGATGTGATTACAACTCTCGATGCGGAATCTTCCTATATGGAGATTCTGAAAAAAACAGCCGGTAGTTGGGCTAATGATAGCTGGCCAAAAACCAGAAAAAGAAGAAGAAGGATTGAACTGAATGCAGCAAAAAGAGCAAAAAAGCTATGGTAATCTTAGATACCAGCGTTATCATTGACCATCTTCGTCAACCATTCAATAAATCTGCCTTAGTCAAAATCATCAGATCACACCCCAAAGAATCTCTCTGTATTTCAATTATATCTATACAGGAACTGTATGAAGGACAAAGTACGAGAGATGAAGAGGAAGAGGAAGATCTTATTGCCGTAATCGCCCCCTTGAAAATTCTACCCTACTCATACGATATTGCGAAGTGTGCAGGACAAATCATGAGAGATATCTCTACTCCACTGGAATTTATGGATGCGGCAATTGCGGCAACCGCGATTCTTCATGGAGCGCAACTTTTTACTTTGAACAAAAAAGACTTTGAGAGAATTGGCGACTTGGAACTTTACAAATAAAGCGCCACCGTCATATTCCAGAAGGCATGAATTAGAATGGGAAGAGTAAGAGATTTACGCAGAGTAAAAACATAACTGTTGGTAATCCCCAGAAGCAGTATCGAAATGGGATATACTAAAAATGAAATTCCCCTCAAGTGCAGACTGGTAAAAAGAATCGGGATATGAAGAAGTAAAAATAAGACGCTGGAGCTGGTAGCCGCCCAAAACTGGTTATTGGAAATTTTATAAAATCGCTGGTAGAGAAAACCGCGGCCGAGTATTTCTTCCCAGATAGAAGTGGCTATATTTATAATCAATAGTGGCACAATTCCCCCGCTTACTTTAAGCGCTAAAATTGGCGCGAAAGAAAACTGTCCGTACTTGATAAAATTTGCCAGCATCCCTTCTAGTGCAAACAGCAGACCTATTAGAACCCCTAAGTAAATATCCAAAAAAAAGTCAGGCAGAGAGCGCCATAACCCCATTTCTTTTAAAGGGTTCTTCTCCCCTACCAGAACAAAAATAACCGGAAAAACGAAGACCACGGGTTTGATTAAAAATTCATCTATCCAGTCAGGCAAATGAAAATAAGCCCGGTAGAACGCCCAAACTATGAAAATAATAAACCAGACAGCGAAAGTTTGCCGTTTCATCCTAATTACATTCTATACACAACTCTATTATAAAGACAAGTGCAAAAACAGGCGTTAATTTCTAATCTGAAAAATTACAAACTCACCAGTTGCTACTTCCCATTTTATCTCCAACTTTTCCACCCATGCCACTTCCGGACCCTTCCTGCACCTCTCGATCATCTCTTTTACCTTCTCCACATCTGCCTCAAAAACCGCCTCAACAGTTTTGTTGTCCGCATTCCTCACCCATCCGGTAAGTCCCAATTCGTTTGCGTTTCTCACAGTCCATGCACGAAAACCCACCCCGATAACATCGCCAATAATAAAAATATGCGCACACTTCATAAAGGTAAAATTCTCGCCCCAGTCCAGGCAATAATAAAATCACGAATACTTCTGCCTAGAAATGTGGCTAAAAAGAACTTCCACATCGGATAATTTATAGTACCAGCTAATATTCCGATAAAATCGAAAAAAGGCAAAGGCAAAAGAGCCACTATCAAGGTGGTAACAAAACCATTTTGAGTAAAAAAACCTTCTATTCTTATTAACCAATTCTTCTTATAATCCAACGTCCCGATAATGCCTCTTCCGCCAAAACCTACAAAATAACCGGATAATTCTCCAAGTGCCGCACCTAAGCCGGAAACAACTCCAACTAAAACAGGGCTCCATAAAGCCCCGCCCAAAAAAACTGTCGCTACTCCGGGAAGAGGAAAAAAAATTGAGGCGCTTGAGAGAAGATTGATAAAAAATAATCCCAACATACCTAGTTTCGTCAGATGTCGAAATACTTCTTTCTGCGTCCAAATAAGAAGAATTAAAAATATCGTCAGCAATAATATTCCCAATTGATTTAATCTGTTCTCATGAAAAGAAACTTTTTTATGTTTATGTATTATCATTTTATCTTTCATTTGTGCCTCGCTAAAACGGTATATCCTCAATCTTTTTTCGTCCGGAGGACGATCGGCCTTTGGCCGACTTTTTTTTATCCGGCCAAGCGCCTAATTCTTTTAGCTTCCACATGAAAAGTGCGCCTTTTCTCTTAACATTGGCGTCTTTGACAAAAGACAAGGCCTTTTCCAGAAGCGCTCTGGGCATATTTTTAGAGAGCTTCATATAAATACCTTTGTGCTTTAAATCATTTAGCTCTTCAGTTAAATAATATCCATACGACTGGAATTCACGGGAAATATACTTATCCTCAAGAGGATTAAACTTAATAAGTATATCCCCTACTTTCTGCATATTTTTTTTACCTCACCCACTAAGTATAACGATCCTGTAATTAATATTAAACTATCACTATCTGTATTTTTCATCGCATCATTAAGGGCAACAAGGGCACTCCTTGCGTATGCAAGGGGTGCCCTTGAAACGAGGCGTGCCTTTGAAATTAACTCCTCAGGTTCATAAGAATACGTATCTCCCAAGTCGGTCATCAACCGGAACCTGGTGAAAATAACCTCATGACAGATAGGTAGAATCTCTTTGAGAATTCCCTGGGCATCTTTTCCGCTTTTAATGGCAATAATTGCCTTGACTTTTTTATCTGGAAATATTTCTTTAATGGCCGAAACTAAAGCCCTCATCTTCTCCGGATTATGCGCTCCATCCAATATCACCAATGGCTTCTTGCTTATTATTTCTAATCTCCCGGGTATAAATACTTTCTTTAGTCCCGTTTTAATATCCTCAACTGACAACTGATCCGCCAGCTGGCGGATGACAACTGACAACTTTTCAATAACTCTTACAGCAATTGCCGCATTCTCCACCTGATGTCTGCCTAATAGAGAAAGTTTAAGATTTTTATAAGTATTTATTCCAAAATAATCAAATATGCTCCCTTTTTCGTCTATCTTTTTTACTTTGTATTTAATAAGGGCACTCCTTGCAGAAATTGCAAGGGGTGCCCTTGAAATTAGAGATAAAGATGCATCTTTATCTTTGCAAGTGTTTTCAATAATTTTAATAACCGACTTCTGCTTTACACCGCTAACAACTTTAATCCCTGGTTTAATAATCCCCGCTTTATCCTCAGCTATCTTCTCAACCGAACTTCCCAATATTTCAGTGTGATCCAAACCAACATTAGTAATAACTGCCACAAGCGGTTTAATAACATTCGTAGCGTCCCAAGTCCCCCCCATACCCACCTCAATCACGGCGATATCCACTCTTTGCTTTTTAAAATAAAGAAAAGCCATTGCTGACACTATCTCGAAATAACTCGGTGCTCCATATGCTGATTTCTCCATCTGTTTCACTATTGGTCCAATCTCATTCACTAATAAAGCAAATTCCTCATCTGGTATGTCATTTGACATTTGAACTTTGACATTTGACATTACTTTTACCCTCTCATTTACCCTCACTAAATGCGGTGAAGTATGCAATCCAACTCGATATTTCTGCGCCAGAATTGAAGCAATAATCGTGGCAGTTGACCCTTTTCCGGATGTTCCTCCCACGTGTATAGTTTGGTAACTTAACTGCGGATTGCCAAGTAACTCCATAAGTTTCTCCATTCTTTTCAGTCCCAATTCACCGGGGTATTTCTTTTCCGGGGGAGGTATGAAAAAATCCAAAAACTTGACGGCCTGACTATATGTCTTTATCATTACCAAGGAATTATATCGTATGAAAGACAAAATTGCCTTAGTAACCGGTTCAGCAAAGAATTTAGGACAAGCAATTGCCCTTGATCTTGCTAAACAAGGCTATAGAATAGTCATTCACTATCATCACAGCGAAAAAGAGGCCAAACAGACTTTAAACGAAGTCAAAAAATATTCCAACGGCATTATCGTTCGGGCTGATCTCACCCGCCAAGAAGAAGTTATATCGATGTTTCGAAACATCGACAAAAAACTTGGGTCAGTTGATATTCTGATAAATCTAATCGGTAATTTTATTTTTGAACCTATAACCACTACCACGTTTGAAAAATTCAGAGATGTAATCGCGAGTAATCTCTACTCAACCTTTCTTTGCTGCAACGAAACATTCCCAATGATGCAAAAGAAAAAATGGGGCCGAATAATTAATTTTGGCTGTGTCGGAGCAGACTCAATCACCATCCGCGAAAAAACCACTCCGTATTATATCGCCAAAACAGGAGTTATCATGCTGACGAAAGTTCTTGCCTATGAATCTGCCAAATACGGAATCACTGTCAACAGTATCTCTCCGGGGATTCTGGAAACCAGCGTAGCTAAACCTCCTACTCCGAGCGGAAAATACGCCCAATTTGAAGATATAATTAACGCCGTTAATTTCTTGCTTAAAGAAGAATCTAACTATATCAACGGGGCCAATATCGAAATTGCCGGTGGTTTCCGTTTGGGCTTTTAATAAAAAGAGTTAATTATCACAATTTACTTTTTTCCGCTTATAAGCGGATTACGAATTATCTGTGTAGGAGAAGGGGTCGGATAAAAAAGCACGATATCTTTAATCATTTCAACATGTGGTGGCGTCTGTAAATAGTTATTATACTCCTGCTCTGAATCAAACGTCCAACCTCTCATACCCAACTTATACCGCCCTGGTCCTGGATAAACACACGTTGGTAAACCATAACCAACAGGATGCATAAGATTACTATCTATATAACCATTATTTGTAGAAGTCCAATTACAGGAAAATTCGTATATACGATAATTTCCTATCAAACTAGTATCATATCCAGAAAATATTATTGTATTATCTTTACCTATTGGTATTAGAATATTGCCTTGAGTCGTCTTGTCTACTATTATATTTGACACGTTTACGGATGAATGTATAACAGTCACAATATTCGCCTTATCTAGACTAAGACATAGATTGTAATCATCTGGTTTTATAGATGGGTCTAAACTATCATGTGGATCCATACATCTTAGATTAGAAAAATCGCACCTTTTGCCAACTATAGTACAACACTGTGTTCCTTCCAGTCCGCACTCACTGGTAGTTTTTTTCGCTTCACAAAATCCAAGACTTTTAGGTTCATTTATAGAATATAGCCATGGATTTGAATATCGATACTTCTTTATACTATCTGGATAAGGCGTTATCTGTGTATTGCACTCCAGCATGCTTCCTTCTACCTCTCTACATAAACCTCTAGGATCTAAAACGGAACAACACGGGCTGCCAGAACCCTGACCGCAGACATCGCTCAAATTTCTGCAAATGGCACTATCTTTGGAATCAATCCAGCCTGTATCAGACGTAGAGCTATGGCATTGATATGGATCATTACATTTATAAAAACCCTCTTTCCCCATAAAACATGATTGTCCCCATCCTCCCGCATCTGATTTTAGTGATGCTGCTCTACCTCTTAGATTTAATGAGTAAAAATTAGAATAATAGATGATTGCTAAAAAAATAACAGCTAAAATGGTTATAAAAACGACGCTCTTTTCTTTTCTTGTAAGCTGCAAATCAACAAGCATATAATTCTAACCTAGCACATCTTGACATTAAAATAAACTCTTGAAATAATGGTTATAAATATGTTTAACTCCTCGATTTGCTTTTATAAGAAACATCTTGTAATAGCCGGAATAATTTTATTGTTTTTTGGAATACTAATTTCATTCCAATTATTTTCTCAACTTGCCACAAAAAGCGATGTCAACACCTACTCACAAGCAGCCACTTCCGGTTTGCACCTGTCACAAGTACTATCATCACCCGCACCAGCATCTACGACGCAAGGATCCTTCTGTGGCCCTAATACAAATATTGGGTTTAACTGCGGAGGAAATCTGGTCTGCCAATATAATACTTTAAACCTGAAGGATGTGACTAGTGAACAACTCAGATGTCTTCCTAAATCGATGGTTAAATTAAGAATAATGGATGATAATGATCCTAATAAAGTATTAAATTACTTCCAAAATAAGGTTATTATTCACGGAGAGAAAAATAATGGGTTTGCTCACCGATCTAGTTTTTTTTCTTTTAACATCAACACTAATCTGCCTATTTATTTTGTACCTGGTGGTCAAGAGTTACTGAATCGAATTATTATACATACAAGTTGCGACGTAGACGGAAATAAACAATATTATGGTGACACATTGGGACACACGGCAGGAAGTTTGGACCAGACTTGTACACTCAAAGGGCTCAAAATAAATACCGATATTCTGGTTAAAGTCAATGTAGACATGTGGATCTTTGACAGTCACGAAGAACAACAAGCATTTATGCGTGACACAAATATGTTGTCCTCAAGACCTCCTGATGTATCTCTGGGTAATGTACAGGTTAAGGTATTTGATACAGGAGATCAATAAATCTTCTTCTTGACACGCTCATTTTATTTGTTACAATCTTAAAAAGAATGAAAAAAAAGCAACTAATTTTTATCGGTATATTTACAATCCTCGGCCTTATCGCTCTTCAGATTCCTTTCACCAGATTACTTGGATCAAATGTTAAATTCACTCTTTTTGATTTTCTCGCTACCACTGCTGGCGCCTTTTTAGGAACGTCTGTTGGGATTATCTCAGTATTGTTGATGCAATTAGTAAATTTGGTTGTCCACGGAAGTAAATTTGATACAGGTGGTTTAATTCGTCTCTTCCCCACTCTTTTTGCCGTTGCCTACTTTGCCAAAAAAAGAACATTGAATATTATAGTCCCGATTATCGCTATGATAGGATTTAATTTACATCCGATCGGAAGGTCTGCTTGGATATATTCTCTTTTTTGGCTGATCCCGATCCTGGCTCATTTCTGGAGAAAAAACCTGTTTGCAAAATCTTTAGGAGCTACTTTTACTGCTCATGCGGTGGGAGGTGTCTTATGGGTTTGGGCTTTCGGACTCACAAGGCAGATCTGGTTGGCTCTGATTCCTCAAGTAATCATGGAAAGAATTTTGATGGCAGTTGGGATCTCAGCTTTCTATCTTCTTTTCTCAAAAGTCCTCAATTACGCTTCCAGACACCATTTTTCCACTAACTTCCTAAAAGCTCTCCGTCTTAATTAAATCTGTTCATTGCAGACGCAATTCCCTTATTTATAGCAATTTCCAAAGCTTCAACATTTCTTTTTATTATTTTTTTTACCTCACCGGCTTCATTGTCTTTAAAAGGAGAAAGAACAAACTTTTCAATCTCACGCCGGTGAAGATTATAATCTCCGGAATGTTGTATATTAAGCTTACCTCGTCCTACCCCGAGTCGAAATCTGACAAAATTATCAGTATGTAAATTTTTTATAATCGAATCTACTCCGTTATGCCCTGCACTGCTGCCACCCCTACGAATCCTGATTTTCCCGAGTGGTAAATCGATATCATCATGTATCACCCATAAATCATTTATACTTATTTTGTAGAAATTAAGTATCGATAACACGGCAATTCCTGACCGGTTCATGTAGGTATGGGGTTTTACTAATACTAGTTTATCACCGACTTTGCAAATCTCTGCTGTATACTTCTTCTCTCCACTCCAGCCTGTTTCTGATTTACCTACCGGTAACAGATCTTTAGCCAACTTCTCAATCACCATAAAACCAATATTATGGCGGGTATATTTATATTTTTCATCTGGATTACCCAGACCTACAATTAACTTCATAGCATTTTCATCACTTCCTCATCCGTTACCTGCGGAAATTCATTATAGAACTGTCCAACTGCACTAAAAGATTCAGGAATCTCAAGCGCAATTATCTCGTCAACCCCGATTTGATCGGGGTCAACCTCAGATTTTAACTTATTATACGTATCTCGTGCAATAACAGGAACAGCTAAGATGGTCTTTAGTTTTCGGTCATTAGCTGCTAGTCTAATATTTTTGATATACTTTAAGGCGGCTAATACCGTCGCCCCCGTCGCAACTCCGTCATCCGTAAGAATAATTGTTTTGTAATTTGAAATTTTTCCCGATGCTGCTTGCGAAGAATGAGCATCTGTAGCATCGTGGATCCCGCTGCTGCGGGAATATTTCTTGATTCTCTCTTCCACTTCCTTCCTTTTTTTCTCAACCTCCTCATCCAAATATCCCTGCTCTACTCCGCTACGCAAAGCTAAATCCCAATCAATTACTTTAACATTCTCTGGTGCAATTGCCCCAATTGCCAATTCCGGGTTATCCGGAGCTGAGAGTTTTTTTACGACAACTGCCGAAAAAGAAATATTTAGCAGTTTTGCTATTTGATTACCTACTACTACTCCACCTCTTGGAATACCCAATACTATGGCATATTTATCTTTCTGATATTTGCTTAATTTGGTTGATAGAAGTTGTCCCGCCTCTTCTCTACTTTGAAACACAGATTGGTTTATTTAAATTTTTCCAATTGTTTCTCTGCTATATTTCCTATGTAGGGTAACTTATATCTTTCACCAGTATATGCTTTCCACATTAAAAGTATCCAGAGTATGAACACTACTAATGACACTCCAGGAGTAAGAATTACTGCTACTACTGGTCCTAATATAGGAACTATAGCCAGTACTATATAAAAGAGAAAAATTGCCACGCCAAGCAATGTAGACTGCATACTGTGAAAACGAATATATTCGCTCTTTTTTTCGGTTAAAAGAAGTAGGATTCCGGTAACCGGACCTAATAAATAAGCTAATGCCCCTTTCATCTTTTGATCTGCTCCAACACTTTCTGCCATATTAATATCACCCCCCTTGTTAAATAAAGCGTAACATTCCAAACGTTCGTCCGTCAACCCCGATTTAGTCGGGGTAAATCCCCGCAAACAGATCAGTTTCCGGAAATTCAGGATTAACTCTCCTGAAATGTTGCAATATAAAATGATCAACTTTTTTCTGTTTTACGATTCTCTTCAAAATTCTTTCCACGTCATGCGTTTGACTCTTATGCTTTTTCATAGCTTCAACTTTCTTATCCCAGTACTCTCCCCAATCGATTCGCGTTGTAATATCTTTCTGATCATATCCTTCAGGAAAGTAAATAAAATATTTATCCAGTTCCGTATCCCTGTTTTCTCTTGCAAGACAATGATAATACAGCTTCTTTGGTATATCGGTATGTAAAAACGCAAAGGTTGTGGTTAAAGAAACAGCTATATGATCCAGGTGGCCGGATACGCCCAAACGTTCGATGGTTAATACAACTTGAGGCTTGAACGAGTTGATTTTCTTCGTTATTTTATCGGCAAGCTGGTGATAATTTGCGTTGCAAAGCGTCCCGTCTATAAAATCCAGAAATTCCACTTTGGCTACTCCCAAAACTTTTGCGGAATTAATCAGCTCCTTTTCCCTCACATGTTCCAATTTCACAGTTTCTTCAATCTTAATCTCTTCTTTTACTTTGAACTTTGAACTTTGAACTTTGAACTTTTTTTCATGCCACTGCCCTGCCTCCCCGCGAGTAGCGCAAAGAAGATGTATCTCAACTCCTTCGCTTGCATACTTTACTAAAGCACCTGCCGGGCCAAAAGCCTCATCATCAGGATGAGCAAAAACAGCTAATAATTTTTTGTGCATAATTCAGAAAGTAAACCTGTAAAGTTTTCTCTCTTTCCCCCCAAGATCATATTTGTAACGTTCTCCTCCTCTTAAAAAATCATACCACTTTATTCCCCTTTCAATCGCTTCTTTAATCGAGTACGCTTTTAAAGTCAAACCAGGCGAAAGATAAGAATATTTCGGTTCAAAACCGGAATTATATAACAGCATTTCGTTCTTTTGGAATAAGAGTAATATTGCCGCAATATTCTCGTTATTATACCTTAAAAAACATAGCGTCAGTAATTTTTTTGTTCCCGATTGCATTATAATTTCGCTAAAGAAATCTCTCATCTCAAGAGATAAGAAATTACCTTTCTTTTCGTTTGAAGCAACCATAAGTCTATAGAATTCATTGATGTTTTGATTATTAATCTCATCACAGTATTTTATAATACCTTCCTCTTCTATTTTTCTTATTTTCCGTCTGATTTCATGCCTGTCATGCCGATTTAGAGTCGATAAATATTCATCCCATTTTGCCGGCAAATTTATTCTTGGGGATACTTCCATCACCTCTATCTTGCCTCCCAATTCTTTTAGTATTCCAAAGCTAGGCGATTCTTCCCTAATGAAATTTAATTCTATTTTTATGTTCTCCCTATTTGTCATCCCGAGCTTGCCCCGCTGAGCGGGGCGAGTCGAGGGATCTTTCCTAATACTACGTAAAACTGCTTGCCAAACTTCCTTCTCCCGCCCGGATTTGATTATGATATCCCCGAAATCACTTAAGGAACCGCTCTGGGATGGATCAGGGACTCCTAAAATATTGATTTTATCGGTGATATGAAAGGGGGCAATGCCAATCAATTCGTCATTATCAAATACCGCATAGATTACTACTTCACCGCTTTTACCCCAATACTTTACCCAATTTGACAGCCACTCTCTTGTCTGGAAAAAGGTTGCAGTCGTGCTTTGTTCAACCAACTTATCCCACGGCAAATCATCTTCAAAAGAAATCTCTTTACAGACAATCATTTAATATAGTCTCCTAACAAAATAACCGGTAGTTCCTTGACTCGTCTAAATTTCTCATCATTGGTAACAAAACCTTCCGCTTTGGAAAAAATTGCGGTTGTCACCTGAATTGCATCAGGAAGAGTCAAAGAATACTTAACTTTCAAAATGGATGCGGCTTCACAAATCTTGCTGTCAATATCTACAACTTTTAAATTTGGAGTTTGCCAAAATTTTCTTCTCTCTTCTTCCCAAGACAATCGATCAAGCTGAAGTTTTGGATAGGATAATATTTCAGCCAAACTCAACACCGATGTACAACCGTGTAACTTCTTATCCTCCATTCTGGAAAATATTATTGAAGTTAGAGAACCAAAAAGAAGATGTGCTTGGAACTGATAAATAAAACACATCGCGTCAATTCCAACTTTTTTGACTCTTTTTAATTTTACCTCTAATCCTGATTTCGCTGGTGACGATTTTGTGACCATTCACTGCGTAAAGTCTGAATATATTCTGTCGCATCTATTCCTTGCCAAATTTTTTTATGCATACCGTACGTCTCATTCACCCAACTTTTGGGTTTCACACTGATCAGTACAGTCTTATCGTCAATAGGCACAACAGTTGCCTTGGCACCAGCTTTCATTCTATTGGCGATTTTACGCACTTTCTTGGGTATGACCGCCTGGTATCTTTCCCCTATTGTAATCTCTCCCATGTAGGGATAGGAAGTATTCATAGTAGTTTCTTTATAACACCCGGTATGAAATTTGTCAAATTTTTCATACTGGTATAAAAACTAAAAACTTGACAATCAAACCTATTATGCTAATATTGACTATATGGACAATAATTCTCCTGCCAAAATTGAGGCTAATTACATTCATCGCAAGCTGGAGCAAAAAGTTAACAAATATTTAACTTTGCCTCAAATTATTGCTGTAATTGGACCAAGAAGGTCTGGTAAAACAACCTTTCTCCTGCATCTAGGCAAAACTCTGAAAAACTGTCAATATCTAAATTTTGAGAATCAGAAGATTTTAGACTTATTTGATCTGGACATTGAAAGCTTTGCTCAACTTTATGTCTTGCCGAATAAAAATCTCCTCCTGGATGAATTCCAGTATGCCAAAAGGGGCGGAAAAAATCTGAAATTTCTTTTCGATTCTTATCCGAAAACGAAAATTTTTATCTCCGGTTCTGGAAGCACCGACTTAACCATCAAAGCCATAAAATACTTGGTAGGCAGAGTGCTGGTTTTTACCCTTTTACCTTTTGACTGGGAAGAATTTTTACTCTGCCGCAACCCGCAGCTTCTGACCATACCGAAAAACAAAAAGACTATTACTCCGCCATTAGCTTCAGAGTTTCAGAAATATTTTGAGGAATATCTTTTGTTTGGAGGTTATCCGGAAGTAGTTTTGCAAAATGATATAGAGGTAAAAAAAACTCTTTTAGAAAATATCTACAGCCTCTACTTTCTCAAAGAGGTCAAAGACTTAATCAGTCTTGTCGATGATTATAAGCTGAAAAATTTGATTAAAGCATTAGCCTTACAAATCGGTAATATCATCTCTTACAAAGAACTGTCCTCTTTTTCTGGCTTTGAGTTTAGATCCCTGAAACGCTATCTAAACTTTTTAGAAAAAACCTTCGTCTCTTTTTTTCTTCTACCGTATTTCACAAATAAACGAACGGAGCTTTCCAAAAACCCAAAGGTATATTTCTTTGACACCGGTCTTTGCAACTCTCTTCTGAATAATTTTTTGCCGCTTAAGGCTAGACAGGATAAAGGAGCTTTGATAGAAAATGCTATGGCCATTGCCCTCAATAATACTGGTAGGGAACTAAGATTTTGGCGGACAAAAAACAAGGCAGAAGTGGATTTTGTGGTGGAAAGCGGTGGCAAACTCTCAGGCTACGAGGTAAAAGCGGGAATCGAAGAACACGTTCCCCTATCACTTGCAAATTTTATAGAAAAATACTCACCTGACCACGCTCTTGTTATTAACAAGACAAAAGGAAGTAACAAGAAAATCGGTGCAACCCCAATCAACTTTGTTCCCTATTGGAAACCTGGAATTGTATGAAATTTGTCAAATTTTTCATACTGATTCTTTTTAATATCCTTCTCTACTCTCATTGATTTCTTCACTCTTACTGTGATAATATCAACACGGGATTGAGTTTACCAATCATGCCTTAATAAAAAATGGTTCAGAGGAATCTAAAGAAGGCATGGGTAAAAGGAACATTAAATAAACCAGAGTATACCTACCCAGACTACCAAAACAGAGAAATAGCTTACAGGAAAATCGGTAAACTATATTTGGCTGTTGTGTTTATCCGTGAAGGAAAAGATCTGGTAGTTCTAGCAACACATTGGGATAAAAGTTTCACACCAAAGAAGGAGACACTATGAACATATTTTACGATCCAAAAGCTGCTGCAATTGATTGTACTGGAAGGGTTCATCGGTAGTGGTTTAGGAATGGTATCAGCATACTCCATTGGAGTTAAATAGGAAAGGGACTGATGGGGTCTTTTAAAGTTGTATTCAATAAGCCATTCTGTAAGAAGCTGATTAAATTCCTCAGTAGTTGTTGAGGTGTCATAAACCTCAATAAACTCTTCTTGAAGAGTTCTGTTGAATCTTTCCAGCATGGCATTATCTTTAGGCATCCTTACCCTTGAGAAGTACCTATCAATGCCCATATCTGTGCAAGCCTTTTTGAAGTATTTGGCAAACTCACTGCCATTATCTGTATGTATTGCTTGTATGGGATTACCGGAAAGTAGATACTTGAGTCTTTTGAGAAAATCTGTAGCATCCTTAGATGAGTGATGTTCATACATCCGGGCATAAGCTACTCTTGTCAGATCATCTATAGCTGTAAGAATATATCTGTAAGTATTGTTCCAGTAAAAAACAATGGTATCCACATGGAAAAGTGAAGCAAGGGTAGTCGAAACAGGAGCTTGAGAAATTCTCTTCTTTATCTGTCCTTTTGCATAATTCCTTCTCTTTTTAGCTGTATTTAATGGATGATAGTAGAGTTGATATTTTTCAATCACTCTTTGTATCTTCCATGAAGAGATAACATCTCCATATTCCAGTTGGTAGTACTTAGCTAGCTTCATTTTACCTATCCTAATATATTTCTTCCTCAGATTTCTAATCCTTGCCTCCTGACGAGAAGTAATCTCCCAGGATCTGGTACTTATTGGTCTTTTGGAGTAATCATCAAGTCCTTTAAGTCCGCCAAGAGTAAACCTTTTTCTGAATTTAAAGAAGGTCTTGGTGGAGATACCAAAGTGACGGGAGGTCAAAGCCCCATTTTTATCTTTTGTCTGGTAGAAGATAATCCATTCAAGTCTTTTCCTGACGGAAGGAGAATATCTCTTTGCTTCCTGCCTTAGGTTTTCTCCTGTCCATGGAGGTAGAGTAAAACCGGTACCAAAGTATGGGTTATTGATCTGTTTGTTTAATAACTCTCTCCAATGAGGATTAATACTCATGATGAGACCTCCTTGTAACGGTTAATATTACACCTTTGAACCGCTACCTATGTATCTCATCTTTTGCAAAAGCCAGGGTATTTACAGAAACCACAGCAAATAAAAATCGGCGCTTCATATTGCGAAATCAATAAAATAAATAGGGAACTTAATGGTACTTAAAAGAAGCTCAATTGTTTTTTTTCATCAGCTGGATCTTCTTTTTTTTTCTTAGATACGAGGTTTTACCTCGTTCCGGAGCTTTATAAAAGTTTTTGAAGTTCTTTCGGAGTTAAGTGAATATCATCAAGAATAGCACGTAACAGTCCCCGTCCTATATCTTTTCCTACATGAAATGGAATAACTGTAGTTCTTCCGTCCAGATGTTTGAAGAATATATGACTGCCTTCCTGGCGGATCTTCTCAAAACCGAGTTTTTTAAGGATTGAGATTAGTTTCCTCGGTTTAAGAGCGGGAATCTGTGTCATAAGAAACTAGGTCGTGGGACAAAAATCTCCTGGATACCGATGAAACGTGATGTTTGCTCTTCTCCAAAATCTATACTTGCACGATACTCCTCATCATCTTTAGCCACCTCCAAACAAAGCTTGATTACTTCTTTGATATTTTTTTCAGCTTCTTCATACGTATCTCCCTGAGTGTGACAAGCAGGAATTGCGGGACATGTTGCCACAAACAATCCGTCTTCATCCTGCTCTATAATAACGCGGAATTGTAATATTTTTGCCGTCTTTGTCTTCGCCATAGTAAAAGATATTATAGCATACTATTTAAGTACGCTTTCGGCGTATATTAAATTTCGGATCAAAAGAAGCTCAATTGTCTTTTTTCGTCAGCTGGATCTTCTTTTTTCTTTTCTTCCCAGATCTTCACTTTGCCGAAAACTCCGTCATATCCAGGATCAACGACAATGTCACCGGTTCTCACTTTATGGATAGCCTGTGCAATTCTTTCTCCGGAAATCTTTGTGATATCAGGTAATGTTGATTCTAGAAGAATCCTAAACTCACTCCCCAAATTGTCAGTTAACTTTCTGTACTCATCCTGTACCTTTTGTCCCGTGGGAAGGCCACCAATCGTTTCCGCCACTATCTCCTGCAACGGAACCATGCTTACATATGGTGGCCGATTAGGAAAAGCATTACTTTTAGTCATTCTAACCTCTCCGCTTCCATTTGAAATTTGAAATTTGTAATTTGTAATTTGTAATTCTTCCTCCGTTCTCCCCGCCAGATCATCAACCCGATGCATTACTCCCACTGTCAGTTTTCTCCCGCATACTGGACATATAGTCCCCTTTTGCCTGGTCTCGGAAGGTTCTTGTTTTATTCCACAATCTCTATGTCCTGTCCAGTGGTATTTTCCTTCTTCAGGATAAAATTCTATCGTATAAGCAATTCGGGAATTAGACGGGGATGGGGTTAACCCCGATTTCTGTCCAATAATTGCTTCACGTATCGCGGAGTAACTCAATTCCTGCAGCTCGAACACCGTCGCTTCCCTACCCAACTTCGGTCCTGAATGAGCGTCGGAAAAAGAAAGAATCGAACGATTATCCAGTTCTTTAATCCTCCAGTTCATCGACGGATCACTGGAAAGACCAGTTTCGATGGCATAAATATTTTTGGAAAACTGCCCGAAACATTCTTCTATAGAGTCAAAACCAGACTGGGATCCGTATAAAGCAAACCAGGGAGTCCAACAATGAGCCGGAATAACAAGAGAGTTAGGCTCAATACTCAAAACTATTTCTGCTACCTGGATGCAGGATAAACCAATAATCGGCCTCCCGTCTGCAATAAGCTTGGCACCGTGCCGTAATAGTTCCTTGTTTATCCGGTCTGCGGAGGATAAACTGTCAGTCCAGATGAGGGTGTGAACTCTTCTTACTTTGCCTCCCTGTGAATAGATACTGGATACTTCTGTGGCTAAAAGAAAATATGGCGCTACCGGAGTATTACTTAATCTCAATAATCCATTTCCCATCTCTTCCAAATTGCTTTTTATCTCTCTCATCCATAAAGGATGGGTCCAGTCTCCTGTAGCCACAAGTCCTATCCCTTTCCTTTTTGCCCACTCCCAGATATGAGGAATCGCCATTTGTGGTGACACCGCCCTCGAATATTTGGAATGCAACTGGAGATCTGTGATGACTCTCATCTTATTCCGTTAGTAATTTATTAAATTTATCTTCTAACTTTTCCATTCCTTTGATATATGAATCTAAAAGGTCAAATCTGACTTTTTTAGCTTTCTTTTTATGTACATGTCCTCCCATTTGGTAATCGATGATATTCCGGGTAATCGGGCCTTTCAAAAACATATATATTTGTGCTTGAGCCATTTTACCTAAGGCATTTATGGTACCTTCTGATCTAAACCTTCGCAGAGACATAATAAGCCGGGGTTCTTTAAGTATGGTTAACTCATATCCTGCTTTATGGACTCTAAGGGAAAAATCATGATCCTCTGCTATTTTGATATTTTCCCGAAAACCCCCAACTTTGAAAAAAATATCTTTTCTAATTATAGTGTCAGGACCATGCGCAATCGGTCTACCAATAACTTTGGTTAATTCCGCACCCAGATTAAAAAGAGCCATGATAAACTGATCCGATGATTCTTTACTTTTTGTCTCTACCCAGGTTGTTAAAAAGGCATGCTTTTTTCTGATAATGGCATAATGAATTCCTTCTAAAAATTCAGGGGGGGCAATAACGTCCGCATCAAAAAAAACAAAATACGCTCCCCTAGCCTCTTTTGCTCCGAGATTTCTTTGATAGGGCAGATTGCGTTTGGAGCTATTAATTATTTTAAGAAACGGCAGTTTATCCATATACTCTTCTGCCAGTTTTACCGTACTGTCATCAGAATGACCGTCAACAACAATCACTTCGAAGCTGTTAATAGTTTGGAATCTGAGGGATTCGAGCAGCTTGGGTAAATATCCGGCTTCATTAAGAGTTGGGATAATAACAGAAAAAAATATGGGTGGTTTTTGCATAATTCGTTAATTATTAAACAACTTAACTATTTCCTCGGCTGCTTTTTTGGCTCCATCATATTGATTTAATATCTTTTTAAATTTCAGGCAATTAATTTTATAATTCCGATCAGAAATAACTTTTCTTACTCCACTTATCAGTGTATCAGATGATAAATCAGTATATGGATTAATCATCATACCAGTGCCTAATCTTTCCAGCTGATTTACATTATCTTCCTGATCAATATGAAATGGCGTACAAATCTGCGGCACGCCAAAATAAAGAGCTTGATAACAGGTTGAGTTGCCCCCTGGAAAAATTACAAGAGTTGCTTTCTCCATTATCCACTTCCCGGGCAAAAAATCGGTCACAAAAAGTCCCGGAAAGGATATTTTTACTTCATCTAACTTTAAGGTATTTCCGGTTGTTGCTACTATATTATAGTCTTTCGAAAACACTTTTAGATACTTTAAAAGTGTCAAGAAAACTTTTCTGTCTCCTGTACCCCCAGCCGTCACATAAATAATTTTTTTTCCTGTATCGAGTTTACGATGCCATGATGGTAAATTTGCATTACTCTCCCAAAATAAAGGTCCGACCATGACGACGTTCTCAGGTAATCTCTTTACCGGCCGAAACTGAGGAACATCGGCGATCAGGGTTAAGTCACCTAAAAATAACTGATAAGGACTTCTGCCCGGTCTAAAACCAAGCTTTAAAAGCATCGGAGAAAGTTTGACAAGCTCTTTAACAAACAGTGCCTGAATAATATTCATACCCACGCGAGTTAAAAACTTTTGGCTGTATTTTTTATTCAGAAGACCGCTAAGCTTTCTGGGTAAATACTTAATCAAAGTTGTTTGGACGGGAAATTTTGTTTTTGACATATCATAGAAGGGAGTCATATCAACATTCAGAATTGAAACAGAAGGAATTTTCAAAATAGAGGCTGATATTTTGGCCGTAAAACGAAAATCGTAAACGACCAAGTCAGGCTTTTCTTTCTTAAAAAGGGCTATCTCGGATAATACAAATCTCTCGAGGTTGGCCCTGGTATAAACTGACGGGTTGTTATGTTTAATCTTATCTTCATAAACGCTTCTTTCCAACTCCGGTAAAATTTTAACCTCAAACTTCTCTTTCTTCAGTATAGGAACAGCGTCACCTCCGGCTCCAAATATTACCTCTATCCTTTTTTTTTGTAGCTGCTTGGCTACTTCAACCAATCTTCCTACATGGGCTAATCCTATCCCAACGGGAAGTAATATTACTTTTGCCATAGAATTTGTATACTAGATCATACCACAGGGAAAACTCACCGGAAATCAGGGAATCCCTCCAAGTTTTTTTTACCGAAGAGAAAATATTGGACTGTTATCATGGCAGTTCGGGTAAAAAACCTCCACCCTTCTTTCGACCGTCTTCCTGAGGCAATCACGATTAAATCTTTTAAATAAACTGTTTTACCCGTCTCTGACATCCTTAAGGAAAAATCAAGATCCTCCATAATCAATAATTTCTCATCGTAACCGCCGACCAGTAAAGCTTTTTCCTTCCAAAAAGCCGTGTTCTGTCCCGTTGCTAACGTCCGTCTAAAAATATAATGAGTCACCAGCCAACCATAATATTGTAAATAATTGATAAAAAAGCGATAAGAAAAAGATCCGTCAACAACCTTGAATGGGCCGTAAGAAAGAACAACATTGGGTTCCAGTAAAGCCTTTACGTGAGTTGTTAACCAATTTCGGGGAACTATTGTATCACTGTCCGTAGAAATAATTATCTGCCCGGTTGCATATTCTATCCCTTTTTTTCGGGCAAAACCAATTCCCCGATGAGGAATAACAACCAGTTTAGTCGGATAACTTTTGACAATCTCCGCAGTTTTGTCTGTTGAGCCGGCATCAATAATAATTGTTTCAACTTCATAACTTCCGGTCTCTAAATCTTGAACTGATTTCAGGGTGCGACCGATATATTTCTCTTCATTATATGTAGGTATAACTATCGATATTCTCATTCTCTCTCTCCCTGACTCTTAAACATACTCATAATCTCCAAAACGGTCGTCACCCCTTCCGGTTTTTTATCATCGCGGAAGCGCTCCAGTCTGGGAAACCTGAGAGAGTATCCCGGAGCTGTCACTTTCTCGGCTTTACCTGATTTGGATAGTCCCAAGATTCTTCCAGCGGTATGAACTTGGCTGCGGGTCAATTCATCGGCTGATATTTCTACTACCAGCGCAGGTCTCAACCAGACATCCGCCTCAAGCAGTTTATCAACAAGATATCTTTGGGGTTTTTCTTTTATCTCAAGTTTGGCGATCCTTTTTTTAAATTCTCGGAATTGTTCATCCGTAAGTCCTGTACCAATCTTTGTTATTGAAACAAACTTATCCTGGCTTTCATCATAAACCCCGGTCAAAAACTCCCCCACTCCAAAAATAGTCCTTTTCCCTTCACCAAAAGTATATCCCATTACCAAAACGTCAAAAGTATCCATCAGTTTTTTACTCATTGCCCGTTTAAACTTGATCCAGCTAAATCCCCGCATTCCCGCCTGGTATACTCCGTCAAGCCTTTTTGCGATAATGCCTTCATAACCCTCTACCACTGAATCATCAAAAAGTTGCTCGATTTCTTCTTCTTTCTCTACAATTGTCTCGTTGGCGTATTTTAAAACAGCGTCCTCTTTAATCATTTTCTTCAAAAGCCCTTTTCTCTTTCGGTACGGCAAACCGATAAGATTTTTACCTGACTGATAAAGTAGTTCAAAGACATACAGTTTTACCGGTATCTCTGCTGCCTTTTTTTCGATATCATATTTTCGCCTTCTCTGCATAGTTTGTTGAAACGCCACATTTACTCCAGTCTGTGGATTATAAGCAACTATTTCACCTTCAAAAATCGCTTCATCGGCCGCCACACTTTTTTTTACCGACTCCGAAATATCCGGAAAACACGGCGTCAGATCTTCCAGGTTTCTCGAGAAAAGTTTTACGAAGTTATTGCTCTTTTTATAGTGAACTTGAAGTCTTAACCCGTCATACTTAAATTCAACTGCACAACGTCCAATCTTCTCTAGTATCTCCTTGGAATTTTTTAGCCTGTCTGCTTTTGCCATCAGAATCGGCGTACCAATAACAGGCTGCACGTGTTTGATTCCTTTGATCCCTTTATCTTTAATCCTCTGGCTGATATACCCGAGGTCCGGACGGAGGTTATAAGCTCGTTCTATCTCCGGCCTTAATTCCTTTGATCCCTTTATCATCCAGGACAGACTATCAAGAACCGTCATGTCAGAAAAGCCAAGCCGGAGTTTGTCCAAAGTTAAACGGACGATATAACGCGCCGAAAGCGGATCAATCTGTTTTATAAGATTGCTTAGTAAGTTAACCTTAACTTCCTGCGATCCTTCTCCGCTTGATGTAGCGACTTGATAAAGAATTTCATAAACATCAATGAGTTTTAAGTCATTAAGGGTCAGACCTTGAGGGTCTTTAAGGTCTGGCCCTGCGTCTGGAGTTTTAATTTTTAATTTCTCAGTGGCGCTGCCTAAGTCTCCCATCTTCTTAAATTCCTTCAGAACCTGATCTGTTTCTATATCTAGACCTTGCGCTACCGCTCTTATCATCATCTTATCCGCTACTCCAAACTCTGTGGAATCATAAAGAGGGGTTACTCTACCTTGAAGTAAATAGCAGAGTTTGCCAATCTCTTCTTTTTCCGCATCCTTAAACATTTCAGCCAAAATCTCGGTTATTTTGAGCCTTAAAGATGTTGATTCTAATTGTTGGAAATATTCGGATAGCCGCTTGAATAACATAGGTTTTGTTGTCATCTAAGCATATATCGTGACGCCTTCGTCTTCCCCTCTTTTTTAATTATCCCTTTCTGCATCAAATCATGAAGATCACGAAGTATCGTATCTTCAGATATCTTTGGAAAGAGATCTTCAAATCCTTGATTATTTAGATATCCCACCCGCTGAATATACTCCATAATGGCAATCTGACGTTCTGATAAAAATACTTGCTGGCCGCCCAATTTTTCTTTTAGATGTAAATCGATAGAAAGCCTTAAAACCTTTTCTTTTATTCTTGTCAACTCAATACTCAATCCTTCACTAAAGTATTCTAACCAGTTTGTTAAATCTCCAGAAGCCGCAGATTTCAAAGCTTCATAATATCTTGCCGCATCATGATCGTAATGCTCCTCGAGTGAGAAAAATTTTTTAATATCGTAATTGTCCAGAAAAAGAACCAGCGTAGCACTTGCTCTGGCCATTCTGCCATTACCGTCTACAAAGGGATGTATCCGCACTAATTCATAGTGGGTTATACCGGCTTTTAAGACCGGGTGTATTTCATCTTTAACCATCGTGTTTACCCAGGATAAAAATTCTTCTACCTGGTAAGGAACTTCTATAGCCGGTGGAGGACGGAAAGTTATTTCTCCTGTGACAGAATTTTTGACAACTACTTGGGAATTTCTATAAACACCACATTTCTCAAGTGCTAGTAACTTTTCCACCGTCAAAGCATGGATTTTTTTAACCACTTCGGAAGTCAACTTACCCTTTGATACTTCTCCGCGACCTACATAATCCAGAAAATTCAAGACGTTTCGATAGTTAATCACTTCCTGTATATCCCGGTCACGACCAACAACCGTTTGCCCTTTCAGAACCTGCGATGCTTCGATGATATTCAGTTCATTCCCCTCAATATGAGTCCCGTGGTGCACGGTTCTCACAATTGCTTCTTCCCTGAACTTTTTCTCGTATGCAGGAACCAACGGAGCGTTGATAATCACTTCTCTGGCTGCTTCAATAAGACTTATGTTTTTAAGGATTTTATTACTGATGATAAACTTAGGAGAATACATTTGTTATAATTATCTCACTATGGCAAGTAATAATTCAAACCGTAAAAAACTTCACCTGGCAGTAGTCAAACAAATGATATCTCTTTCTACCTCCGGATTTGGCTTAGTGGCGGCATTGGCCTGGAATAATGTCATCCAGGAATTCGTAAACGATTACGTCAAAAAGTACCTGGAGGTTGGTAGCGGCCTCATTTCTCTTCTTATCTATGCAATCTTAGTCACCGTTCTTGCCGTTACCGTCACCTACCAGCTAGGAAAACTGTCAGACAAGCTGGAGAAGTAAATTTTTCAAGAATAATTATGCCATTCTATATTTTTGCTTGGATAGCCACCGTCGCTTACGGAGGCGTAGCAATAACTGTAAAACTAACAAGTAAGTATGTGATCTCCAATCCTTGGCTTTTCAATTTCTTATTCCAGCTCTTTGTCCTAATTATCATTTTCCCAATTGCTTTGTTTAACCATGCTGGTTGGCCAACAAATTGGGAAAGTATTATTTTTGCCTCAATTTTTTTTGCTTTGTTTTACCTTCTTTATACTATGGCAATCTATCGGCTGGATATAACTGTTTTTGCCCCTCTTTTTAATTTCAGAGCAATAATGAGCGTTTTTTTAGCTTGGTTATTTTTGGGCGAATCACTGACTACTAATCAGATTTTCCTAATTACATTGATCTTTATTGCTAGCCTTTTCGCAAGCATAGATGAGAAACTGTCTCTATCTTCATTTTTCAAGCCAGCAATTGGTATTGCTATTGCATCAGTTACTTCACTTGCACTAAGCAACCTATTCATCAAAAAAGCAATTATTGCTAATAGTTACTGGCAATTATTAATGTGGCAATATGTTTTTTCCCAAATATTGCTTCTGATAACTATTCCCCAATTCAAGGATGATATTCGTAAACTTACTTTGAAACAGGCTGGCGTGGTCTTACTTGTAGCAACAATATTCGTCATTGGCGAGCTCACATCGACTAGAGCTTACGTTGAAAATGTAGGGATTTCTGCAGTAATCATATCTCTTCCTGCTTCCATGATCATGGCATTTTTCTTTTCTGTCTTCGCTCCAAAACTTCTTGAAAAACACACGTTAAAAGTATATGCAATCCGTTTTACCGCAGCGGCTATCATGATTGCCGCCGCTTTGAAATTGTCAGCGTGATTTTCGACACGACTCCTTGATAATTGCCTTACTTCTGACTAAAATACAAAGCGTCTCTTCTAATGTTGAAAAAAAGGTTATCACTCTTGATGAGTATGTATGATTAAAATAAAAAGGCTTTGAGATTTTTCACTTCTAACTAATGAAGAAATATTTCTATTTGACCATCTTAATTTTAGCAATAGCTGGAGTCCTGGATTCCGCCTATCTTACATACGAACATTACGTAAACTCAATCCCATTTTGCTCGACTTACTTTCCTTTTCTTGACTGCGGAAAAGTGCTTAGAAGCCAATACTCACAGGTCTACGGAATCCCTTTAGCTGTATTGGGACTGATACACTACTTTTTTCTAACGGTGATAATCTTTATTACAATTATCATGAGCGGCAGGACCCGTTTTCGTTGGATCTTGGGGTATATCCTCATAGTTCAAAGCGCCATCGGCGCTTTAGTTTCCGTCTATCTTATGTATCTCCAGATATTTCTTATCGGCAGCATCTGTCTCTACTGTACTCTTTCAGCAATAATAAGTATGACTCTTTTTCTTCTTGTTCAATGGAAACTGTCTCTTGAAAGGAAAGAATTTTTTATTCTTACCAGCGGCTTAATTTATCAAAAAATAATAAAACCGGTCTTATTTCTCATCAATGCCGAAATTATTCATGAAACCATTACCACAATAGGAGAAATACTGGGAATGGTAGGCCCTGCGAAATGGTTTATCCAGTATTTAATGAAAACTGAAAATCCCTCTTTAAGACAAAAGATCGCTGGAATCGATTTTCCGGCTCCTATCGGGCTATCGGCAGGATTTGATTATGAGGCTAAGCTTACCCAAATCCTTCCTTCCCTGGGTTTTGGGTTTGGAACTGTCGGAACCATCACAAATTTGCCTTATGAAGGCAATCCCCCTCCACTGCTAGGACGTTTACCCAAATCCCGGTCCCTCATGGTAAATAAAGGTTTTAAAAATATGGGTGCTAAAAAAATAATCGAAAAACTCGGAAAATATAATTTTGATATCCCGATTGGAATAAGTATCGGCAGAACTAACAGCCGGAAATTAATTACACTAGATGAAAGTATCATAGATATTATTTCTGCTTTTTCTTTATTCGAAAAATCAAGCGTCAAACATGCCTATTACGAACTTAATATCAGTTGCCCGAATCTTTACGGAAGTATAAGTTTCTACCCCCCGGGATATCTCAATCTGCTATTAAAAGCGCTTGCTAAACTTGATGTTAAACGACCGGTTTTTGTCAAAATGCCGATTGAGAAAAGCGATGAAGATGTATTTAAGATGTTAAAAGTAATTGTCGAATTTAAATTCATCAAAGGAGTAATTTTTGGTAACTTACAAAAAGACAGAAAAGATCCTTCTCTTGATCAGGAAGAAGTCAGGAAATTTCCGGTTGGCAACTTCAGTGGAAAACCCTGTGAAAAACGCTCTAATGAATTGATAAAGCTTTGTTATAAAAAATATGGGAAGCGGTTGATTATAATCGGTTGTGGAGGTGTATTTTCCGCCGAAGACGCTTATCAGAAAATCAAATTAGGAGCCAGTTTAGTCCAGCTAATTACCGGTATGGTCTTTCAAG
>Ga0209541_10004380_pt1 | contig 25092 bp, 29 predicted proteins | sample RifCSPlowO2_01_FD_184027 | JGI IMG/M metagenome (GOLD analysis project Ga0209541, IMG submission 184027) | Groundwater microbial communities from Rifle, Colorado - Rifle CSP2_plank lowO2_0.1 (SPAdes) (version 2) | ecosystem: Environmental > Aquatic > Deep subsurface > Groundwater | place... | reverse complement strand
TTTTGTATTCTTTCATATGGAATATTACTATATCTTTTCCAAATTATTCCTCTTTCTAGCCTTAATCCTTCATCACTAAATTCATAGAACCAACGATTATAGGACATTTGTGCATATATCTCACTTACAACAATAACAAAGAGTATAAAACCTAAGATAGAAAGAAGAATGGTTACTACAATTGAACTGGCAGAAACTCCTATGAGGCTAAGTAAGATTCCTATAATGGGAGCAATTATCCAGAATCCTAAAAATATTCCAAGCACTCCAAATAAGATATAACCACCAATACGAAATTGCCATTTTGCTCCTGGATGTAATTGATTCATGTTATATAATTAAAATAAGATTTATTTAAAAATCTTTGCAAAATTTTGCGATTTGCTGTAGTTGCGCCTAATTCAAGAAGTGATTTTCGTCCGAATTGCCCCTGAGTGCCTTTTTCTGTGATGAATCCTATAATTGGAGAATTCTCTACAATACAGCGAATAAAGGGAGCAATCAAGAACAAGTATCTGGGGAGAAATTTCGTTTTAGTCTTTTCTTTCGTGGGTGGCGTTCTATCCCGTTCGTAAGAGCATCCATGAACAATACATTAATAGGGACAACTTCTTTAGTTTAGTAGTTACTGTAGAATAGGAATCCATATAAACAGAAATTTATTCCTTAGAAATAACATGGCGAAAAATAAGATACTTGTTACAGCTGCGCTTCCCTATATTAATAATGTTCCTCATATGGGACATATTGTTGGTTCACATCTACCCGCAGATATATTCTATCGATACTGTAGAGCAAAAGGCTATGATACTATTTTTATAGGAGGTTCAGATGAACATGGAACACCATCTGTAGTAGTAGCAAAAGAGCTAGGGTTGCATCCTCAACAATTAGTAGATAGGTTACATGAAATTCATAAACAAGTTTATGAAAGATTAGATATTGCCTATACAAATTATTCCAGAACGTCTAACCCAATCCACCATGAAACAGTAAAAAAATTTTTTAAAACAATTTATGAGAAAGGGCATACACATACAGGAAAAGTGGATATGTATTTCTGTGGAAATGATAGCATGTTTTTACCAGATAGGTTTATAGAGGGTACGTGCCCAAAATGTGGCTATAAATCGGCTAATGCTGACCAATGTGAAAGATGTACTTCTGTTCTAACATCCAATGAATTAGTTGATCCACACTGTAAGAGTTGTGGTTCTACACCAGTGATTAAACAATCTGAACATCTTTATTTAGATTTAGGTCTGTTATCTGAAAAGTTAAATCACTGGGTTGAAAAACAAAAAGATGTTTGGAGACCACATGTGTACAGTGAAGCTAAAAAATGGATTAATGAAGGACTAAGAAGCAGATCAATAACAAGAGATATGGAATGGGGAATCAAAGTTCCTGTTGAAGGATTAGAAAATAAGGTTTTCTATGTTTGGTTTGATGCGCCGATAGGTTATATGACTTTTACAAGAGAGCTTGGTCAAGAAATTTTTGATGAATATTGGAAAAACCCAGAATCTAAAATATTTCATTTTCTTGGGAAAGACAATATCCCCTTTCACACCATCTTTTGGCCTACAATGTTACTGGCACATGAAGGATTTAATCTACCATCAGATGTTGTCGGTTATAATTATCTTAATTTTGAAGGACAAAAATTCTCAAAAAGCAAGGGGGTAGGGGTATTTTGTTATAATCTATTGGATTCAAATATCGATGTGGATGTTCTTCGTTCCTATTTAACTACCATAATACCTGAAACAAAAGATTCAGATTTTAAGTGGGATGTCTTTAAAAATATTACAAACGCAGATCTTATAGGCAAATTAGGCAATTTCTTTAATAGAACCTTAAACTTAATATGGAAGAATTTTGATGGACAATTAAATTATGGGGATTTATCTGGTTTAAACGACAATGATAATCTCCTTATTGAGGGAGTCGGAAGAGAACCTATTCTTATAGGAGATTTATTTTTTGGAGTTGAGTTAAGGGAAGCATATAAAAGAGTTATGCAGTATGCAACTATGGGGAATGTCTATTTAAATAGGGCTGCTCCATGGAATCTTATAAAGGAAGAACGGACAGAAGAAGCGAGAAAAACTTTGTATCTTGCATTAAATCTATGTAAATCTTTAGCAATTGTTTCAAGTCCTATCTTACCCAACAGTATGCAGAGACTGTGGTCCGAACAATTAAATCTTCCTGGCTCGTTAACAGCTTTCGGAGTATGGGATGAAGCAACTAGAATAGACATTGTTTCAGATCATAAAACAAATAAGCCAAATCCCCTGTATGAAATGGTTGATGATGAAATGTTACAAAAATTAGAAAAACACTTTTCAAAACCTCATTCATTGGAAGAGTTAGTTAGGGGTAAAAATGATAAATGATGAAGATTTAAATGAATTAATTAGAGAGGGTTTTATATCTAGTTCAAATAGAGAAAGATGTCAAGAAATTATTTCTAAGGTGGTTAATCTTGGACTTGATTTTAAGATAGGGGGTATTAATGGTAAATCTGTAGTTAACTATAAAGAACAAGAAAAGATAATGGGTGATATTTTAGAACCAATTCCGAAAAAAGGTAAAAATTTGGAGGATGTATTAGCAGAATTCCAAACAAAAGTTATGGATGGTTCAGTCAATTTCAGCAGTCCAAATTTTATGGCATTTCCTGATTGTGGAAATTCTTTAGCAACAATGACTGGGCACATATTATGCGCAATGTTAAATCAGAATTTAATAAACTCTACACACACCTCTCCCACAGCAACATTTGTTGAAATGACTGTAATAAACTGGTTAAGAGAAATAGTTGGCTACAATGTAATTGAGCATCCAAAGGGTATTCTTGATGTTGGTGGGATAAATGTAACTGGGGGGGTTTCAGCTAATACTATTGGTTTGCTTTTGGCAAGAGAAAACAGATTCCCAGGAACGATAAGTACAGGAATCCAGTATGATCCTAAAAAAATTAAGGTTTTTTTGCCAAGAGGGATTGGACATTACTCTATTAAAGCCGCATTAGGTTGGATGGGGCTTGGTAAAGACAATGCCGTTGAAGTAAATATTACTCCCGGATTCACAATTGATCAAAAAGATTTAGTCAGGAGAATAAAACAATGTGGAAAAGATGATGTGCTTCTTGCTTTAGTTGCCTATACTGGAGACTCAAGAACGATGGCAATCGATGACTTTCCTAATTTATATGAAATTGCTCAAGATTATGGAATGTGGTTCCATATAGATGCATGCCATGGATTATCTCTGTGTTTTAGTGAGAGATTAAAAGAAAAAGTTAAGGGAATTGAACTCTCTGATTCTGTTACAATAGACCCCCATAAGGTTTTGTTTACGCCATATACCCTAAGTTATGCACTTGTAAAAGACCCAAGAAAGTTTGAACTTGTTGCGGGAGTAAGTGACCTAATAACCAAAGAACCATACTCTTTTGGTCAGATTACGCCTCTTTTCGGAAGTAGAGCATTCAATAGCTTAAAATTATGGTTTTTAATGAAACATTTAGGAAAGGAGAAGATTGGAGAACTTATTGAACATAGGCATGATATGGTAAACTATTTTTCTTCATTGGTAGAAAGAACAGATGACTTTTACATGATGAATAAAGTTACGATAAATAGTGCAGCATATTTATATGTTCCATCTCAACTCAAAAGAATGTTACATACTCAAAAAGATGAAGCTGTTGATGTGATAAATCGACTAAATAAAAAGATTCAATTCAGAATTTTTGAAGAAGGGCAGTATTATATTCATACATTTCAATTAAATGATTTTAGAAATGCTATGGGAACAGGAACCGAAACAGTATTCCAAATGCAAAGATTAATGTTAGGAAATCCATTAACAACAAAAAAAGTTTTAGAAGAATTTATGGATTACTCTCAAAAAATTGCTAAGGAAGAAGCTGGAAAATTTGGTTATTGAAGATGACCAGAAAGGATATACTGCATAGAATGAATAGAAGGGTTATATGTTTAGATTCCCATTCCCATTCTGGAGGAATTGATTTATACAATTATCAACATACCAGGTTACATACCACCCAGAATATGAGGGATTTAGCTTTAAAAATGCAACTTGCAGGTATAGATTATTTTGTAGTATATCCTATGGCTAGCAGTACTTATTTTGATAGTATAACATTTTTACCCACTAGAATAGATGATTTTCCATATGAGCTTAGTAATAAATCATTGATTTATGAATCTGGTCTATTTGGTACAAATGCTTCAATTTTTCCTGCTGTTCACCCGACTGAGAAAGTCAGAGAGCAAATTCGTTTTTTGGAAGATGAATTATCAAAAGATACCATATCTGGCCTTAAGTTTCATCCATTGGCTACCCACACTACAGTTAATGATTTATTTAGATCAGATATTGCAAGATTACTAAAAGAATACAATCTACCAATTACTGTTCATTCAAGCGATTTTGATGAATATTCTGACCCAAAATTAATTTTCAGATGGATAGAAAAAAATCCAGAAATAGTGGTTAACGTTGCTCATTGCGGTTTTTTTGATAAAGAGTTTTACAAGGGTGTGGGCAATTTTGAAAAGTTATATATTGACACATCCTCATTTAGTGTACTTTGTAAATTATTCGAGAATAGACATGTTGGGGGCCATATTAAGTTAAAATGGGAAGATCCAAGTGAAGCATTACTTGAACTGTTCCATATTGTTCCAGACAGATTGATGTGGGGTACTGATGAACCTTGGACATGCTATACTGATTATAATGGGAATCTGATAGTTGATGGAGACATTTTTAAGGAAAAGAGATTACTAGACTCTCTTCCAAAAGAAGTAAAAGAAAAAATTTCATATTATAACCCCCTTTATTTTTTACAAGGTCATAAAAAAAATGAGAATAAATCTTGAACAAATGATTCATGAACTAAAATCTTTTTTTGATATAGAGTTTTATAGAGAATATTTTACTATAATTTATGGATCGTATGCTTATGGTATAAATACCTCCGCTTCTGATTTAGATTTTGTTACTGTTAGTAGAGATTTTAATCAAAATAATTTAATAAACACTCTGCGGTTTGTGTTAGATTTATATGAAGAACACAATCTGGCTTTTGATGATGAGGTTCCGTATGAGAATAAAATTTTAGCAAGCTATGAGAGATTAGATAATGCAGTTCAAGGAAGAGGCTTTGAAAGAAGAGAGAGGAGGATATACGTGCCACCAGTTGTAAAAAACAGAGAGTTTCTCCACGCAGGTGAGATTGTGATGAGGCTTCTATTAAATGCTATTACAAGCAAAAATATTTTTGTTTCTGGAGACAAAGGCTATTATGATCAAAAAAGAAAACAAGCAGTTGAAAATATGGTTGGATTCATGTTTTCAATTGATAATGTTAATTCTTTTACAATCGAAGAATTTGTTAAATCATTAATAGGCACTGCAGAAAGGCATGGTGAGATGTATTTAGGTTATAAAGATAAACCCGCTGTTAGAACATATCTTACTGAAACTTTTGGAAAAGAATTTGAGAGGTTGGTCAGTAAGGGTGTTTTAACGTATGAGGGGATTAACAAAGGATATAAGCTTGTAGATACTTCTTGGCTTGGAAACTTGATTTAGTAAAATGGTAAATATTGATTTTAGTTGCAATGTAAATCCCCTTGGTCCCCCCAAAGGTCTTTTAAAAAAAGTTGATTTAGAGAAGATAGTTTCATCTTATCCAGACCATACTAATCAAGAGGCGATTAAATCAGTTTCATCACACTATGCTTTGCCACAAGAAAATTTAACAATAGGTATAGGTTCGACCGAATTTTTTTTTACAATTCCAGATGCTCTTGACATAGGAACAGGAATTGTGGTTGTTCCAACATTTTGGGAGTATGATACATCATTAATACGTGCAAATAAGAATGTTAAGTATTTTAAAATTCATGAGGAAGAAGGTTTTCATATCAATTTTCCAAAACTTAGAGTGTTACTTTCAACTGTGACTGGAGAAAAGACAAATCATGCTTTATATCTTTGCCAACCAAATAATCCGACATCCACATTAATTGATTCTAAGGAAATACTAAATCTTTGTGAAGAATTTCAGACTACTAAGATTATTGTTGATGAAACTTATTTGTTGTTTAAGCAAAATTATGATTATCTAAGTTTAATGAAAGAGGTTTCTGAACATAGTAATCTAGTTGTAATAACCTCTTTTTCAAAATTTTTTACTGTTCCCGGAGTTAGAATTGGATTGTGTTGCTCGAGCAAAGAGAATCTTGAGGCAATTAAAAAACGCCAGATTCCATATGGAATAAACAATTTAGCCCTAGCTTTGATTCCATATTTATTAGAAAACCACGAGTTTATTAGAGAATCAAGGGAATTTATGGAAGATGAAAGAAGAGGGGTATACCAATTAGCAAAGGAAAGCCCACATTTGCACCCGTATGAACCACAAGCGAATTTTATGCTAGTAAGATTAAGAGGCAGGAATGTTAATTCCACAGAGGTTATAGACTATTTAAGACAAAAGGGTATGATTGTAAGAAATGGTTCTGAATTTTTTGGCCTGGGAGACCAATATCTAAGGTTTTCAATAAGAACAAGGGAAGAGAATTGTCGTTTGTTGGTGGCTATAAACGATTATTATAATTCTAGAACTAAACCATCGTGAGCAAATTCAAATTTTACATCTTTATGCTGTTCTTTTATCTTTTTTAAGTGATCCAAACCCCATCTATTAAGTTCAATTTCTTCAATATGCACAAGAATAGTTTTTTTAGGATTGATATCTCTCAATCTTTTTATTAAATCTGGAAAAGAGATTTCTGATTTTACTTGGTCATATGAAAAAATTCCACATTCAGTTACCCATAAATCAATATTTCTATATTCTAAATAATTATTAAAGTGCAGAGTATCACAAGGTGAATATAAAAGCTTTTTATTATTTTTTTCTAATAAAAAAGCGTACCAATCACTGTTTTTACCATTATAACCAACAACATCTATAGTAATACCCTTCAACTTTATTTTATCTCCATCTTCAATAAACTTTATTTTTGCAACTTTAATGACATTTGTGTAATACTCTATTGATGGATATTTTTCTTTTAATATTTCATAAACTTTTTTTGCTATGTAAATGTTGATACATTTTAGAGATTTATTTTTAATAAAATCAAAGTTTGCTTCCAAGAGTACACGCAATCCAAAAGTATGGTCAGGATGCCAGTGGGTAATAAAGAGGTTATCAACCTGTTTTATGTTTTCTCTATTTAAGGAGTCACCAATATCTTCCGGACAGTCAATTAATGTATTTATATCTTCAATAAAAGCTGAACAACTATTTCGCTTATACTTACTGTTTTTTCTTGCTAAATTACATAGTTTACACTGACAAAAAGGCCGAGGTACGGGCATTGCCCCTCCAGATCCTAATATTTTAAACTTCATTACAGTAGGGGGTATTATTACAGATTTATAAATTTAGCTTTTTAAATTTAAAAAGAGATTGTCCTCTATCCAAAAAATACATTTCTGCGAAGCAGGCTATATGTGCAGTAGCACCGTGGCGGCAATACTTTTTTAATAAATTTATACGACCATTGTGTAGAACTCCTGTTAAGGAACCCATTGAGAGCACGGCATGGCTTGAGTTCAAAAAAGATTTCATCCTTTTATTTCTGATAGGCTTTGCCTATCGTGAAAGAATTTCTTAACATTAGCTTTGAAATAATTTTTACCCTTGACCATTTTGTATTGGTGATAGTCTTTACTCATGTTTGATCTATGAACCTCTTCAAATATCGCCTCAATTTTATCTTGTAACCCGTGTTCTAAAATAGTGCCATAAACAACATAAAGAATGTCAGCTAATTCCTTAGCGATATTTTCTATGTCTTCATTTTGAACACCTACGAGATATTCTTCAACTTCATCTTTCATGAGGCGATATCTATTGCTTGACCTGTCTTTGGGAATTAATGAGGGTCTATCAGAAACAAGGGCTCTAAATTTTTCATGAAATCCTTTCACTAAATCTATTTGCTTTTTCATAATATTATTGATTATTTAATGATATTTAAAAGTCTATCTGGAATCTTATCTTATATTTTTTGAATTGCTTATAATCGAGGTTATATTCACATGTCATTTCCTAAGAGGATTAATGTGAAAAGTCCATTAGACAACTTATGAGGAAATGTTATAAACTAAATTAGTTTTAGCTGGTATATGGAAATCCAAAAATTAACTCATTTTTCTAACTTATTTGATAATATTAAGGGGGTAGTTAAAACAAAACAATATGAAAAAGAGACTAGGAATAACAAAGAAGTTTTAGATACTGAAAAAGAAATTCTAAATGGGACTAAACTAAATTCTGAAAGTTTACATAAATTTGAAAAGAAAATTGAAAATGCGTTTCTCTTTAGATCTGGAATAGGGCAAGAGGGAAATAAGAAAAGCAAAGTCATTGTTTATTGCGTGTTTAAAGATAAACTAATATTCCTGAGGTTTGTACATCATAAAGAATGGGAAGAATTTCTGAATAATCATAAGAAATTTGAAGTTTTAAAGAAAGAGATTCTAAGCTATGAATAGAAACCTTTAAATATCATTTGGTATCTATTGGTAGTATGAATACCCAAATAAATTTAAGATTGCCTGAGAAAATGTTAGTTTCAGCTCAAGCATACTCAGAGAAACACGGATTTGGCACTGTACAGGATTTTATCAAAGAGGCTATGAGAGAGAAACTTTTTGGAGAACAAGCAATATCAAAAGAAGAGCTAATTCTAGTTAAGAAACTAGTTGATGTCATTGAAAATAAAAATTTGTATGGTACTGAAGAAGAACTCTTCCGAAAGTTGAAAAGAAGGTAAAGAGGGGATATGAAATAAAGCCATCTCATTTCTTTTTAAAACAAATAGAAGATATTAGTGATGAAGCTGCAAGAATTGTTGAAAATCGCTTGAGACTTGTCAAAATAAATCCTTTTCGCAATAAAAGGATTGAAGAATATAACTTATTTTTATTCAGAATACGCTTTGAAGATAATCGTAAAGAAAAGAGGATTATTTATCTTGTTGACAAACCGTATATAAAATTGATATGCATTCTTGATAGGGATAAAGAATATAAGGATTTAAGGAGATATCTTAAAGATTTAGGGAATCTTTGAGTCTAGGCGGATTGATACCCATTTATGCACACTTTTTTTCTTTCCACATTTTATAAGCTAAGAGAAGAATTCCAATAGTGATTAGGGTGTCTGCTATGTTAAAAACCGGCCAGAACTTCAAATCTATAAAGTCCCTTACATGACCTAAAAAGATTCTGTCAATCAAGTTTCCAATTGTTCCTGCCAATATGAGTGTTAGTGGAAATTGGTATTCTTTTTCTTTGTAATATTTTAAAATAAAGAAAATGGCTATAACTGAAATTGATATTAAAGCATACCTTTGACCTTGGAATAGGCTAAATGCTGCTCCTGTATTTGTTGTAGTTGTTAGATAGAACTTTGTAACCTGATCTAAACAGATTAGAACAATTAGTATTAGGATATTAAGCATAATAAAAAGTTTTAAAAGTAATGACTATTTAATATTTCTTAAAAAGAGAGTGACATGGCAGAATCTATAGAAGATAAAAAAAAGAAAATTCTTGGCAAGCCTATAACAGAGTATAGGATAGAAATAGATGAGCCTGGAGCTGGTGTTGAAAGATATTATTTTTGGGTATTAAATTTCTTGCAGAGTGGACCTCCTTCGGGCATTAGCTTTACTGAAATACATAAAATAAGTGATTTGTATACTTCAAGCGAGACTTCTTCTTATTTTGGAGTTGTTGAGCAGAGAAAAGGACTACAACAGGATAAAGTAAGCCAATATTTGGCTACTATTGGTAAAATGACCAAAGATCTTTTTCAAATGATAAGAGAGCTAAGGATAATTGATGAGAGATATGACTATTACAAAGACAGCAAGAAGGGCGGAGAAGAAGGGGAAGCTGCTGAAATCTCTTTAAAGAGCATCTGGATTGACATGGTTGAAGGAGGAAGTAAAAACCCAACTTCTGTTTTTGGATTAGCACAACAAGTCGGTTTTGTTGTTTTGCCTGATTTATTTTTTACTGTTAGAGCTGATATTAAAGATGACAAGGATAAAGAGAGAATGAGCAAATTAGTGCATCAGGAAGTTGAAAAATTAAAGGAAAATGGAATTAACAGAAAAGTAAGAGAGGTTTTAGAAAGGAAGTTATACCAATATTACCTTTGGAGAACCAAAACTGAAAAAGAGATAGTGCAAAGAAGAAATTTCATGTTAAAATATCTAAAACAGCATTATCATGTCATGAGATTGTATATCCATTGGCTAAAACCATACTTCAAGAATATTTCAAGATTGCAGATGTACCAAAATTCTAAAAATCCGAATATCGTTGCTGCTTTTGATACGAGCCAGATTGATTTAGAATTGTTGGCTAAAAGGCCTACAGGAGGAGATTATCAGCCATGGATCCGAGCTAAGTTTACTTATGTTGCCATACCTCAAATGGCATACCAGCAGGAGTATCAAAGAGGAGCTATCCATACTGGGAGAAGCGTAATTGAAATTCAATCTTATACCTTAACTGACAAGGATGTTGCAGCTTATGAAAAATTAGGAGAGGAAGAGGACTTGGAGATTTTGGGAAGCTTAACTGGATCTATGGAAGCTTTAGGGGATGAATTAAAAAGTTATCTTAAGGAAGCGGGGGAAGTTTTTAAAGAAGACAAAAAAGAAGATACAGAAGAACCATCTGTGAAAAAAGTTGGAATTTTCAAGTCTGTTTTTTATGGTTTTGGTGAAATGTTTGGCATGAAGAGAAATACTAAAAAAGAGAGTGAGGAAGAAGAGAAACAGAGATTGGAAAGTTGGATGGTTCAAGATAAGAAAGGTGGTGCAGCAAGCCAAGCTAAAAGTTTAGCTTACGTTTTATATGATGTTTTTAAGAAGGCGAATAGAATGCCTACTTGGTGATTATCTACTGCGTGTTCTTTTGAAGAGAGTATTAAGTGAGTTTTGGGTCAGTCTATTTTATCGACAATGGAAAAACATTTAAGCACCTTAAATCAGCCAGATCATATGACTGTGAAAATAACCTATTTTGTTCATGGAACTACAACAGACAATGAAAAGGAAATCTCTTCTGGCTGGTATGATGTAGAACTCTCTAAACTGGGGATCCAACAATCAATTGATTTATATGATAAAATTAAAGACAAGCATTTCGATATTGTTTTTTGCTCTGATTTAAAACGAGCAGTGCATTCTACTAAATTAACTTTTAAGAATAAAATAAAAATTGTTCAAGATAAAAGATTAAGAGAGTGTAATTATGGTAAATATAATGCGCAACCCTCAGAGATTGTTGAACCTATGCAAGAACAGCATGTTATGAAGAGATTTCCTAATGGTGAAAGTTATGAAGATGTGAAGAAGAGAATAAGTGATTTTCTTAATTTTCTGAAGAAGGACTATAAAGGAAAGCAAGTTGCCATTGTTGCACATAAAGCCCCACAATTAGCTCTCGATGTGCTTTTGAAGCATAAAAGTTGGGAACAAGCATTTGCAGAAGATTGGAGAAAAAGAAAAGCATGGCAAGCTGGGTGGGACTACACTCTTAAATAATGTTGTCAAGAATGTTTTTAACGTGAATATCCCAAAATAGAAGAATTTAATAAGCTACCCTTAAGCAATTTTATTCTTTTTTTCATCAAATATCTCTATTACATTTACAGGGCAGGCTTTTGCTGCATCTATGTTTTTTTCCAGGTCTTTTGCTTCTATCTCTAACTCCCAGATGTCATTTTCCTTGTCGATTAATATAGAATTGATTAAATCAATCTTGCCATCATTTGCTAATTTCCAATGCTTTGGTGCCATAGCTTCACATGAAACAGCACCAATACATCCTGTTCTCTTTAATCTGATAAAATATTTTGCCATTATTGATACCCAAGATTATTGGCTTATTTTAGAACTCTTCATTATACATCTCAAATATTGGTTTTTTCATCTCATAGCCTTCTGTGACTTCGTGCCAATTGGAGATCTTACCTTCGCCCATCTCCCAGCACAAAAATATTTCCCTGCCTTCGAATTTTGAGAAAAAATCCACTAAGCCTGTATTAATGTCCCGAACAATACACCCCATTTTTATTAATTTATGCAGTTCCTTATGCAATTCTGCTGATAATTTGTGAAATTCCTGGTTGTTTTTTGTTTCTGCGTAGATTTCATCAAATTCTGTATCGTAACTTACTTCTATGGACTGGAGGATTGCTATTGCTTCGCTTAGCTTTCTAATTTTTTGCAGAGATTCTCTAACTTTTGGAATACTGTTCTCTGCTTCCTCTAATGTGATGTACCTCTTTTTCATGTTTGACCTAAAAATCTTAGTATTTATAAACTTTTTTCAAATCGGAATGCCGACGGACAAAGCTCTATTATTTTGCAAGAGGAGCATTTTGGATTTTTTGCCTTGCAAATTTTCCTTCCATGCATTATTAACAATGTGGATAGTTTAAACCTTTCATCTTCTGGAGTTATTTTTATTAAATCCTGCTCTATTCTTACTGGATTTTTGTTTTTTGAAAGGAAAATTGGAATTATGCATGTTTTTTAAAGTATATACTGGATTCACTAGTCAACTGGACAACCTCACGCGCCAGGTTTATAAATAGATTTTAGTTTAAATCAATATGCAAAAAATAATAACAAGTATTGTGACTAATCCCGCAAAAAGCAAAATGAAATCTTGTGATAAAGTACACCTATCAGACTTAGAGAGCAACTTATGGGGTATGCATATTAAGCTTGATTTAGATTTCTTGGACAAGCTACTTAAAAGTTCTTCAAAAAATAAAAATTATTTTATAGATAAAGGATTTGTATCAAAAATTGGATGTGGGTATAATAAAAATAGGAAAAGATGCTTAACTTTTTACACATGGTTTAACAAAGGTAAAGCTATGTCTTTTTTAACATTATCAAAAATAATCAAATTATCAAACTACTCCTTCGATGGTATGGAAAAGTATGTAGTGGCAGTAGCCTTTGGTAGAACCGGCAAAAAGGTATTTATAAAATTTCCTATAGAAATAAATAAAGGTTTGGGAAACATAGTGGGGCATATTTTAGGCGATGGTTCTATAGGCAGAAGGGATAAAGCAGTTTTTTATTCAAACTCCAATATTGAGCTTTTAAAAGAGTTTAGAAACCATATGAAGTCTATTTTTGGGATTGAACCCAGGATATGGGTACAAGAAAAACCTAATTTTGGAAAAACGAAGTGGATGAAGAGAATCCCAGAATTAAGGGAGATACCTAATGGGCATAACGTTGGATTATTTTATCCGAAAGTTTGTGGAGTAATTCTACAAGCAATATTTGGAAAATTTGCTAATGGAAAACATAAATGCATTACTGAGCAAATAAAAAATTCTAATAAACAATTTAAAATTGGCCTACTAAGATCGTTTTTTGATGATGAGGGCTCTGTAAGTTGTGATAGTTATACCATTAGATATCACCAGGATAAAAAAGATATTTTAGAAGACATCAGGATCTTACTAAAATATTTTGATATTGCTCCTAATGAGATTAGATCCTATTTGAAAAAAAATAAAGAAAGGTATTATCTTAACATAACTGGATTTAAAGAATACCATCGTCTCTATAATTTAATAGGGTGTACCTCTTCAAGAAAAGCAGAACAATTCGAATTATTAATTAATAAAGTCAAAAACGGTAAACATTTGAGGTATAAGTATAGAGATTACCTATGTCGAGTTACACCGACCTTATTACAATAAGAGTTTACAGTGCAACGGCTACAAAATGGAGAATTTGTAAGACAAATATTTTGCCCATGCTTAACTAGTACATTATTGATATCTCGCCAATACTTTTTTGGTATAATCTCCATTAACCTTTTCATGACTATATCAGGATACTTCGTTTTTACCCACCCTAGTCTATTGGATATTACTAGAACATGCACATCTACAGGGATGAACTCTGGCTTATTAAACCCATAAACCAAAGTTATTGCTCCACATTTTTTTCCAACTCCGGGTAACTTGATTAGCTCATCCATTTTATCTGGAACCCTACCATTGAATTTTTCAAGTAAGATCTTGCATGTCTGTTTAATCCATTTGGCCTTTTTTGGATAGAAACCAACTGGGAAGATTGCTCTTTCAATTTGTTTTTGAGTTAATTTCAGCATATCTTTTGGGTTATCTGCTAATGCAAAAAGTCTATTGGATGCGGGTCCTGTTGTTGTATCTTTTGTCCTTAAACTTAAAATACATGAGATTAAAACAAGAAATGGGTCTTTTGTTTTCTGCCCTATCTCTGTTGCAAGCGGTTCTTCAAATTCTTCGACCCCTTTCTTAAGTAAATTGATTATTTTTAGAATTCTTTGCTGATTGTTCATAAATGATACCAAACATGAAGAGAATTAAAGGTTTTCTAATGCCCTATGAATATTTATATCTTTTTTTAGCACAATTGTTCTTACTTCCTTTTCCAGATGAAGCTTTTTTTGCTCATTCAATACAATTCTTATTTTTTCTAGCTGATTTCTTACTTTTTTGAAAGCATAATTTGCTGCTGCCAGAGAATCTAGTTTGTGCTTATCTAAGTTTTCTTTTGATAATTCTTTACCATAGGGACTGGTAAGCTTTCTTTTTCTTTTTGTGTCTAAACTGGCTTCTGGATAAACTATTTTTGCGCCTGTGGCTGTTGCTATCTTTCTAACTACTCTTGGAGCTGGAATGACGTCTGTGCCTATGATTACTGGCTGGCCAATTGAAGTAATATCCTTTAGGATTGTTTCTGCTGAAATATTTCTTGAAGAAGTTAGTTTTAGAAGATTACCCTCTAGGTCTAAAATAGCATATCCTTTAGTTGTTCCGGGATCTATTCCAACTATAATATCCTTTCTTGTGTCTTTAACCACCCTTAAGAATAAAACAAAATTAGTTTATATATTTAATGCTACAATAAAATCATGTTCTTTCTTTCTTTTTGGTAACTTCTTAGGTAATTGTCTATACTTCCTGCTATTGATCCTGCATATTTTTCAACTAATAATTCACGAGAGGGATTTATAGGTGTGCTAAATGGGATTACAGTATCTACTCCTTCTCTTTTGGAGTATTCCCGCGCATAATGCATTGTAGGGTGGGCTAACCTAGAAACTAGCTGGGTTTCTGCTTCTATAGGCACTGTAAGTAACCTTTGCGCTAAAGGACATTGTTGATTATTGAATTTAAGAGTTAGTTCTTGGTTTAAATGCACTAAATCTCTTGGCATACTTGCAGATCTCCTTGCTTGATTTAATCTCTCTTTTTCAAGTCTAGAAAATAGTATATAATTAAAAACGCCATATAATCCTGTTGCTGAATGGATTCTGCTTAAAAGATAAAATTCTTTTGACTTTTCATTTCTGATCACCCAAGATCCTGCCTCAAAAGCAAGAGCTTCATCTAAGTTTAGTATTTGAAAAAAATCATCCAAAGGAGTTTCATTTAACCCGTGATGTATTTGCTGTAAAAGAGTCAAGTCGCTGCCAGTTAATTCTAGAATTAATTTTTTTAGCTTACCTGTCATAAGAATGGTATTATCTATTTATTTTTAAGCCTTTCTATATTGACTACTTTCTGAGGGTAAATATTTATTTAACAACATGTTTATACAGAAAATAGGATTAAGAGAAATAATGGATTAAACTGGAGATGTAAACTATAACTTTTCATAAGTTTTTTTTAACAACAAAGCATCTTTTTCGATGTTGGGGGATTCACAGGTCACAACACCTTTACATTTAAGTTCTTTTAAAGCTTTTAACAAATCTTTGTAATTAAATTTTGATTCTTGCAATATTAAATGATTTTTTTCTCCTTTTTCACCGTATTCAATTCCTGCAATGTGAATATGCATGTCATTCAATGCCTTTTTGCCTAATTCTTTTTCTATTTCAACTAAAATTGATTTAAATTCACTGTAGGTATTATTTTTTCCTATTGTTTTGGCGTATAAGTGAGAGAAATCTATACATGGCATAACTTGATCAAATTCCTGAGATAGCTTAATTAATTCTTTCAGATCCCCAAATTGAGAATTTTTTCCTGAGATTTCTGGCCTGATCCAAACTTTATAGCCTTCTATTTCTTTGAGTATCTTTCTTATACCTTCTTTTATATTTGAGTAGGTTGTCTTAGGATCTTGTTTCATGTAATAACCAGCGTGAAAGCAAACCGAATAACCTCCACATAAAGAAGTTATTTTTGCAGAACTTGCTATGTAACCTATACTTGCGTGAAATGTTTTCGCATTATCAGAATTTAAGTTGATAAAATAAGGAGCGTGACAAGTTAAGACAACATCTTTTTCTTTTGCTGTTTTGTTTATCTCAGGAGCCTTTTCCTTTGTGATATTAATTGATCTTACGAATTCAAGTTCAAAAGAATCTAAACCTAGGGTTCTTACATCTTTGATTCCTTGGATTGTATCTCCTTTTGTGCATGTAGGAATTCCTGCTGTTCCGAATCTTAGCTTGTCCATACATTAGAAATCTAGAAAGAAATATATAAAACTAACCTTCTAGTGTAATGCAAAGTTAGCTTCTGGGATAATGTTCCCTTTCCTCGAGCTTCTCCTATTGAGCGAAGCGAAATCTGGAGGAAAAGTTCAGAGATGAAATGTTGACTGAACGAAGTGAAGGAGAAGTCACTTAGAAATAATAATGTTTAAAAATTTTCAATTCTAACAGATTTATCTATGAAATTACTAATTTATGATGGAATACCATGTATAGAACTATTAGTAGACTTTTATAGACAAAAATTCGGCGAGTGTGGAGATAATGGAAACCCTCTTTCATCTGACTTATTCGATTATATTGTTCAGTCTCTTCTAGAATACACAAAAGTGTGTATCCTTTATGGTGAAAATGAAGAATTGCATTCATGGGGTGAAAGAGGACTTAAAAGAACTATCAAATTTTTAGATGACCATTTAGTTCTTATTGAACATAATCTTGGAATTTGAAGGAGTTGTCTGTATAGCAATTTTGGTGGAGAAACCTACAAGGTTTCGTAGTCAGTTAAGCCCTGTTAAATACTCCCACCTACGAGCGAAGCGGAGTGGGGGAGGACGAGGAAATCCCGAAAGGGTGGTTTTTTGCGTAGCAAAAAATTCCGAAGAGTAAAATTGGGTTCTATAAATCGAGCGTAGCAAGTCTAAATGTGCGAAGCACTAGGGGTCTAAGAGTTCTATCTATTAAGTGAAGCGTTACATAAAGAACCTGAATTAAAGGGCAATGTCTATTTCATCAAGGCCGAAGGCTCATTTAACATCAAATGGTCGCCGTTTCCCACAATGCATAAAAAAAATCTCGATAATTCCGGGCTATCTGTTTTGAAGTCATAATAATAGCAATGGGCTGTTCTTCAAATGCAATGTTTAATACATTTTCTCCAAATATTATTATTCCAATAGGAGCTATTCCATGTACAAATCTATATTTTGGTTTTCCAAATTTTTCATAATATTGGTAACTTTCAACCTTTTTTCTAGAAACTTCGTTTGTTATAAATTTAATTTTGTATTTTTTTAAGGCTCTTTTCTTTTGGAATTCTCTAAAAAATTTAGTTGCTTCTTCACTGTATTGTTCTTCAAAACCTGCTGGAAAGCCTATATAATCTGAACCTTCGGGCAATGCTTCTAAGGTCATATTTAAAGCAGTTTTCAATCCTTTCCAACCGATAAAAACCCTTGATTCTTGCTTAATTTTAGCAAATTTTTGTTTAGCTAATAATTTTGGCACTAATTCCTTAATTTTTTCCTTTTTATCTTCAATAAAACCAATTAGGTTATTTGGATCAGTAGTAGAAAAATACTTTCTTTTCCCTTTTATAACAAAAGTGACTAATCCCAGTTCCATTAGCTGATTTAAGGCATTGTAAACTACAGAATTCTGAAGTTCTGACTTCTTTATAATAGGGCCAGAAGTTGTTTCTCCGAGTTCTAATAGGGCAATATAAACCTTGATTTGAGCGTTTGTAAGCCCTATATCTCCCAATATTTGAGTATCTATGTCTATCATACTTAAATTTAAGATAAACTTCTATTTAAAACTTTCTATTTTTCTCCAAAAAAGGAGAGTAAATGTAAATATAGTGTTCTCATCAATTAGTAGTTATAAGGTGAGAACACAATGAAACAAAAAAATAAAAGATACATACTCGGAATAAACTCTGTATATCACGAATCTTCAGCTTGCTTAGTCAAAGATGGGAAACTAATAGCTGCTGTAGAGGAAGAGAGATTTAATAGAAAGAAGCATGCTAAAAGTGCTACAATAGACAATGTAAGGTTGCTGCCTTTTAATGCAATTAATTTCTGTTTAAAAAAGGCTGGAATAACAATGAAAGATGTAGACATAGTAGGATATTCTTTTGATCCTGAAAAAAGGTATATTAAGAATAGTGAAGTTGATGAGTATTTTAATAATGGTGATTGGGGAAGTAAAGAAGGAGAAAGAAAATTTTATGAACTAAATAAAAAGATAGCTAATATACTTGGAAAGTATTATGATGTAGATTTAAATGGAAAATTCATATTTGTTCCCCACCATGTAGGGCATTTAGCTTCAGCATTCTTTGTTACACCATATAAAAATGCAGCAATATTATGTGTAGATGGAATTGGAGAGTTTGAATCAACTTCTTTAGCAGTTGGTAAAGAAAATAAGATTGAAATAGTGTCTCAAATAGATTACCCTCATTCATTAGGTTTCTTATGGGAAAAATTTTCAAAATACTTAGGCTTTAGTGAATATGATGCATGTAAAGTAATGGGGCTATCTTCATACGGAGATCATAAAGTATTTTTAAAGAGATTTGAGAAATTTATCAAAATCAAAGAAGATGGAGACTTTGTTATTGACAATGGTATCCTTAAGTTTAGATTAGAGGATTATGCTAAAATAGAAGAGATACTTGGACCTAAAAGAAGTAAAGATGATCCAATTGAAAAAAGGCATGAAGACATAGCTGCAACATTACAATTTATAACAGAAGAAATAGTGATTAGATTATGTAACAGATTAAGCAAGATGACTAAAAGCAAAAATCTATGTCTTGCTGGTGGTGTTGCATTGAATTGTGTAGTAAATGGAAAGATCATTGAAAAAACTCCTTTTGAAAATGTATGGGTTCAGCCAGGAGCAAATGACGCAGGAACTTCAATAGGGGTAGCTTTCCAAATCTGGAATGAATTGTTAGATAATCCTAGATCATATGTGATGGAACATGCTTATCTAGGGCCTGAATTTTCAAATAACGAAATAAAACAAATATTGGAGGGTTATAAATTAAATTATTACAAGCCAAAATCAGTAGAAGAAGAAACTGCAAAATTGATTGCAGAAGGCAATATTATTGCATGGTTTCAAGGTGCAATGGAATTTGGACCAAGAGCATTAGGTAACAGAAGTATTTTAGTAGATCCAAGAACTGAAAAAATGAGAGATATCCTTAATTACAGGGTAAAACATAGAGAACCATTTAGGCCTTTTTGTCCAAGTGTATTGAAGAATAAGGCAAATCAATATTTTGGAGGGAAAAATTCAGAAGCAAGAAAATATATGCTTGCTGCAGTCAATGTTTTATCTAATGAGATTCCTGCTGTAACTCACATAGATAATACTGCAAGAATTCAAGAAGTAGAAAAAAGAACAAATCTAAGATACTATAATTTACTAAAGGAATTTGAGAAGATAACAGGAGTTCCTGTATTATTAAATACATCATTCAATGATCAAGAGCCAATAGTTTGCACTCCAGAAGATGCAGTAAAAACTTTTTTGAAAACAAACATAGATCATTTAGCAATAGGAGATTTTATTGTTTCAAAAAGATAAATTATTAAATGCAAGAAATTAATTAAATGTAGTTCAGTGGAATGAAGCGACTGTAGTTTAATAGTAAAACGTTTCTCTTCCAGAGAGGAGATGTAGGTTCGTATCCTACCAGTCGCATTTTACTGAAAAAAGGCAAAATGGCAAAAAAAATTGATTGGAAAAAATTAGCAGAAAAGAATATTTATTGCATTACAGCTTTTGTGCTAAGATTGATTAAGCATAATGGAAAAATCAATTCACAGTATATTTATGAAATTAAAATAGATGATAAATGTATTTCTTTAAAGCATCCTGAGAAGATCAAAGGAGAATATCTTAATGGCGGGATAAAGATCCCTGGAGAGATCACAAATTCATTTTGTACTTTGTATGAGATTGGATATTTTGCAAATGCTCTATTGTTAAATGGAGTTGTGAGTGCACTTCCAATCAAGGATTATAAAGAAGTAAAAAATGAGGCTTCTTTGATTAAAAGAATAAAAAAAGATATCTTGTCTTTGAGTGAAGAAGAGATTATAAATTCTGTTAAATCTCCAAAAATCCCAATAATCAGCTGGTTGACTGATGATGTTGAAACATATAGATTTAGAAAAGAGAATCTTTGGGGAGTCAAAAAAGAAGTTTCTAAAAAAATCATTGGAGAAATAACAAAAGAAGATATGGGTAAGGAGAAATCAGAAGAGTTCTATAAACAATTATGGACTGATAAAGACAAAGAAATAACTGATACTGCTATAAAGTATGCAGAGGATATGTGCAAAGCAAAAATGATTCAGTATTATCTGGCATTAGGAGAGTATCTTAAACTGTTAGATATACAGATTGAGAATATTCCTTTTTATTTTTTCTGCAGTCCATACCATGAGTTGCTTGTTTTAGGACAGGATCATGAATTTTTAGAATTTCTTATAGCAATGCATAATAAGGAATCATTAAAAATATTTTCAAAAATAGTTGGACAACAAAATCCAATCTTAATAAAGATACCTTGTCCTAAATGCGGAGAAAGCTCTAAAAAGGTGATTAATGGTAGAATAAAGGGAGATGATAAAAGAATAGTAAGATTAGTATGCTCAGAAGCAGAAAAAACATTCAATAATGAACATGGATTAAATACAAAAATAGTAAAGGGCTGTGGTCAAGTATGGGAATTTAGAATTCCTGATGATCCAAAAGAATTATTCAAGTTAATGAGAGAAAAGGGTTTTTCTTTACATGTAACATTAACAAATCTGCTTCAGATATTCAGGACAACAGCAATCTCCCCAGTAGCCCATGTTATCTGTGATTTGAATATTTATTATGAGAATGATGAGATCAAGATTTTTTCTCCTTATCCAAGCGGTTATGGTAGTTCTGCACAACTATTTACAAGCGTCATGGTTGTTCAGTTGGCTTTTTTGAATGGTCTTTTAGCAAAAGATTTTTTTAAAAAGCATAGGAAGTTGATTGTAGATAATCCCTTTATGTTGATTGCACATCAATCACCAAGCACATTATATGATCCAAAAGATATCTATAAAGATATTCTAAATGAATTTGGAATTAAAGCAGGACCGCAAGATAGTGGAATCTTTAAAGTGTTAGAAGATGGAATGTCTCCAGAAGAGATATTTACAAGGTCAGTTGATTTGACTTATTATCCAGCAGAAAAAATGATGAAGGATATCAGAAAAATAGACCTAAAATATTTAGAGGGGTAAACAATGAATAAAAAAGAGGTTTTTAGAGAATTGGAAAGAAGAATTCCAAAAGAAAAGTTAGCAAAAGCTGAAGAAGAAGCTAATTCTTATATCACTAAATTGCAGTCTGAAGTTGATTTCAAGCTTTCTTTATCATTAAAGAAATTCATAGAGGCAAGAAGATGACATTAAAAAGAGAAGACGTTGTTCCACATTTAAAAGAAGGGAAAAAAGTGGATCTTTATATGTCTGAGGGTAAAGTTTATACTATCGCCGAATTCATTAATAAGTTTAAGTCAAAAGTAGATAATAAGGAGAAGAAGATATTAAATGAGCAGATTGAGTTGTTTGAAAAAAGAATCCCTTCTTACTTATTAAATCCTTTAACAAGATCGTCTTGGTTGAATAAAGGAAATAAGAAAATCATTGTTAATAGGGGTGGAGCAAGGTCTGCTTTTTGGGAAAAAGAGAAGTTAAAATTAAAAGGATGCAGACCTATTAAAGATTTGAGATTTCCTATTGAGTATCTGGAATTTGGCTCAACAGAGATGGTAAGTGGCGAGATTAATTTTGGAACAATGTCTATTGAAGGAGTATTAAGTGAGATCCTTGCTTATTGTTTTTTTAAGAAATTTTCTATTCCTATAAATCAAACACCTGTTGCTGTTTTTGAATATACTTCTAAAGGCAAGATTATTGGTTATTGTATTGTTGTAAGAACACCGAGAGATGCGAGATTAGAAAAAGATTTAGATTATTTTGGATTGAGTGTCAAAGATTTGATCAAAATTAAGCATCTTGAAAAAAAGTTTAAGATTCGATTCTTAAATGGAGAAGTTGGATTTAAAGGAGTAAATCAAGAGTGGTATTCAAAAAGCAAAAGCGATTTGTTATTAAGAATGAATTTTAAAGGGGGTTTTAGAGGAATCTTGAATAGTAATATTGGCAATGATTTGGAATATAATGGTCAATTATTCATTACTGATTTTGATACTTTTAATGTAGTGGATATTCCAAAAAAACCTTCTCAAAAATTCTTGAATAACTTTGTGCTTTGGTGTGTTGTTGAAGTCTTAAAAACTTGTCCGACTGTTTGGGATTATATTGATTTAGAAGATGAGAAAGAAGCAGTTGAATTATTAACAAATTCATTTTATGAGAACAGCCAATTGTGGAAATGTTATAACAAAGGATTTATGCAGAATGTTAATAAGTTAAATTGGAATAAGGAGAAAGTGAATAAGGCCTTTGAGTTTGTAAAGAAAAGTAAGATTTATTATGAGATGATACTAGATGTTGTTCCTAATTCCAAATTGATAAAAGAAACATATTCTCCAGAATTATCTTTCTATATGCCTCATGCATAAAATGGCGGTCACTTATTCTTAGAAATTGCTTGTGTTGTGGCACAGCAAGGCAAATAAAAAATTATGTATAACGTATGTGATTAAGTGAAGTTTTGCCCGACCTCGTGAGCAAATTTTTTCCTCGAAAATTACCCTCATGAGCGAATGTTACCCACGAAGTGTTTATTCATAAGTTTCAGAGCCCAGCAATTTCAAAAGGTTTATATATAATAAATATTTACACATAATTAAATAAATTAAATATCGGAGGTAAATTAAAATGCCAACTATAACACTATCCGTACCAAAAGATTTAAAGAGAGATATGGAGGGTTCTAAAGAAATAAATTGGTCTGAAGTGGCTAGAGCTGCAATAAAAACTAAAGTAGCACAATTAAAGATATTAAAAACAATATCTGCTAAGTCTAAACTTACAGAAAAAGATGCTTTAGAGATAGGAAGAAAGATTAATAGATCACTGCATGAGAACATAGCTAAATAAAAATGATACTCCTCGACCTAAAGGTCGAGGTATCTGATGAGGGCTTACTCAAAGAGTTGCCTGATGTTCAAAATTCCAACCATGTTGGCTTTGCTGGATGTAATGCTGGATTGTATCAGTAGTAACATTACCTACTGACCTGTAAAACTTTCCAGCACTCCAGAAATGCCCTCTTCGGAGATATGTTTTCCGAAGAGAAGGGAAAGCATGCAATATTCTGTATGCAGAATTTCCCTTAAACAGCTGCACAACCTCGCTCACAGAGTAATGGGGTGGAAATTCAACAAAAAGGTGTACATGGTTTGGCTGAATTTCCAAAGCATAGATTGTGAAGTTGTATTTGTGTGCAACTCCACGAAAGCTTTTTTCACAAAGCTTTTTAACGCAGGGGTACCTGAAATAAGAGTACCTGCATTTTGGGACAAAAACCAGATGATAGGTGCTTTGCCCATATCCATGTTGAAATGCTTGTAGTTCCATTTTTGCCTCCTGCGCAAGATTGGAACATAGCTCACGCTAACTCAAACTGTCGTTGAGTGCGCGAAATTTCCTTGCGCACTCTTTATGATTAAAAATGTTTAAGAAAAAACTAACGGAGGATGGCAATTCCTCCCAGCACTAAACTGCTGGGTATCCTTGCCATGTATGTAATGAAAAAATTAGTAAAACAAGGTCTTCTCTCCTTTTATTTAGGCAGCATCTTGACCGTTTGATAATAAAGGAGGAAGAAGGAGCTTTAAACAAGAGAGATGCAAGTGAAATCAACAGTCAGGTAACTGCATTTGAGCAAGCTTTAACTGAAGCTTATGCATTGATAGGAAGATCCAATGGCAGCCATTTTATCAGGAGAATAGACCCAATAAGCACTGAATTAATATTTAATAGCATCCTTCATTCTTTCGAAAAATTAAATGAAACCTTGCTTGTCTTTGAAAACAAAAAAATAGAATGGAAATCAGAGAACACATTAGATCATATGAGTAAATGCATTAATCTGACTGAAAACCTTTTCACAAAAATTGACACAGCCAGTAACCTTCTGAAAGGAACATTACTCAGTTTAAACATGCGAAAAAATAAGATCATACCTGTAATAAGAGATAAAATAGAAAAAAAATAAAAGAAAAAAATAAAGAATCGAAACTAAAATCTTAATAGAATAAATTAGTATCTTGGCTTCTTCTTAGCATAACAGTCTTTACAATAAACTGGCTTACCTTCTGTAGGTTTGAATGGAACTTCGCATTCTTGACCGCAATCAGAGCATGTTGCTTTATGCATCTCTCTTGGACCAAAATTTCTTCTTGGAAATCCATAGCTTCCACTTCCGCCTTCATTATCGCGTCCTCTCACTTTGATACCCCCTATATCATTTGATACATAAAAAATTAATTCTTTTTATGCTATCCAAATTAGTATTACTGGGTTTATAAGGCTTTTCTAATGATGTAATTACTTAGCTGTTTGAAGCTTGGTCTTCAAATAGCCAAGTCCATTCATTAATGGATTCTTATTTTGAAGCCTGTAAGTTTGCATAACACTCAATAAACATTCATGAGTTCTTGCTCCC
>Ga0209541_10004379_pt1 | contig 25092 bp, 31 predicted proteins | sample RifCSPlowO2_01_FD_184027 | JGI IMG/M metagenome (GOLD analysis project Ga0209541, IMG submission 184027) | Groundwater microbial communities from Rifle, Colorado - Rifle CSP2_plank lowO2_0.1 (SPAdes) (version 2) | ecosystem: Environmental > Aquatic > Deep subsurface > Groundwater | place... | reverse complement strand
ATGATCAGTACTTACATCGCCCAAATCACCCATATCAAAATATGACGCATGGCAAGCTCGAACTCGCGTCGGAATACCTTTCGACTTTAAAATAGATGCCGTCAATATCGCCGAGTAGCGACACGAGACAACCAGTTTGTTTTGTGGTTCACGGTCAATTACAAAACCTCTTTCGTCTCGGCGATAAAGTTCGGCGAGCATAGCTGAAGCAGTTACCAGAATGTCGTCCTCTGGTTGTCGCCACCAAGGTACTTTTGTCATATCGCCGAACCTTAGATCGGCATTTGTTCCAGTATTTCCATCGACGAGAGTTGAGCTGTGAATAAGGCTTTTACGAACCAAAAGACCAATTTCCCGAATATCGTCGGGTAAATCGTTCTTTAACTTTTCCTTATATAGACCGGGAAAAGTATACGTACCAAATTCCAGGAAATGTTCCAAAATCTTATATTCCATGCAACTATTCTATCACCTTAGTCCCCCGCTCGGACAGGAGCTGGTTAGGGTGAAAGTAGTACTTACTGGATTCATTTTATATATTCAACCATTCGAGCGAATAAGCCGAGTATTTGTGAGTATAGCATAAGACATCGGATGTCGCATATAGTTCCTTAAAAACTCCTTGTCAAAATTTTCGAGTTCTAAATGAGATAAAAGGTGCCTGACCCCATTAATTCCCTCCCACCCTGTGCGCGCACAATATCCCCGCCGTAGAGAAAAGAGGAAACGGCGGGGATGCTCCCTGCGAAAAATGCGAGTGCCCTCGGGAAGATTCGAACTTCCAAAATCTCGATAGAAGCGAGACAGTTTATCCATTAGCTTACGAGGGCAAAGAGAAAGAAGCGCATAAATGCGGTAGAAAGTTCTTTATCTTCTTTTCCTCGTGAAAATCATTGTTGCCATCTTAACATCTTTTGCAAAAAATAATAGCAATAGTATAATTTCAGGCGTAAAAGTCCTTTGAAATGCTAGCGGGATAGTTGTGGGAGCCCCTTTCTGTCCTCTAGGGGGTCACGTCACCTTTTCCCTCCCTCCTTAGGGCTCTAAAAACTAGAACTTTAAGGCGGGGGTGTGGACAGGTCGATGCCCCTGGATTATTAGTTAGTTGCAACCAATGGTTATGATTACTATCAAAACCGGCGAGATCGCAACGAAGTCGGGTCAGTACCAAGTCTTGGGAACAAGGCTTGAGATCACCCTATCTCGAGGCGATCGCGTTCCTCCATATGGAGGGCGGGCGGCAGTTTTTGTTTTAGTCGACAAGACTAAACACAAGAGCTGGTAGTCCGTTAATCTTTTCTCGCTAGCATTTCAGGGGATTTTTTATTTTAATAATCCATCCAGTGAGTCAAATTTTTCTGTGTGTGCAACCTTTGCTAATCTTTCCATGCTTTGATTTTCAGCAAATAATGAACCCTTACTATTTTCAATAAAGCGATACACCATTCCTCTTTCTTTACACCACCTGTCTCCCGCTTCTCTCTTTGCATGCGTAGATGCCCAAGCCAAAAATCCAGCACCTTTTGTCTCATGAAGCTCCTTTGACCCGTCGATAAAAGTTACAAGAAAATCTGGCAAATATTTATGTGGCAAAAGTCCAAATATTTTATATGGGATCTTAACACCATGATCCTTTGTCCACTCCTTAACTCCGCCCATAGATTCGAGTTCGAGCATATAATCCCTCTCGAGCAAGCTGTCATAACTACTCGCTCCGCGAGAATTTTTCTTTAATCCACTCAGTGTACCCCTTATTGCTTTCATGATTATTTTTCACCGAGAATACCGAGAATTAACGCTGGATTCCTAAATTCTTCAAAAATCTGAGGTAAGCAGAAATACATTTTTGCTAATGTTCCATCTTCTGCCTTGTCAATTTTATCGATGCTCTCCACCCCAAATTTTTCCTGGATGATCCATTCGAGGGCGTTGGTCAATTTATGCAACTGTTCAGCTGTCTCTTGTCGAAACGCACCAATAAGAGCTTGGTGTGGTTCGTTCGCAACATCATCAATTATGAGGCGAACAAGCTCCTCGCGTGCCATCTTGGAACTACCGCCCAAAACTATCTCATTTATATCCTCAACGTTGATTACATCTTGTGGGATCTCATGTGCAGTGTTCGCCGAGCCTAAGCGCTGGCTTTTTACATTTGTTATCTTTTGTAGTGCAGAAGAAACACGTTTTTCAAAATCAAAATCTGAAAAGTGTTTTTGCCAATCCGGTATAGGCACAATGTCGGGAGTATCCGGCAAACTTGCAATAATTTTTTCTATATCAAGAATTGATTTTTCCTCACTTTTTTCTTCCGATGGTTCTGTAATTTCTGTCTTTGGTGTATCAACAATATTTTCTGCTAAAACAGCATCGCCAGGATTTAATGGCTTGGCATACTCTTGTGCTGAAAGTAGTTGCCAAAGCCAACCGTGGTTAAAGGCAGGATGATCAATAGCAAAAAGATGATCTGGTTCACCCGCGGGGCGAATCCGCCGCAATCCCCGCCCGATAATTTGAGGACCGTATACGGTATATATCATGTCGCCTTTTTTCTGGTAACTAAATTTTCGAAACAAACAAATAACTGCGATATTTCTGACATCCCATCCCTCGCGTAGCATTGAAACCGCAATAATAACTTTTACCTTTCGTGTCTCGTGCCATAAATCCTGGTCCTCTTTGCTCAAACCATCAGGGCTTTTTCTGCCAAGCAAAAACGCCTTTCTATTTTCAAGCTCATCCTGCTTGCTATGTACCAAAAGTAATTCCTCGGGCTTGTAGTCAAACGGTGTCTTGAGTAATGTTTCGTGTACTAGCAGAGCGTCTTTTTGTGATAATGCTACTACCAAAAGGAGGGGCCACCATTGTGGAGCTTTCTGGTCAAGATCCCGCGGGATCTGTTTGAATTGATAATCAATACAGCTTTGGGCAATTTGCAATTGCTGCCGACGTGCATTTTTTGCCGTAACAAACTTTACCGCCCCGCCCCGCCTGAGCTCAGCTTCTATTTGCTCCCATGGCATTTCTTGCGCGTCTAGTTCTCTGATTTTTTGGTCTTTCTCATCCCATTCTTCATACACTAATTTAACACTTTCAATATCTGGCCTTGTAACCACAATATTTTTTACTACACCATCTCTCATTGCTTCCTCGACGTGGTATTCGTAAATTGGAGGAAAGGTATCTAAATCTTCTTTATCTAAACGATACGGCGTAGCAGTAATATCAACCCGAGCAATCATCTTTTGTTTTAATAATTTCAAAACTTCACGATATTGATCCGCTGCTGCGTTATGGGCTTCATCGTTAAAGACTACAAGATGTGGAGTAACTTCGGGGGACATAAGCATTTCGAGTGATTGCGATTGTCGCCCCTCATATAATTGATGAATATTGGCAACAATAATATTTGCATCGCGTACAGAAACAGCATCGCTACTATTGCGAAGTACTTTGCATACCAGTCGATTCGGTGTTTTTGTATGAGAGTTGAAAAAGAATGGAAAATCACGATAGGCAAAAGCAGGGTTTCGAATTTCAAAATCATCTTTTACTCTTTCCCTCACAATGGTATTTGGAACTAATATCAAAAACTTTTCACAACCTCGTATTTGCCAAAAGTAAGAAACAAGTCCCGCCATGATTATTGTTTTTCCTCCGCCGGTAACAATATCAAGCAAACTTTCCCATTTACCCAATTTTTCTCCGTGATAGATAACACGCAAAATCGCTTCCAACTGATGTCGATATAATCGTTTTGGGAAATCCTCACCCCCAATTAGTCGCTCAACAAATGTTTTTGCGATATAAGCTTGGCGTTCGTTCAAAAACGGAAAATCTGGTTTTTCCTTCCATTCTCTGTATTTGATTTCTTGTTCTGTAATTGTCATTTTTTGATTCTGTGGGTAACTTTGCTTTTGGGACTATTATTTGTTATTCTCTAAATGATCGCAAGATCACGGATTCTAGAGCTTGGGGGCCTCTTCACTGGGGTCCCTTTTGCGTTCTAGCTCCTTTTTCCAGCATATAAAATCACGTATTTTTTGGATATCAAAAATCATTAACCCCTTGTCAACCAGACCGGAAAGCTCTTTTGAGACCTTGCGAGCTGTCGCGAATAGAATCACTTTTTTGCCCGCACTCATTAATTTCTCAACCGAATCAGCAAAGTCACTGTCACCACTCCATAGTACAAAAGTTCCGGCACTATTTCTCTCACAGTCGATCAACATATCAACCCCTATCTCCACATCAAAATTACATTTCATATCTTCAATAAAATATTCTCCCCGCTTGTTCATATCCTTAAATCTTTCGTTTAGATACTCAATGGTCGTAATCTCGTATTTCTTTAAAAGAGCCCGACGAACAAACTGACTAAGTAATACTGTTGAATCAGGCAAAACGCTTGAGGTATCAATAGAAAGTTTCATAATTTTTACAGGTTTTGTCCTAAGAAAATACTTGTTGTCTTCTGCTTCCGTCTTCTCTTTCTCTGACCTCTCATTCCCGGCTAGATAACCATTGTAAAAATTTACTGCTTCAATAGTGTCGAAAGAGTCTAGGAACTGTTTTAGTCTTTTGAGCTCGATATGCCATTCAAGTTTTTCGCTCCACGGGCGAACGTTTGCATAATCTATATATACGCGAGTCTTTGTAGCAAAAATACTTTCAAGTTGTTCAATAACTTCTTGTTTATCTTTGGCGATATTTTTTATTCTTTCTGTTTTTGGTGTAAACATAAAATTTAACTGACTTTTCGATATCTGTAATGATATTTCACAATATTATCATTAAGGAATCCGCCGAGTGAGGCGGCTTGCATAAATTCTCGATGCAGATGTTCTGGTACATCAAAATACTGATACACATCACCGGAAGTAAACTCCACCTCCAAAATGGCAGATTGCGTATCGTAACCGATTGATCGAATATTAGATGAATTTACTCGTGTTCTCATCATATGATTGACTCAAGTTTGTATTGACTCTTACTGCCATCAGTTTTCAGGGTAAATTTTGAAACGGTAATTGCTTCGCCGTCTAGATTGTCTTGCACTTTCGCGGCGATAACATATTCTCCTGATTTTTCAAACTTATGACTTACTTCAAATGATGCCACAAAATCGCCCGATGAACCCTCACGATTAAGCGCATGCTCTCGTGAAGCAAACCGTTTACCGTCATAAGAGAAATCCCATTGGCAGTTGATGAGTCGTCCGGTGCCAATAGCTTTTGCTCCTTCAAGCTTGAAATTGAAAGTTGCTTCATCTGACTTTTTAGATTTTGTATCAACAATCGTGATTTTGCCCGCATACGGACTTGCGGTGAATGAAAGAAGTTGATTGAGACGATTAAACTTGAGGTCAATGTTACTCTCGCCGATATTACGAAATATCTTTTGGCGAAATGTCTCGCTAGAAAGCGACACAAGTTCAATCTGCATTTTAATATTCTGTTTGTTAAGGGTCGTGATAGCCTGGCCTTTCCATATTTCAATTGCTGGATCAAAACCCCAACCGATGATCTGCAATATTTTTTCTTCACCGTTTCCAAATTGCGTCTGGTATTGTCGTAAGACTTCTTCAGTCAATCCTTTTACATGTGCGAGGAGCACCTTTTCGTCTGGGTTACCCGACCCAACAGAAATGACCAGTTTACCGTTTGCTAGGCCGTGAATATATTTTGACTTTCCCGTAAATGAACTTGCTTGATATAAGTCAAGGACAAATTTAGTAAACTCGTCTTGAGATATGCCCTTAAACTTTTCAAGAGGGTAACTTCCTATATAACCGAGTTGTATATCAGCTACTGGTTTTATCTTTAAACCAAGTGTTTGTTGTTTGTTATTTGAAACCGTGATCCCTGAAATTTCCTCTCCGATATCAATAAGACGACTGGCAGTCACTGAAACAGCAACACGAGAAATATCACAACCAATATATTTGCGGCCAAGTTTTAGAGCTACGGCACCTGTAGTACCACCACCCATAAAAAAATCAGCAACAACATCACCTTCATTTGAAGATGTGGCAATAATAACTTCTAGAAGGGTTTCTGGTTTTTGAGTAGGATAACCAATCCTCTCTTTTCCAATCGGTCCTATTTGTGGAATCTCCCAAACATCATTCCTTTTAACTCCTTTTTCGTTTAGATAAACTTTATAAGCTTCAATATTTCTTCCTCGTTTCCAATAAAACTTTTTTCCATCCTCATCAATTTCCCACTTATGATATAAAAGGGTAGTTTGTTGATAATCATCGAATTGTGTATTGAAGGTGCTCTCTTTATTTTTTGAGTAGTAAAATATTGTATCATGCATTTTTTGAAAACTATTTGATGAAGCTGTCCATCGATTATATTTCCAAATTATCTCGTTTTTAAGATTATCGTATCCAAAAATCTTATCCATTTCCGTCTTAATGTAATGCGAGGCGTGCCAATCGCAATGCACATAAATTGATCCTGTTGATTTCAACACTCGTTTCATTTCAAACAATCGTGCATTGAGCCAAGCAAGGTAGGAAAACATTCCGTCTTGGAAAATGTCGTTGAACGAGCGCACTTCGTTGTCATCTCCCCAAATCTGCGTATATGTCCGGTTAGAGAAAAATGGCGGGTCGATATAAATCAGGTCAATACTTTCGCTCGGTAGTTGCCGTAAAAGATATAAATTGTCGCCAAGATAAAGTTCATGTGGTGGTAATTCAGGACTACCAAAAGATACATTATCTTCGGCATGACATTTTGCCGGTGGCTTAAGTATAGGAAGCTCTAGTGCGGGAAAAAGGTGTCTAAACTGTGCCACTGGATCATAACCATACGGTGCGTGTGTAGGATCAGGTAGTTGAGTACCCGAGCGTGCCGATTTTTTCAGGTTACTGGTAGCAAAAAACTTATCCTGCTTGGGAAGTTCGTCAGCTACAACTATTTCTTTTTTGATTTTTTTCGGCATGTTTATTTTTTGATTGCTTTATTTCTTTCTGTGCCAGGCTTTTACGATGACTCCTCTCCAATCTTCCAGACACCTTTTTCTAAAAAGGCCTCAATTGTTTGACGGGTCGCCTTATTGATAAGGTTGGAATGAGAGATTTTATTGCTCTTTGCGTAGTCAGAAAGCATGACAATCTTCTTGCCCTCTAAATATGCCAAACGTTTGTGATAACTATTGGTAAGGGCCTTGCCAACAATGCCTTCCATGATTCCGGTCTCACTTTTCTCATCAAATTCTTTAAAAGCGGGGTGAATTTCCTGTTTAGTTTTGTTGGCGATTTCCTCTTGCATTTTTAGCTTTTATTTTCGGTAGGTATATTTCTGTTAAACGGTAGTTGATTGATCTTTTCCAGCAATTCAATGGTTGCTTTTACTGATAGATTTTCGGTATGCGAAAGCACCAATCTCGATCCATACTGCTTTACGAGTGGACTCAAAAATTCATCACCCCACGAAGGGGAGAAGGTAATCACTCCTTCGAAGTCTAGTTCGAGAGTCTCATTATCGCCCAGGGTAGAAAGTTGCGGTCGGTAGGCGGCAAAAGCCTCCCGACCATTTTGGCGGGAAATTAATGTGGTACCAAATTTTTTTAGCTCTGTTTTCATATAATTAAAATGATATTAATGCCAAGCACCCGTGAAAGGGTTCGGGCTGGCCTTGGATGTTGAGGTCGGCACTGTCCTTCAAAAGCGCAAGCTCTGTATTCCCAGTCTGGAAAAGGAGCCCGATGGAATTTTCGGCAACAATCTTGCGTACAAATTTTAGACCGTTACCTCGACTTTCTGGCTCCCTGCCAGAAACAATTTTTGTAAAAGCCATATTTACTGCTTCTTCATCTGTTTGTAGCTCCGGCCGTACTCGCTTTAGCGTGGCCAGAACGCCCAGACCTCGGTCAGCTAACACTATCGTCCTCTTGTGAATATCGTATCCGAAAAATACTCCCGGCGTGTCTGGCCAATTTCCGATATTGTGATCAAAGGAGTTGTTGCCGATTTCTCCGGCGACCGCAACGATGAGTGGAAATATGGAAGTAAGTTCTTTTACTTCACCGAGTTCATCCTGCATTCTGGTAAGTCTCATTTGAAACACCGCGCTATTTCCACAATAAAATTTCGAAGGGATCTCGGTCGCATTTACTACCCAGGCCTTGGCTTGACCGAATAGATCGTGTGTAAAAAGCTCTACCTGCGATCGGCTGTATAAACGATAACCTGCGTCAGAAACCTCAACCGGCCTTAATTTGCCATTCCTGTCCCAACGACGAAGGGTGTCTACGGATACACCGAGGATCTTCGCTGCTTGGCTCACTGTCAATAACTCTTTTCCTGCCATATTGTCTCGATAGTAGCATGCCTTTAAACCCTATGCAAGTGACCCAAAAACCCTATGCAAAAATTGGTAAATCTATGCATTTCTTATCTAAAACTATGCTTAGAACTTTTTTCTTTCTGCGCCGGTCTTTTACGACGAATCCTCCCCGATTTTCCACACGCCTTTTTCTAAAAAGGCCTCAATTGTTTGGCGAGTCGCCTTATTGATAAGATTTGAATGGGAAAGCTTATTGCTCTTTGCGTAGTCAGAAAGCATGACAATCTTCTTGCCCTCTAAATATGCCAGACGTTTGTGATAACTATTGGTAAGGGCCTTGCCAACGATCCCTTCCATAATGCCAATTGCGCCTTTTTCATCAAACTCTTTGAAAGCTTCGTAGTATTTTTTTCTATCTATGAACTTAATGTTTATTGGCACGAAACCTTCTCGTATGAGCAGATAATTATTAATGACTCGTCCAATACGACCATTTCCATCATTAAATGGGTGGAGGTACTCAAAGGCGAGATGAAGCCGGGCAATGCGTTTGATGATATTTTCATGACTTGTCGCATTGTACTGCGAAAGCATTTTCTCAAGACTTCCGTTTATTTCTTTTGGAGCAGGAGCAATATGACTTCCGACACGAACATACTCATCATCTTTACGAAATCTTCCAGCAATTTCATCGCGGATATTCGACATGAGCATTTTATGGAGTGACAAAATTACATCAAAGCCAAGCTCTCGCTCTTTAGCTTTTTTGTCTATGTAGGACACAATTCGAGCAAGATTTTTTGCTTCAAATATTTCTCGTGGAGAGATATACCGGTCCAAATCGATTTGGAGGAGTATTTTTTCCGTTTCTTCAAGAGAGAGCGTACTATTTTCGATGGCGTTTGAGTTGTATACCTGATCAGCGATTTCCGCCTCGCTTATAAGCCCAGTAAGCGCATCTTTCCCTGTTGATGCTTTGTAGTATCTTTCCCGAAGTAAGTTGATTTTATTAAATGCTACAGATGTTTTAGCCATATTGTACCCTTAAGTATAGTCTTTTTCACGCTTTTGTCAACTGTAATCGTGAAAATCTCTCTTTTTTCTTATATTTTCACGTCTTTATGTCCATCAAAGTACTGATATGGTAAGGGTGGTTACTATATCAGCGTAGTGATACAGAGGGTTAAGAGAACCAGATTAGCCCTAAAATATTGGGCTGTGTATCCTGAACAAAATCTGAACTTTTTACCAAACGAATCACGACTAAGGAAGCCGCCCCGCCGCCGCTCCCTAACGCTTGTCGCACCACAGAAAAATACTCTTTGCTCTTTTCATTTTGCGCGCGCCGGATTTTTTCTTCTCTTAATGCAAAGAGTATTTTTCTGTGGTGTCTTGCAATGAATTGCAAGGTGGCGGGACTGGCTTCCTTAGTTGGGGGTTTGCTCAAAGAAAGTTCGAACTTCGTCCAAAAAACACCGCCAAAATTGAAAATTGCATTTTGGAGCCAAACTAGAGTTTTCCCCTTGTGCCTTGTGGAAAATCCCTTGTACGCTTACAATAGAGGGGTATCATTTAGTAATAATTAGTAATCAATAATCAAGAACGTATGGCAAATGCAAACTCCGCGTTTATGAAGCCAATGCAAATAAGCAGTGAATTGGCCGCTGTGGTCGGTAAGGGCCCGATGCCACGAAGTGAAGTGGTCAAGGTGTTGTGGGTCTATATCAAGAAGCATAACCTCCAAGATCCAACGAATAAACGCAATATCAATGCCGATGAGGCTTTGAAGAAAGTTTTTGGCGGTAAGGCCGTGGTCAACATGTTTGAAATGACCAAACTCGTTTCCAAACACCTTTCGTAAAGTTTGGCATAAGTTTACAAAAATCCGCGATAAAAATCGCGGGTTTTTGTTGTATAAGTGGGTATAAAAAACCGTCCGAGCATTACGCGCGGACGATAGACCTCACCAGTACTTGCCATCCATGCAGGCAAAGCAGAAGTTTTCGGGACTTGACGACAATCCCTTTAATACCTCGAGTGGCAGAAACTCGAGCGAATCGGCTCCGATCCAAACACACATTTCATCTTCGGTCATGTACGAAGCAAGTAATTCTTCGCTTGTTGGCGTATTGATGCCATAGCGACACGGATGTTTGTTCGGTGGGCTTCCAATCCGCAAATGTATCTCGCGTGCACCGAGCTCTCGGAATTTGCGTACGATTTTCGAACTGGTCGGACCTCGAACAATGGAATCATCGACTATCACGACGATTTTTTCAGCAATCCCAGTCGCGCTGAATGTATACTTCTGCGAAACCGCGATGTCGCGCTTTGCCTCCGTGGCCGCAATGAACGTTCTCCCAACATAGTGGTTGCGAAAAATGACCGGATGGTATTTTCCTGACCGCCCGCTCTCCCCGTATCCAAGAGCGATAAGAGTCGAGCTGTCGGGAACTGCAGTAACCAAATCAGCGTTAGGGACCGGAAAAAGCTCTTCGAGTTTTCTTCCAACGGCAAGCCGAAACTGCGTTACGTCCTCACCGAAGACAATGCTTGATGGGTGCGAGTAGTAGATGCCTTCGAATCGACACTTTTTCTCTTCTGCTTCTGCAAATCGAACGACTTCAATCCCGCCTATATCAATGAGCACCATTGTACCCGGCTTGACTTCCATGACGGACGTCGCACCGAGATTCGGAAAAACACAATCTTCGGAAGAAATGCAGAAACCCTGCTCGAACTTTCCGATTGAAAGCGGTCTGTTGCCACTCTTATCTCGAACAGCAATGAGCATTTCCGGCAAGAGAATCCCAAGAGCAAAACTCCCTTCCAGTTCTGAGAACACGTTCTGGAGGTCTGCTCGTATATCTCCTGTATCGACAAGCTCGAGTATTCGAAGGATGTATTCGGTATCCATTGAAGTCGAGAGTGCGACGTCGGGAAACCGCGCCCGAAGCGCCTGTAGGTTGGTGATGTTGCCATTGTGAGCAATGGCAGTTGGATTGCCACCATACCGCCCAACGATAGGTTGAGTGTTATCGCGCCTCGGATCATCGTTCACGGTTGGATAGCGCAAGTGCCCGAGGGCATGCTTTCCATGCAGACGGTCAAGCATCGCCTTGGTAAACACCTGCCTTGCGATCCCCGCTCCGCTTTCACGATACATGTGTACACCGTCCGAGCTCACCATACCCGCGTAGTCAATCGCTCTGTGCTGGTTACCATGAAGACCGATGACCGCAAGTTCTGCCGCCTTACGCGCGTTGAAGATACCAAAAATACCGCACATATCATCTCCTTTTACTAGTGACTCTAGCTTCTTGTCACAATGACCTGCCTCTATCTGCCATTATGCACAAACCTCTAGTCTACGCTAGTGGTTTCCTGAAGGTCACACGGAAACCCCACAGATTAATTAATCGGTTGACTCCCCGAGAGAGAGGTGTATAGTTCGGCTTATATTAATAATCGATATTATTAAGTATGAGCAATGCAAATAAGTGGCTTCTGGGCTTGGTATCCCTACTCGTGGTTTTGCTCGGCTACCAAACAATACGTGAGAATAAGTTCGTGAATACCGATAGTACGGATAACATCGGGGCCGTAACAAATTCGATAAATCCGCAAGATTCTACCGGAGGGCCTGTGCGGGGAAGCGGTGCGGATAGTACTGTGTTTGGTGGAACATTTACGAACACGCGAGTTGGGCAAACAACAGGGATAGTGGCGCCGACTGAAACCACGCTCAACATTCCCATTTTTAAGTGGGGCAACACTACCGACACGGCTGGTGGCGAAGTAGTGGGCTGTGGCGACAGATTGGTGTTCATGAACAAAAGCGTACCAGTCACGCAGGGAGTAATTAATGCGACATACCAAGAATTGTTCGCTATGTACCCGGACGTGACTTTCGCCGGCAGTCAGTACCGAAATGAGGTTGGTGCCGAGACGGACCATCTGCGCTTCGATCATGTTACCCTGATAAATGGTGTTGCAAAAGTTTATCTCGAAGGAGTGATTATGTTATCCGAATGCGCCCTTCCGAGACTGGAAGCTCAACTTACGCGCACGGCCACTTATTTCCCAAATGTACAAATTGTCCAAGTATTCTTAAACGGACAGCTGGTGGATTGGAAAAAACTGGGCAACCAAAAGGACTAGTGAGCGCGTGCTCGCGGGTGATGTATTGCTTGCCACCGGACCCTTCGCCGGCTCATTCGCTTGGTAGGCCACTCTCGTCTACGCGAGCAATCACCTGCGCCATCAAATTGACCACAAACAATTACACATCTTAAATCGTGTAACCGGCCTTTTGATCGTCTTGTTTGGTGTCGGCATACTCTGGCGCGTGTCGATGTAACGCACTTCTCACGGTACAAGAAAAATCACCATCCCCCCCCATTCCTTAAGCTAATGTTCTTAAGAGCATTAGCTTAAGGAAATTGTCTTATTCGAGCGTGTTAAGAAACTTAAGAATATGTTCGGCACGAGGTGTGATCTTGTGTCGAATGGCCGGACCGTCAGATTTTTTCATAACTAAGCCCGCAATAGTAAGCTGTCGAACATGGTGGGCTCCGGTTTTCATGTTTATTTTGAGTATCTTGGAAATTTCGACGACTGAAAGCTCCGGGCTCTTTTTCAACAACTCAAGTATTTGGATGCGCCGATGGTTAGCAAAACTACGCACCCACCGCTCAAGTATTCTATAATTTGTTTTCTTTTCCATTTTCTTTTTTTCAATTACTAAAAATATCCCCTGCTCTCTAAGCTAATGTTCTTAAGAACATTAGCTTAGGAATATTATACAAGGAGAGGGGGCATGGTACAATGGCGAGCATGCACGCTGACGCAAAACTTATGGAGCGATTCCGCTTGATACCACCGCAAATCGCCGGTTTAAAAAAGTTAAATATCCAAACCGTACGAGATCTGCTTTACCACTTCCCTGCGCGCTATGCGTCTTCGACAAATATCATCGGTGAGGAGATGACGGCGGGAGAAAAAGTAACCGTGGTCGGACGTGTCATTTCACAAAAAGCATCTCGCACATGGAAATCGCGTGTGCCAATGGCCGAGATGACCATCGAGGATGCCAACGGCAAACGCATCAAGGCCACATGGTTCCACCAAGCCTACATGGCCAAGAAAGTTTTACCCGGAACAACCATTTCTCTCACTGGCACGGTCACCGACCGCAAGGGCCAACTCTATTTGGCAAACCCAATTCTAAATGATACGGCCGAAATCCCGCCCGGCCCCCTACTTGGAGGTTTAACCTCCAAGTCGAACACAGATGGCGAGCTCACTCCCATCTATCCCGAGACGCGCGGGCTTTCGAGCTTGTGGTTTTACGGACACATCACGCAACTACTCAAACCGGAAATTCTCGAATCGATGACCGACCCGATTCCGGCAGATATTTTGAAAAAATATAATCTGCCGAAACTCGCCACCGCTCTCGTCTGGATTCACACGCCGAAAAAATCCAGTGACGCCGAAGCGGCTCGCAAACGTTTCGCCTTTGAAGAAATTTTCTTCATTCAGCTTTCGCGCATGCAACTTAAACACGCGTACCAATCGCATGGCACCTATTCACTTCTAGTGAAGAAGGAATCGCTCGATCTTTTTTTCAAACGCTTTCCTTTTGCCCCGACTAATGCACAGCTCAGAGCAACGAATGAAATCATTGCCGACCTCTCCCGTAGTGAGCCGATGATGCGCTTGCTCGAGGGAGATGTGGGCTCGGGCAAGACATTCGTGGCGGCCGCAGCCTCCTTCGCCACGATCAGTAATCCACCAAAAGACAGAAAAGCCGGAAACCTCCAGGTAGCGTACATGGCCCCGACCGAAATCCTGGCTAAGCAACATTTCGAATCATTCATCGAGTATTTCAAGCATCTGCCAATCCAAATTGGGTTAATAACAGGAACAGAATGTAAAAAATTTCCATCGAAAATTGATCCATCAGGTTCTACGCACATATCGCGCGCGCAGCTTTTAAAATGGGTGGCCAATGGCGAAATCCCAATTTTAATTGGCACACATGCGCTCATTCAGAAAACCGTCCGATTTAAAAATCTTGCTCTCGTGATTATTGATGAGCAACACAGGTTTGGCACCATGCAACGTGGCAAGCTGACGAAAAAGGATCTCATTGTCCCCCACTTACTATCCATGACCGCCACGCCGATACCACGCACCCTTGCACTTACCATTTACGGTGACTTAGATCTGTCGCTACTCGACGAACAACCGGCTGGGCGCAAACCTATCAATACTCAAATAGTGGCGCCAGGTGAACGTACCAATGTATATAATGCCGTAAAAACTGTACTCGAAGCCGGTCGGCAAGCATATGTCATTTGCCCGCGCATAGACGAACCCGATCCCACCAAGGAGATGGCGCTTCAAGCGAAGTCGGCAGTAGTAGAAGTATCACGATTAAAAAAAGAAATTTTCCCAGAGTTTGAAATCGGATTGGTGCATTCAAAATTGAAACCAGTGGATAAAGAAGAAGTAATGCGCCAGTTTACCGCGCACGAGATTGATGTCCTCGTTGCCACCTCCGTGGTGGAAGTGGGTGTAAACGTACCAAACGCTACGATTATTCTGATCGAAGGCGCAGAGCGATTTGGTTTGGCGCAATTGCACCAGCTTCGAGGCCGTGTCTTGCGGAGCACGCACCAAGCGCACTGTTACTTATTTACCGAAACGAAATCAAAAACCTCCACCGAGCGCTTGCAAGCTCTCATTACAGCAAAAAACGGATTTGGGCTGGCCGAGCTTGATTTGAAACTCCGTGGCCCGGGCGCGCTCTCTGGCACCAAGCAATGGGGCATTACCGACCTTGGTATGGAGGCAATCAAAAACTTGAAGATGGTAGAAGCGGCGCGAACAGAAGCGCGAATAATTTTAAAAAAAGATCCGGGGCTAATAAATTACCCAACGATCCGAGAGTGCCTCACCCAATCAAGCGAGCAAGTGCATTTGGAGTAATTATTTTTCTGCTTTTTCTTCTAGATCTCTTCGGGGCTGACTTCCACCTTCTTCAAAAATTCTAATTTGCTCGGGTGAAGAAACTGACTCGATTTGCTTTTTAAAAGCTATTACAGCTTCGTTTTCTGTATCCACGGTTTCGTACACCTCAAATTTATGCGGTGTCTGGCGACCAATTTGAAACTTTGGCTTTTCTTTTGATGGGTCTTGTTCCATAATTTTTCTTTTAACTTCTAATACCCTAAGAGTACTCTCTCTCTCTCTGGAAGGCAAGTGGTGGCCAGTGGATAGCGGGAAAGGCCGAGTATGTGTTTAGTTTTAGTGATATAATGCAAAATATGAATAAGGTATATTTCAGTAAGCATGCCGAAGATCAAATGGTTGAACGCAAAATCTCAAAAGTGGCAATACTCCGATGTGTACGAGATCCTGACAAACTCGAAGAACAAAGATTATCTCGGTTTCGCGCTATAAAGAAAACCGGTAAAGCTGGCCACGTACAACTGCTTGTGGTAGTATACGATAAGGTGGAAGGTGGTTTGCGTATCGTAACCGCTTTTTACACTTCAAAAACAAAAAAATATCTATGAGATTTCATTACGATAAAGAAGTTGATGCGCTGTATATGCGCTTTAATGAACAAAAGTACAAAGAAAGCGACGAGGTCGCCGAGGGTATTGTGTTTGACTATGACCGAAACGGAAAAATAATCGGCATAGAAATTCTCGATGCTTCAAAACGTTTCCCCGTTGCCTTCCAGAAAAATTTCAAGGCACATAAATTCCCAATAGTAATGGATGCCGTTCGTCGAGTGACTGCCTGAATTCTTGAAAAAGACCCCGACCTAAAAAATTATTCTGTAATCAGAGAACGCCTCGCCCAATCAAGCGAGCAAGTGCATTTGGAGTAAGCACTACTTACCTAATCGAAAAGAGTGATCGTCAACTGGTGTTAGTGTTAGCCCATTCCTGAGAGGAATTTTACCGTTTTTTATTTTATGTCGTTTACTTATGTAATACGGTAAAGCAACAATGGCAAGGAGCAAGACTGCGAAAAAGTACTCCCATGGCGCCGCAGTTTTTTCGTATTTCCAAATTTGTAGTTTTCGAGAGTCACCATAAACCCAAAGTGCTAAAATAAAAATAGCCAAAGACCCAATACCTCTACTAAACAATGCCAAAAGAATTAGGCCGATAACAATAAGAATATTTATCTGCCATGGTTTCATACCCCAAGAGTACTCTCTCTCTCTCTGGGGAGTGCAAGCCCTGACATCAACTCTGGTATTGCTTTTGTTCTGCCGATGTAAGATTATATGGCTAAAAATAAACATGGTACGCGCTGTGGCATTTGGGATGTTGCCTGTGGAAAAAGCAGAACAATGCCAAAGTTGGTGTATGGGCAAGGGGTGGCTAGTGGATAACGGGAAAAACTATTTCAAGCTGACCATATAGGTTTTGAAAAATTTCTGGATTGCAGCCACCGTTTCGCCTTTGAGCTTTGGATTGCTCTCGGCTACCCACTTGGCAAAATTGTAGAGCTCCTGATTGTCTACTTTGAGCCACTTTTCATTTTTGTAGAGAAAATAGAAAGTAGTCGTCATAGCAATGCGTTTATTCCCGTTTTGAAACGGATGATTCTTGATGAGAAAATAAAAAAGGATTGAGGCTTTGGGCAAAAGACCCGGATACAAATCTTTTTTGTTAAATCTTTGAAAAGGCGAGATGAGACAACGCTCAAGAACCGTTGGAAACCGTGTTCCAAAGTCTGGAATGGGCTCATTCCATTCAAGAAGCTTTTTGGCAAGACTGTATGCAACGTACTCTGTTTCTGCAAGTGTAATCCGTTGCATGCAATTTACTCTTGACCCAGCAGTTTAATTGTTTGCCCATACTCCGTAAGCACTTTTGATACCGCAGTATCAATTTTCAGTTTATTCCGCTCGGAGAGGTCAGACCCCATGGTCGTCTCTATCTCTGCGCGGGAAATAAGGTAGTTGCGTCCAGATTTTTTGGCACGAATCCGGCCGGATTTTATTTTCTTGAAAATGGCAATTCGACTTACTCCGAGCAAACTAGCCACCTGAGCGGTTGTGAGAAACTCTTTTTCGTTCATACAACTAAGCTTATTCTGTGTTAACCATATTGTCAATGGTTAACATAACTTCTCCAGAAAAAGACCCCGAACTCAAAAATTATCCGGTTATCCGCAAGCGACTTTTACAACCGGCAGAGCAAGTGCATTTGGAGTAAGCGCCATCAGCCTCATTTTCCACAAGGCCGAGCCTTGGGAATTTTCCCTTTAACCGCCCTACTGGGCGGTTATTACTCTTCCATTAAGAATTACTTCGTCTTGGGGGGGAAGCGTACACTGACTTTTGCTTTTTTGTTTTTAATTGATTCTGTTTTAATTTCAATTTTTGATACGGGATCAACAAATGTAGCACCAGTTCGCAGGGCAATTTTTGGAAATGGATCCTCGGAAACATTACGAGGATTAGGTACCAACAACCAAGGCTGATCTTGACCGGCGGTTATGGTATGAATGATAACGCCATCAAGCACATCACTTCTGTAATTTCCGATAAGCTCTGTATCAAATCCTATGGGTTGTCGAAATTCAACAAAAATATAATCCGATCCCCCACGCGGAATTTTTAGGGCCTTTATTCTTTTTGTGTTTGTTTCGTAAGCATCAAGATTATATGTCCCTGTTTTAGTTACCATGACAAGTTGCCCTGGCTTAAACCATCCGAGTAAATCTTTCAGAGCGGCATTGAAATGTCCTTGCTTAGAGCCCATCATATCCATTTGATCTCTTCCCGAGTAGTCACAATTTCTGAAAGGATCAATATCCCATGGCCCACTTGGACACAGCAATAGTAAGGGGTGAAGTGTACCAAAATTATGTCCAAGTTCATGAGCTATTCCAAAATCAAGATATTCTAATTTTTTAGTGCCTCCGTTTTGGTACCAAGCAGTCGCGAGTGAAACCGTGCCATCTTTTGTAATGACCTTTTCTTTTCCTTGAGTGCCCACTGCTCCAGTACACGTATCTTCAGCACCAAAAGGATAGGGATAGAAAAGTCCTACTGAGTCATATTTTCTAAAATCTACATCCTTGTCGGCGTATCGAATGGCAGTTAACAAATCCAAGTGACATTGAGGTGGGCCGTCTACTACATAAGGGCCATACACATCGACAGCGATTGTTTGTAAACCATATGAATTCTCTTCGATGAATTTTTTTACACCGACTTCCGAATTGAAATAGGCATCAAGAACAAACTCTTTTTGAGGAATTTCCTTTTTAAGTTCTTTTGGTCCTGGTGTAGCTGTGGTACAAACCTTGATATCCTGATCATTGATAACACAGGTAACAATCGGTGGCATATCTTGAGAAAAGTCATAAAGTAACGCCGCAATATGCCATGTTTTTGGTGAGATCGTGGCTGTTGTTTTATTACCTGCTGCTTTGATTTTATCCAAAATAGATGCGTCAAAAAATCCTGTTGAAGCAGGACTCGAAACTTGACGCGGCCACCAGTTGTAATTCTTCGCTAAAACTCCATAGCTCACAATAAATAAGACTAGGAGGACAAATGCTATCAAAATCTTTGAGAATTTTGATCTTCGTTTTGTACTAAGATCTGATGCTATTTCTGAAGAAGTTGACGGTTCATTTATCGTAGAAATTTCTTCTTTCTCCATGATTTTTGGTTAAATCTAATACCCCAAGAGTACTCTCTCTCTCTCTCTGGAAGGCAAGCCCTTGCGGGGGATAAGGGAAAACCAGAATCTAGGCCACCATAGTGGCTACACCACGAGATCCAAACACAGCTTGATTCCCCTTTTGCAAGAATTTTGAGGCATTGAGCACTTCTACTAAAATTGGTTGATTCGCGGTTGAAAAGTGAACAATAAAATCACCGATCTCCGAAGCATAATCAATTTTTGCTCCGCGACGGGGCATCTCCACGGTTAGTATATCCGCATCTTGGTAATATTTTATTTTTGATTTATTTTTTTTCATCATATTGAGATTTCTTCCCGGGATAAAAAGTTATAATGAGTACCCCATCGATGGTTCTACGACAAACAACTCGCAATACATGACTCTTGTTCAAGACACTTTGGAAAATAACGAGCGGACGGCGAGAATGGTCTACTAATTCCGGACTCTCAACTGTTTCAATAACTTTTCGCCTTGAAATTAAAACTCCGTATTTTCTTAGAACAGAGAACTTATCCTCTGCGTGTTTTGTAAAAACAATTCTCATGTCCAAATTACATAATATCACAGCATTTACAGGACTACAATAATTCAAACCCGCCTCGCCCAATCAATCGGGCGAGGTGCATTTGGAGTAATTTAGGTAGAATTATTTTCTAGTCCGACATAATACCAAGAAGTAGAAGAACAGCAAACATAATAGCTATGATCGTTATGGCCTTTTGATATTTTGTCCTCGCTTCCCACGTCTTAGAATGTTGAATGAAAAAAAAGTGTACCTCTGTATATATCATAAATCCACCAAGAATCATTAAAAAAACTTTCATAATTACATTATTAACTCTTAATACCCCAAGAGTACTCTCTCTCTCTCTGGGGAAGGCAAGTCCTTGCGGGGGATAGCGGGAAACATGCTGAAATTTTGGTCAAAATATGTTATAATACGGATATGAAAACAGGAGAGAAACCAACAATAGAGTTTCGGCAGGCGCTTTTTTGGGATGTTGACCCAAAGACGATTGACCCGGAGAAAAATGCCGTCTACGTAATTGAGCGTATTTTAGACTTCGGTAACGACAAAGAAGTGAAATGGATGTGGGACTATTACGACCACGCTCTAATTCTCCGTATTACCAAAACTTCTAGAGTCCTGCACGAAAAATCACGTGGTTTTTGGGAACTAATGCTCCAACACACATGAGCGAGCATGAACTGCAACTTGACGTGCTTCCAAAAGCAACCACCGCCGCATTTTTGAAATTGGCAAATTCCCCAATACTTGAGAACCCAAAATGGTATTTAGCCGGTGATACCGCCCTCGCGCTTCAAGTCGGACATCGTGAGTCGGTTGACCTTGATTTTTTTACTGACGAAAAAACCTTTGATATAGTCGGGCTTGAACGCTCACTCGTAACGCTTGGTGGATGGGTCACCTCGCTTTCGGAAACGGGCACGTTGTACGGAAGTTTGGACGGCGCGAAAATAAGCTTCATTGCCTATCCATTTTTCAAGCCTTCCGGACGATTTATTGTGAGTGGAGGTATCAGAATACTACCCGTGGAGGATATCGCTACTATGAAAATAATCGCCATCAGCCAGCGCGGACGCAAGCGAGATTTCGTTGACTTGTTTTGGTACTGCAAAAACCGCGAGACACTAGAAACTATTTTTGAGCGAATTCCAAAACAGTATCCTCAAGAACACAATTTCCCTCATTTTATAAAAAGCTTAACCTATTTTGTAGACGCCGAGGACGACAAGATGCCCAAAAATTTCTTCAATGCAAACTGGGAAGAAATAAAAAACTATTTTCGCAAAGAAGTGCCTGCTGTCTCAAAACGAATACTGCATTTGGAGTAAATGTTTTATATTTATTTATAACTGGAGCCTCGCCAATTTGTCTCGGCAACATCAATCGTGCGAGTATCAAAATCAATTGCAAAAGTGATTCTCATACGCCCGCGACGTATACGAAAATAATCTTCATACGGCGGGTTTAGTTTTTTCAAATCTATGTTCACGTCTTCGCCTGAAAATTTTCGCAAGGCAAGCCGAATGGCATCAGTAACAATCCCCTGCTCAATATGATTCTTGTTCAGAAATTTCAGAGACTCTTTTGACAGAAGTATCTCCCAGCTATTCATACAGTAAGTCGAACTCGCTTGCCAACGGAGCGGTCGGCGTAGCGTAAAACTTTTTCAATTTCTTTTTGTTCTTTTGGGCTAACAGTAGGCAATGCCAATGCACGAAGTTTCATTAACTCGGAATCCAAAACATTGCGCATACTCTCTTTCACTATTTGGCGCAACTCTTTTTTACTAGTAGTTATTGTTTGCATGGAATCATCATAACACATAATGCACCTAAAAGACAAGAATCATTGGAGTAAAAAGGCTCCTGACCCCTTTATTGCGCTTTTAGAACAAATATCTAGTTAACGAACGTAAACGCGCCTCCATACACCTTCACACTGATATCGGCGTGGTCAAGAATAAATACCTTCCATTGACCGGGCACTAACTTCAAAGGAGACACGGAAGATGAGAAATATGAGGCCGGGATATCGGCACTTCCAGTATTCGGCACAACTTTGCCCCATGTGGCGCTAAGACCAGATGCCGGATCAGCGGGTGCTAGTCCAATTCCGACATTACCCGCGACGCCAATACTGCTCCACTCTACATGAATATTTGAAACTGAAGTCAATGTTTGTCCCGCAGGAGAAGAAGTGACCGTTATGGAACTCGCGATTTTAAACCCTTTGTCAGAGGAATCACAAGCAAATGTTCCCGCTCGACATATTTGAATTTTATTCGTGGGGAATATATAGGGATTGCTGGTTAAAGTCCAAGAGTATCCACTGCCGTATTCTACATTCTGTGCAATTATAACTGGCATAGGGGGTATGCAAGAAGGATCTTCTGCTTCGCAAATCCTGGGTGGTAACACTAACTTAATATCCACTCTGTCAGTTGAGGAAAGACCGATTGCGGTGATACGTTGAGTAGTACCCAAAGACCATGTCTCGCCACCGTTTGGAGAAGTGACAGTAGGCACCACCGAACTGCCCACAGTTATGTTTTCCACGCGTTCGGCATTTCCGCCTCGGCAATCACTTGCCGTCACTCTCACCACGTATGTTCCCGGGTTTCTCCAAGCGTGAGACGCCGCGTAAGACCAGTTTTGTCTGGTTTGCGGATTTGGATATGTGCATGTTGCTCCCACCCCAACGCTTCCGTCCCCCCAAGAAGCGTACCACACAAGATTGTCGCCATCGGCGTCAGTCGCGCTCCAACTGAATGAGACGGATTGACCAGCGGTAATTGATGTGGGAATTGCCGGAATCCCGTTGATAATCGGGGTAGCATTTGTGCTTGTGTTCCCACTTGTTATCTTGAAGTACGAATCACTTGTGTCACGTGCTACTACGTTTATTGACGGAATAGAGGGCAGGCAAATCCCTAGACACGGTTGCCCATCGTAGACAATAAGCTCAAGTCTATAGGAACCGAGTTGCAAGGTACGTCCCACATCGCCATCAAAGATGGAGTCTGGAACAATAAATATGTGAGAATTATTAACATCAGAGAGTCTAAGCGGACCAAAGAGTTTCCCAGGCGTTGGACCGTCTTTGAGAAATCCAGCAATCCAATAGTTATCGCTTTGAACATTTTTACTCCACTTCACGGTCTGCAACGTTCCCTTTGTCCACGATTCCCCGCCATTCGGCGAGATGACGGTTATGGAATTGTTCGTGGCAGTACCCGTTACAATCTTGAAGTACGAATTACTTGAGTCACAGGTGCTTGTGCCTGCGATACAGACTTCCATCGTGTATGAACCATCGGAAATTGTTCTTTCATCCAGATTTTTTCCGACAACCCAGATATAACTAGGGCTATAACTAGGGCTATAACTAGGGCTATAACTAGGGCTAGAAACATTTTTTGCAATTGTGTATGGCGCGATAGCTGGAGAGAGTGGACATGGGCTAGTGGTGCATGGTGCGCGATATGCAACAAGGCGTATATCTACATTTTGATTTTGATACCAGCCATTACCCGCTGTCCACCAAATTTTCTGCTCTGTTCCGCGAGTCCATGTCTCCCCACCGTTTGGAGCTCCTACTTTTACTGTCGTAGCCGAAGGCGGATCTGTTCGTCCCTCGCAACTAATAACCTTAATCTTCGCCCGAGTGATTGGCCCAACAAAACCGGTTGGTGAAATGCCGTTTGCTGATTGAAAGTCTTTCACTGCTTTTAGAGTCATCAAGCCAAAGAATCCGGTAGGTTCGGAATTAAGGTAGCCTTGCGATTGGAGAAAATCCTGCAAGGTCGAGACTTCGCCTTTTGTATTGGTGTCGCGCGAGCGATACCGCAAGTTGTTGTTGAGAGCGACGCACGCTGAAGCGTCAGGATTCGGGTCAACATCATCAACTACAACGGATGAAGCGGCACTCGCACCCAGTTGTGCCTTGAGGTCTTGCATCTGACTCGAGAGCGAATTAATGTTCGATTGAACATCTTCGAGAGTTATCGCCGATACTGGAACTGCAGTACCTAAAAGCCCGATAGTAAAAATAACCGAGAAAAATGTCTTATACATAATAATGGCTTGTTAATTAGCGATTAATGATTAAACTTGTTTAACATTACAATATTAGACAAATAGAAGCAATACCCCCCCCGATAGTAGTGGATAAATGAAAATCAGCCCCGCGCTCGTCGCTTCCCTTTCGGGGTGCGACGGCGCGAGGCTGATTGGTTCTGTTGGGCACACTCATAGCACTGATTATTTTCCCCGCTCGTTGGAATTAAGCGAGGTGTAAAAAATCGGAACCTGTATGGGCGCCGCGAGTTCCGCTACCACTGGCTTGTTGGCGCGCGTGGCCGGATGATAGCGGAGGGGTTGGAGGAGGCGAACCATGAACCTTTGCAGGTCTTCCGGCAACTCCTCAAACCGGTAAGGGGCGCAGTCCGACGGGACAAGCATCTCAAGCGAAGAGATGTCTGGTTTGCCATCCAGACCAACCCAGAAAGTAAAGGAGATTTCCTCCCCCATCCACACCGGCGGGCGAGGGACCCGAACACTCGACCCCGCCACGAGTTGTGGAGGGATGAACGCATAGGACCCCGTCTGCATGAGAATCTCGCCTCGCTGGTCTGGAACGCACAGCTCTTCAGCCGCGCAAACCGAAACCGCGAAGACGAAGGTAAGAGACGCGAGAAGACGACTGCTCATGGTCCTCCAAGCCCGCCAATCCGCCGGAGTGAGCCGCCGAGAACCGAGCCGTTGACCTCAATGAAGCACTCCAGCCACCCGCAGGTGCAGAACCCTGCTCCGCACCCGCAACTGTCTGGCCTACCCCCGGGGCCTGTACCCACTATACCGATACCGGTATGCCAGATGCAGTCGTTGTCCGCGAGGGGGATGTACTGCTGCCACCATGGGTCGTCGGGGTCGGGGTCAAGAAGTTCGCCACTTTCGCTACGCGGGAGCGGTTCGTTCGTCGCGATGAAGAACGACGAACCATCTCTCCAGTGGAATCCGACGGAACGCCCAAACGTATCCGCATCCCATTCGCGTGGCTGAATCTCAATGTTGAGACCAGGCATGAGCGGAGACAAGAGTGGCACAAGATCGCTCACGCTGTCGCACTCAAGAACGCCACAATTGGCACCCGTTATACGACAGTTCGTCCTCTGTTCGAGCACGTCAATTGAACGAGCGGGTAGAACAAGGGTCGTGTCGAGGGAGCAGTCTCCCTTGAATATCACCCTGAATGACCTATGGGGGGCGGTTGACGGCTGGGCGAGAACCCAACTGACAACCGAACCATTCGAAATCGTTGGAGAAACCACTTCCGGCTTCGGCGCGGCGAGCGCCGTGAGCGTGAACGCGAACATGGCGGCAAGGATCGCCAAAATTGTCATCTTCAAGATATGCCCCCTTTAGGGCAGGCCCCTGAAAGACATGGACGGTATGCCCAAGTTGTCGGAGACCTTCTGAATAAAGACTATGCTTATTTAATTAAATGTCAAGGGGAACAATAAATGAAAAACGGCTC
>Ga0209541_10004378_pt1 | contig 25093 bp, 37 predicted proteins | sample RifCSPlowO2_01_FD_184027 | JGI IMG/M metagenome (GOLD analysis project Ga0209541, IMG submission 184027) | Groundwater microbial communities from Rifle, Colorado - Rifle CSP2_plank lowO2_0.1 (SPAdes) (version 2) | ecosystem: Environmental > Aquatic > Deep subsurface > Groundwater | place... | reverse complement strand
TAAATGTGTTTAAAAAAAATATATTTTTGTATTTGACATTTTTGATTTCTTTGTGTCTATTATCCTCCTTGGTATTTGCTACTGATTATGGGAGTGGTAGATATGGATTTGGTACTTATGGTAATGGAGAGGAAGATCATCGAGCTGGTGGCGGTGGCGCTGGTGGCGGTGGCGCTGGCGGTGGAAGCCGTTCAAGTGCAAGTGTTAGTGATGGAGGAGAGGCAGTGATAAACCTTCAAGTTCCTAATGATCTAGAAAATGATGTTGCGGAGTCAAGTTTTACTTTAAGTTGTCTTTCAGATAGGTGTACAGTTACTGCTAATGAGATAAGTGATTTGCCTTCTGAAGTTTCTGCTGTTTATGAAGGTTATGGTGAATTTATTGCTGCTGTGAGATTACAGTGTGTTGGTGATGTTGGAAGTAGTACTGCTAGTATTAATGTAGATTCATCTGCTGGTGCTAATTGTGAGGGTTTGAGGGTATCTCGTGTTTCTGATGATGGAAGTGCTGAGGATTCAAGTGTAGATTGTAATGATAATGAAGATAGTTCTTTAGATGTTACAGCAACGTTTAGCGGTTGTGATTATTTAGTTGTATGGCAGGAATTTGGGGAGGAAGTAAGACCTACAACAGATACTGGTGCTTTTGATGTAGAAACTGAGGGTGCGGGTGTACAGGTTGAGGAAGTTCAGTCAGCTGAGGGCGCAGGAGGATTATGGTTGTTGGTTGGATTATTAGTAGTTGTGGTTTTGGTAATTGTAATTGTTGCATTAAAGAAGAGGAGAGGAAAAAAAAAATTTTAGTCTGAGTGAAAATTAATTAAAATGGGAAGTAGAAAAAAAAAGCCTGGAATTGGTATTGTTTTGTTGATTAGTTTTGTTTTAGCTTTGTCTGTTTTAGCTGCAAGATTACCAACCAATGGACAGGATTCTGGTTCATGGGGTACTCTTCTTAATGATTTTTTAGATGTTGCTCATGATACTGGAGGGAGTATTAAGGGAGGAGCAGTAGGCTCTGGTGCTTTGTCTGATGCTGGGATACAGGCAATAGACATAAATCAGAGTGTGGTTAATGGTACTCATATATTAGCTCAAACAATTGAAGCCATTGATATTGGTATTGAACAGGTAAATACAAGCCGTATTGCTAACCTAACTATAACTGCTATAAAAGTTGCTGCTAGTGCAGTTAATACTTCACACATATTAGATCTTACAATAACCAATGCTGATATTGCATTTGCAGCTGTTAATCAATCTTTGATTGCTCCTAATGCAATTAATAGTTCACAAATAGTTGACTTGACAATAACCAATGCTGATATTGCATTTGCAGCAGTCAATCAATCTTTGATTGCTCCTAATGCAATTAATAGTTCACAAATAGTTGACTTGACAATAACCAATGCTGATATTGCATTTGCAGCTGTTAATCAATCTTTGATTGCTCCTAATGCAATTAATAGTTCACAAATAGTTGACTTGACAATAACCAATGCTGATATTGCATTTGCAGCAGTCAATCAATCTTTAATAGCACCTAATGCAATTAACAGTTCACAAATAGTTGATAATACAATAGGAGGAATAGACTTAGCTAATGATTCGGTTAATGCAACAGTACTTTTAGGTGTTAATCGTTTAATTTTTGGAATTTGTAATGTGGCAGTGCCTTCTTTGCAAGCAGGGAATACGAATAATACAGCAACTGGTGCTTTCCCAGCGGGTAATTGTACTATTCCCGGAGCTTTAGTAGGAGATGCGGTTATAGTTATGCCTACTTCAGGCATGTTACACAATGCTACCCTAATAAATGCTAACATTTCCACTGGAGGCAATTTGACTTTAGAGTTTAGATATGATTCAGCTGTTCCTGTAACAACAGCAGGTAATTTTGGTAATAATGCAACATTTAATTTTATAGTATATGCTAATGCTACAAATTAATTACTTTAATAATATTATTTTAAAATGGAAAGTAGAAAAAAAAAATCTGGGATTGGTATTGTTTTGCTGATTAGTTTTGTTTTAGCTTTATCTGTTTTGGCTGCAAGATTACCAACCAATGGACAGGATTCTGGTTCATGGGGTACAATTCTTAATGATTTTTTAAATGCGGCCCATGATACTGGAGGAGGCATTAAGGGGGGAGCAGTAGGTTCTGGTGCTTTGGCTGATGCCGGGATACTTGCTGCGGATATAAACCAAAGTGCAGTTAATACTACTCATATGTTAGATAATACAATCTTGGGAGTAGACATTGCTAATGAAACAATTGAGGCTATTGATATTGGTGTTGAACAGATAAATACCAGTCGTATTGCTAACTTAACAGTAACTGCTATAAAAGTGGCTGCAAGTGCAGTTAACACTACTCACATATTAGACCTGACAATAACCAATGCTGATATGGCATTTGCTGCAGTTAATCAATCTTTGATTGCTCCTAATGCAGTTAATAGTTCACAAATAGTAGATAATACAGTAGCAGGTGTTGATATTGCTAATTTTACAATAGAGGCTATTGATATTGCGGTTAATGCGATCAATGATACACATTTATCTAATGTAGCAATATCAAGTGAAGAAATTACAAATGGTACAATAATAGGTATTGATTTGGCAATGTCTATAATTAATACAACACACATAGTAGACTTTACAATAACCAATGCTGATATTGCATTTGCAGCTGTCAATCAATCTTTGATAGCACCTAATGCAATTAACAGTTCACAAATAGTTGACCTGACAATAACCAATGCTGATATTGCATTTGCAGCTGTCAATCAATCTTTGATTGCTCCTGATGCAGTTAACAGTTCACAAATAGTTGACCTGACAATAACCAATGCTGATATGGCATTTGCAGCTGTTAATCAATCTTTGATAGCACCTAATGCAATTAACAGTTCACAAATAGTTGATCTTACAATAGCTAATTTGGATATAGGAATAGAGATTATCAATACAAGTCAAATATTAAATCTTACAATATTAAATGGAGACATAGGAATTGAACAAATAAATACAAGTCAAATACTTAATGAGACAATACTTGGGGGGGACATACTTGATGGTACAATACTTAGTGCAGACCTTGGGGCAGATTCTGTTAATGCAAGTGAAATTATTGGAGTTAGCAGGTTAGTATTTGGAATGTGTTCAGGAGATATACCTGCTATCATTGGTGGAAGTGTTAATAGTACGGCTGGGCCAGGTAATATACCACGTGCTAATTGTACTATTTCAGGTGTAAGTGAGGGAGATCCTATTATAATTACTTCAGTTACTGCATTACCCCAAAATCTGAGTATAGTTGCTGCGAATATAAGTGCAGGCGGTAATCTAACATTATTATTTGCTAGTCGTGCAATAGGTGCTTCTGCGTATTTTGATGATCTTAGTAATTGGACAGTGAGCTATATAGCCTTCTTAAATGCTACAGGTTAAACTTTAGTTCTTTTTAAGATTTTATTTTTTTAACTTTTACACAAATACAACAATTCCGAAATTTGACGCAATCTTAATTCTTTGACTGTTTTTGTACGAAAAGGTTAGGTGCTGAGGAGAGAGCAAATTCACTAAAAGATTGTCTGAGAAAAGAGGTTGCACCGGAACTCAATTCCGAGGCTCTGTCGCAAAATCGGGACTCAACCTATTCTGTCGCACGAAGGGACTTTTCTCAAAAAGGGGTGTTCTTGAATGAAAGAAAGTACAATTAAATTTTCATTTGGTTTATTAAGCGGGTTTTTGTTTATACAGTTAATAAATTGGAATGTTCCTTTTATTGTTTTATTTTCAATTTTATTATTGCTTTTATTGGGTTATTGTTATATCAATACAATTTCTTCTTTTATTTGTAAAAAATAACCAAGATTTCTGAGAGGTTTGTGTTAAGAAACATATTTCCTGTTTGGATTTTGCATTAAGCCCTACCGTAATATTGAATAAAAGCTGTTTTGTGTCTCCGCTTTTTATCGTATATCGCAGACAATCGTCATTTGTATTATCTGGGTTTGCAATATCGCAAGTATAATCCATAAAATTTGGTAATTCGATAGTTGTTGTCGCAGTATTTGGTCTTTCCCAATTATTTGCTACGGTCAATATCAAAAATTTAGTATCTAGGAAGCTATGTGATTTGTTAAATTTGAAATTATCCAAGAATTTGTCATAATCATTATGGCTATAATCTGATAATCCATACCCATTGATATTTACAACTGGAAGATGGGTATTAAAATTTGGTAAGGTCATGAACCTACACAGTCATGGAAAAATATAGCACGACATTAACCCCACAAACAGGAAATGTATGGAACGCAGACGAAACAATGGTCTTGACCAAACGAGGACAGGATAAAGAAAATAAGGGCGTTGAATTTGATTACCAATGGAACGTCATGGATAAGGAGACCAAATTCCTCCTCGCATCCATCAATTCAGGAAGAGCACGAGGCATTCCCGAAGCAAAAGCAGTCATGCACAAAGCATGGGTACAAAATAAGCAAATGCCAGATTGCATTATCACCGATAAACTCCCTTCCTATCAAGAAGGCATCCGCAAGACCTTCAAGAACTGGGGGAGCCAAAACAAAGTGAAGCATATCTCGATCTTAGGAAGAAGAAAACAGATTAACAATAATGTTATCGAAGGACACCACTCTCTCCAAAAAGAGTTCCAGAAAGTCCGCAGGGGCATCAACAACGTCCAAGACTACGCCGATGGGTTTAAAGTATTCCATAATTTCGTAAGAAGGGGGGTGAAAGATAAGAAAACTCCAGCTGAAAGGTGTGGGATAAGAATAGCAAAAAATAATAAGTGGGAGGGATTATTGTTAGAAAGTATAGAGCATGGGAAAAAAGAAATTCATTGTTTATAGGTTGAGAAAATACTTGAGAAGATTGTATAAGGGTTATCCCAGCCACTTTTTTTATGGTTATGAAAAGGTTGATGGTGTAGAAGAAGGGATAAAGAATTTATTGGAGGACGGAATAATTAAGAATAATGAATTCCAGAAAGGGTATAAACAAAGTAAGAGTCCCGTTTATGGCTCAATAATGCTTATTCCAATAATGAAAAGGGAATATAGGTTGACAGCAGAAGGGTTAAAACTTGTTGAAAGCTGGAATATTGAAAGATTAACTTACTTAATAATCGTATTAAGCATTTTAACATTCCTTGTTGGATTAATTCAAATTTTCTTTAAACTCCCGATAATTGACATTATCTGTCTTTTTGGATAAAACTCCCTAAGACTTAACAAACCCAGCCTATAATCTTCTCAAAGAAGTCCCGAAAGCGACAAAAGAATAGAAATTGTTAATAAGTCCCGATAGTTAGACAGTTCCCAATTCCGAAGCTTTTATAAATAACCCAAAATTCCATTTATTACCCTACTGATATTCAAAAGCCGCTGATTCTAGATAGCAGAATATAAAGCAAAGGAAAATTAAAATGGGAAGAGTACATAGACCAAGACATGGAAGCCTGCAGTTCTGGCCTAGAAAGAGATCTAAAAAAGGATATGCTGAAATAAAGGCATGGGTAAAATCAAAAAATTCTTCTTTATTGGGGTTTGCAGGATATAAAGCAGGAATGACGCATGTTGTTGCAAGGGATTCAAGGCCGAATTCTTTAACCAAAGGAGAGGACATTGTCTGGCCTGTTACTGTGATTGAATGCCCTGCATTGAAAATTTATTCTATAAGACTTTATAAAAAAACCTTAAACGGACTGTCTGTTGCTGCTGATGTTTTGAATCCGAAACTTGACAGGGAGATTTCAAGAAAGGTTAATGTCCAGAAAAAAACAGATTTTGATTTAAAAATAAAGGAAATTTCTTCACGACTTGATGGTTTTTCTGATTTAAGGGTAAATGTTTATACACAACCTAAGAAGGCGGGATTTGGAAAGAAAAAGCCTGAGATTTTTGAGATTGGTGTCGGAGGCAGCGGAGTAAAGGAGAAACTGGATTTTGTTTTAGGATTACTTGATAAAGATATAAATGTCAGCGATATTTTGAAAGATGGAAATAAAGTAGATGTGCATGCTGTTACAAAAGGGAGAGGATTTCAGGGTGTTGTAAAGAGATATGGAAGCCAGCTTAGCAGCCATAAGTCTGAGAAAAAGAGAAGGGGAAGCATTAAGGGTCCTGAAAGACCTGGGAAAACATTATGGACAGTGCTGATGCCTGGGAGAACAGGGTATAGTTTAAGGACTGAATATAATAAAGATATTTTGATGATAGGAAATGATCCTGCAAAAATAAACCCTAAAGGCGGATTTTTGCATTATGGTCTTGTGAAAAATAATTTTGTTTTGATAAAGGGGAGTATTCCCGGACATGTAAAAAGACTTGTTACTTTGACTGAGCCCATAAGAGGCAGTAGGGGATTCGGGCAAAATATACAAATACAATATATAAGCAGGGAGAGCAAGCAATGAAGAAAGACTTATATGATTTAAATGGCAAGAAGGTAAAAATGATAGATTTGCCAGAACAATTTAATGAAGATTATAATTTTGATTTGATTAACAGGGCAATATTATCTTTAAGAAGCAATTCAAGACAGCCTTACGGCGTGATGCCGAGAGCAGGAATGAATTATTCTGCAAAGCTTTCAAGAAGGAGAAGGGATTATAAAGGCGCTTATGGAAAAGGAATAGCAAGAGTTCCGAGGAAAACAATGTGGCGAAGAGGAACGCAGTTTATGTGGGTTGGCGCTCTTGCTCCTGGAACTGTTGGCGGAAGGAAGGCACATCCTCCAAAGGCTTCAAAAATCTGGAATCTGAAAATTAATAAAAAAGAAAGAGCGAAGGCTATAAGGAGTGCATTGGGCGGAAGTGCTAAAGAGAGCATTGCTGTGCTGGATGATTTTGAGAATATTTCAAAAACAAAAGAATCTATAAAAATTTTAAAATTGCTTGGATTTAAAGTTGAGAGCGTGAAAAGAAAAAAAGCAGGAAGAGGGAAGTCAAGAGGAAGAGCCTTTAGATATAGCAAAGGCGCTCTTGTTATTGTGAGCAAAAAATGCAATCTTTTTAGGGCAATTTCAAATATTCCAGGATATGATGTTGTTGATATAAAAAGCCTGAATGCAGATTTGCTTACTCTTGGGAAAGATATGCCGAGAAAATGTATATTTACTGAGGGCGCCCTTAATATAATGGATAAGGAGAAATTATTTTCAAAATGAAAAAACATAATATTTTAAAATATCCGCTTGTGACTGAGAAAAGCGTCAGGCTTCTTCATAATGAGAACAGGCTTTTGTTTGTTGTTGACCTTAATGCCAACAAGAGGGATATTAAGGATGCTTTTGAAAAGCAGTTTGAGATGACTGTTGATGATATAAATACTTATATAACAAATAAGGGAGAGAAAAGAGCTTATATAAAATTGAAGAGTGAGCATCCTGCGATGGATGTAATGACGAAATTAGGACTTATGTAAAATGGGAAAAAGAACAATTACACGTAGAAGAGGATCTGGAACAAATAGATATAGGGCAAACAGCCACAGATATTTTGCAGAGGCAAAACATGTTAAGGATATTTCAAAAAAGAATTTTTCAGGAAGAGTTGTAGATCTTGTGCACAGCGTAAGCCATAGCGCTCCCCTTGCTGTTGTGAGATATGATGACGGAAGCCTGAATTATATTATTGCTGCTGAGGGAATGAGTGTTGGAGATGTTGTCTTAAGCGGATGCAGCGATGTTAAAATCGGAAATACTGTGGAGCTGCAGCACATTCCAGAGGGCACTTTAATTTATAACATAGAGGGAAAACTTGGGGATGGTGGAAGATATGTAAGGGCGTCTGGAGCATTTGCAAGAGTTCTTGCTAAAGCAGGCGAGAGTGTTACTGTCTTAATGCCGAGCGGTGCTGAAAAGAATTTTAGCGTGAAGTGCAGGGCATCAATCGGAACTGTTGCAGGCGGGGGAAGAACTGAGAAACCATTTGTAAAGGCAGGCAGAAGATGGCATGCTGATAGGGCAAGAGGGAAATTATATCCTGTTACATCTCCTGTTGCAATGAATGCACTTAATCATCCTTTTGGTTCTGGAAGGGGAAGGCATCCAGGTAAATCAACTGTGCCTCCTAGATGGGCGCCTCCTGGAAGAAATGTCGGTCAGATAAGAGCTAGTAGAACAGGAAGGAAAAAATAAAATGGCAAAGGAAATACTTTACAAGGGAAGGAAACTAGAGGATGTTCAGAGAATGAGTCTTGGGGAGTTTATGAAAATTGTCCCAAGCAGGGCAAGAAGAAGTTTAAAGAGGGGTTTTACAGACAGTCAGAAAAGGCTTTTACTAAGAATCAAGAAACACAAGGAAAAAAAATTAAACAAACCCCTGAAAACACACTGCAGAGACATGGTCATAGTTCCTGAGATGACAGGTATTCTTTTTCAGGTGCATAATGGAAAGGAGTTTATTCCTGTAAATGTGAATCATGAGATGCTTGGAAAATATCTTGGAGAGTTTGTTATCAACAGAAGAAAGGTTGCACATAGTGCTCCGGGCATAGGAGCAACAAAGTCCAGTGCTGCGATGAGTGTGAAATAAAATGGAAAATAAAACAAATACAGCAGAGGTTTATGGAAAGTCTTTGCCCATATCTACAAAGATTTCTGCAGAGATATGCGGTGCTATCAGAAATAGGCAGCTTAGCATGGCAAAGAATTTTCTGAATGAAATTGCTTTGATGAAAAGACCTTTAGCACTAAAGAAATTTAACAGAGAGAGGCCGCACAAAAGAGGAAACATTGCTGCAGGAAGATATCCTGTAAAAACAGCCAAGGAATTTTTAGGACTTCTTAATTCTCTTGAATCTAATGCTGAAAACAAAGGGCTTGATGTGAATAGTCTTGTTATAAGCTTTGCAAAGGCAGACAAGGCTGAGAGAAGATGGAGAACGGGAAGAAAGGGAAGAATGAAAATGAAAAATACGCATGTGAGGATTACTGTGGAGGAGAGGAAAGCATGATTGAGAAGCAGATAATTTCGCAGAAGCTCAAGGAGAAGGATGTTGAGGATTTTGTTTTTTCTTCTCTTGGAAAACTTAGCTGCAGCCATGTAAAACTGCAGAGAACGCCTTTAGGGGAAAAAATATCTGTTCATACTTCAAAACCAGGTCTTATTGTAGGAAGGAAAGGCGCAAATATCAAGGCATTGACTGACACTTTAAAAAACAGATTTAATATGGAGAATCCGCAGATAGAGGTTGTTGAAATTACAAATCCTTTTCTGGATGCATCATCTGTTGCAAGATCATTGATAGCAGGCTTTCAGAGATTCGGTCCAAAAAGATTTAAGGCCATGGCTTATCATGCACTGGAGAATACAATGAAGGCTGGCGCAAAGGGCATTGAGATAGTTATAGCTGGGAGGGGCGTGCCTGGAGAGAGAGCAAAGACATGGAGATTCTCAGCAGGATATCTTAAGAAATCAGGGGATATTTCTGAAAATTTTATGGACAGGTGCTATGAATCATGCAATCTGAGAAGCGGAACTATTGGAATTAAAGTGAGCATACTTCATCCTTCAGTGCTGCTTCCTGATGATGTTTCCCTGAAGAAAGATGAAAATATAAAAAGAGTTGAGAGTACTGCTGAAGACTTGGAAATAAAACAGATTAAGGATGCGAAAAAACAGGAAGGAGTTTTAGCAGAAGAGACGAAATCTGCAGATCAGGAAGAAAAAACTGCAAAGATAAAGAGAACAAGGAGGAAATCAAAATCAGAAGATGGCAAAGATAAGAAAGAGTGAATTGAAAAATTTAGGCATTGAAGAATATGGCAAGAAACTTGCTGAGCTGAAGCTTGAGTTGATGAGATTAAGGGCGCAGGTTTCCAGAGGGACACCGCCTGAAAATCCAGGCAGAATAAGATCAATAAGAAGGAATATTGCAAGAATTTTAACTTACAGGAATCAGAAACTTAGGGGAGGTGTACAGAAAAAGTAGCATGGAACTGTGCAATGTTTGCAGCTTACCCAAGGACTTATGCGTCTGCCAGACACTGGCAAGGGAGGAACAGAATATAACCATCAGTGTTGTGAAAAGAAGGTTTGGCAAACTTACAACCATTGTATCAGGCATTGATGAGAAGACGATTAACCTGAGAGATCTTGCAAAAAAACTTAAGTCAAAACTTGCATGCGGAGGAACAGCAAAGAACGGAGTGATAGAACTTCAGGGAAATCATGTTGAAAGGGTTAGACAGGAACTTGTAAGTATGGGATTTACTGAGGGTTCAATCATTGTAAAAAATATTATTACCAAATAAAATGGCAAAAACAAAAAAAACAGAAATAAAGGACGTTGGTCTTGATGTTAAAAGCACTGACAGTTCTGAATGCAAAGACAAGCACTGTGCTTTTCATGGAAAGCTGACATTGAGGGGCAGGCAGTTTGTTGGCACTGTGCTTAAGGCTGCTGCACAGAAAACTGCTGTTGTTGGATGGGAGAGGCTTTTTTATCTCCCCAAGTACCAGAGATATGAAAAAAGAAGAAGCAAGCTTCAGGTTCATAATCCTGCCTGTATAAATGCAGTACAGGGTGATATGGTAAGGATTGCCGAGTGCAGACCAATAAGCAAGACAAAAAATTTTATAATAATTGAGAGGTTTAAAAAATGAGAGCAGTAAAGGCAAAAATTACACACGGGCTTCAAAGGGGAAGCTATCTTAAAGCTTGCGATAATTCAGGAGCCAAGATGCTATATATTATTTCCTTTAGCGGAGAGAAGACATCAGCAGGAAGAAATCCAAGTGGAGGTGTAGCAGATCTTGTGACTGCTTCTGTAAGAGTGGGTGATCCTGAGATGAGAAAAAAGGTGGTAAATGCTGTAATAGTTAGGCAGGTAAAAGAGTACAGGAGGCTTGACGGTACAAGAGTAAAGTTTGAGGATAATGCGGCTGTTGTTTTGAAAGATGACAGAGGCAATCCCAAAGGTACATTGATAAAAGGGCCTGTTGCAAAAGAGATTGTTGGGAGGTGGCCTGCTATTGCAAAAATAGCAAAGCTGGTTGTGTAAAATGAAAAAGAAATGGATTAGCAAATGGAGAAGAAGCGTTCAGCCAAGAAAGCAGAGAAAGTTCAGAGCAAATGCACCCCTTCATGTAGCAAGAAAATTTATGAGAGTAAGGCTTGCAAAGGATTTGAAGCAAAAATACGGAAAGAGAAATTTTTCTGTAAGGAATGGGGACAGCGTGAAAATTATGAGCGGAGAGTACAAAGGAAAATTATTAAAAGTCGGGAGAGTCGACATTAAACACAGGCTTGTTTATCCTGAGAACTTATTTTTGACAAAAAAAGACGGCAATAAAATCCAGATAGGAATACAACCATCCAATCTTATGATAATGAGTCTTAATTTGGACGACAAGCGCAGGAAGGAGGCTTTAGGAAGAAAGTAAAATGGGAAAAAATCATCTGCATAGACTAAATATACCTGGCAGCTGGCCAATAGAGAAAAAGGAAACAAAGTGGATAGTCAGAGCAATGCCTGGTCCGCATTCTTTGAACGGCTCTATGCCATTAAGTGTTTTGATAAGGTATATGCTGAAGTGCGCCAAGACCAGCAAAGAGGTAAAGAAAATACTCAGCGAGGGCAAGATTTTGGTTGACGGAAAATCCAGAAGGGATGAGAAATTTCCTGTGGGATTTATGGATGTAATTGATGTGCCATCGCTTAATGAGTGTTACAGGCTGGTCTATAATAAAAGAGGTTTTTTCTCTCTTGTACCAACAAACAGGGAGGATGCAAAACTGAAATTACTTAAGATTATAAGAAAGAATGCTGTCAGGAGCGGTCTGTTGCAGGTGACTCTTCATGATGGCAGGACGTTTCTTGCGAAGAATTTTGAGTGCAAAAGAGGGGACAGTGTTTTGTTAAATCTTGAGAGCAGGCAGTTTGTGAAGGTTTTGCCCATTGAATCTGGATCATTGGTATATCTTAATGGCGGCAACCATGTAGGACAATTTGCAAAGGTAAAATCCCTGGTTAAAACAAGAGATATGCAGAAGCCAAAGATTGTCATTGAAATTAACAATAAAGAATACAACACAAATGCAGAGCATGTTTTTGTTGTTGGCAAGGATAAACCAGAAGTGGTAATTGAGGCTGAAAAATGAGCATCATGAAAGAAATCAGGATTGAGAAAGTTACACTTAATATAGGGGTTGGGGCTCCGGGTGAGAAGCTTGAAAGAGCCACAAAATTGCTTAGCAATATATCAGGCTCAAAAGCAGTTCAAACAAAATCCAAGCCAGGCACAAGAATACCTACATGGGGAGTAAGACCAAACCTTCCGCTTGGCTGTAAGGTTACTGTCAGGGGCAAGAATGCAGAAGAGCTTCTGAAGAGGCTTTTTAATGCTGTTGAAAATAAGATGCCTGCAGGCAAGTTTGATGTTTTTGGCAATTTTTCCTTTGGAATCAAGGAATATATTGACATTCCTGGCGTGCAGTATGACCAGGATACAGGAATTATAGGTCTTGAGGTAGCTGTCACACTTGAGAGGCCTGGCTTTAGAATAAAAAGGCGTGCTGTGCTCAGGAGAAATGTTGGCAAAAAGCATTTAATAAATAAGGATGAGGCAATGGAATTTGTCAGAAATAAATTTGGGATGAATGTTGGTGATGATTTATGACAACCAAGGATTTTAAAAAAGCTTTCAAGCAGCTTGAGGCTAAACCTGCAAAGCTTAAAAAGTTTTTGAAACATAATTCACCTAAAAACAGAACTGCAGGTATTGGAAGGAGAAAATGCAGAAGATGCGGAAAATTCGGGGCTCATATAAGGAGCTATGGCATACATTTATGCAGGCAATGCTTCAGGGAGGATGCAAAGTCGCTTGGATTCAAGAAATTTGACTAGGAGAAAAAATGAGCTTAAATGATCCATTATCAAATGTGCTGTCTCAGATAAACAATGCTGAGGCAAAGGGATTCAGGGAGTGTATTATCACACCAACATCAAAACTTATACTTGCTGTTCTTTCGATAATGAGAGATAACAGCTATATTGGAAGCTTTGATGTTTTGAGCAAGAGCCGCGGCGGACAGGTGAAGGTAAATCTTATAGGAAACATAAACAGGTGCGGGGTTGTAAAACCAAGATTTTCATTTACAAAGGAGGAGATTGAAGTTTTTGAGAGAAGATACCTTCCTGCGAAGGATTTTGGATTTTTTGTTGTTACAACATCCAAGGGAGTGATGACACATAATGAGGCGCTGAAAAAAGGCATTGGAGGAAAGCTTTTGGCTTACTGTTATTAAAATGGCTAAAAAAATTCATTTTGTGAATCTGGAAATTCCAGAAGGGACTAGCGTAGAGATAGACGGAAACACTTTTATTGTGAAGGGCAAAACAGGCGAGATAAAACGCAAATTTTTGAATCCAAGAATTTTATTTAAAAAAGAGGGAAATGCAATTGTTATTATGTGCAGGGAGGACATTAAATTTTCTAGCAAGGATAAGATGTATATCAATACTTACAGGGCACATATAAAAAATCTGTTTACAGGCGTTAATATAGGATTTAACGCAAAACTTAAGATTTGTTCTGGGCATTTTCCAATGAACATTTCTATTTCAGGAAATTTATTATCAATTAAAAATTTTCTTGGAGAAAAAATCCCTAGGACTGTCAAGCTTTTTAACGGCGTTAAGGTTGAAATTACAGGCGATGAAATTACTGTCAAAGGCATTGACAAGGAGCTTGTCGGGCAGATGGCTGCAAGCATTGAACAGGCGACAAGAATTACAAACAGAGACAGGAGAATATTCCAGGATGGATGTTTTATTGTGAAGAAACCGGGTGAGGAAAATGATTAATAAAAAATTACTATCACTTAGAAAGGCGATAAAGACAGGAAAGCCTAATTTTGAGAGACAGGCTGTAAATAATTACCCACAGTTCAAGGGAAAATGGAGAAGACCGCGCGGGATACACAATAAGATGAAGAATTGCATTAAGGGAAACAGGTATATGCCTGCTGTTGGTTATGGCAGTCCGAAGAGTGTTATTGGATTGACCTCTAAAGGGATGATTCCTGTTCATATTTCAAATGTTAATGACTTTAAGGAAGTTTCAGATGAATGTGCTGCTGTTATTTCTGCAAGTATAGGAATGAAGAAGAGGATTTTCCTGCTTAATTTTGCGCTAGGTAAAAAGATACATATTATTGGTGTAAAAAGCGTTGAGGATGAAATTAACAGGATCAGGAGCGTTTTTGAGGGGAGAAAAAAATTAAGATCATCCAAGGAAAAGAAAATTGAGGAGAAGAAAAAGAGAATGGAAAAGACAGAAGAAACCAAAGAGGCAAAGAAAGAGTCTACGAATCTTGGGATAAAGGACGGCAGGGTTCAGGAAGTAAAGGGAGAAAATGAATCTAAAAAATAAAAAAGAAATGGCTGCAAGACTGCTGAATGTTGGAACAGGCAGAGTTTGGTTTGACGGCAGCAGACTGAATGATATAAAGTCAGCGATTACAAAGGATGATTTAAGGAAACTGGTTTCAGAAGGCGCGATTCTTGTTAAACAGAAAAAAGGAGTTTCAAGAGCAAGAGTCCGCGTCAGAATTGTGCAGCGGAGGAAGGGAAGAATGAGCGGACTCGGATCCAAAAAGGGGAAGAGAACAGCAAGAGCTGGAAGAAAAGAGCTTTGGGTTGCAGGTATAAGGGCGCAGAGAAAATTATTTTTAGAACTGGCTGGAAAAAAAGCAATTGGAAGGGATGTTTACAGGGTGCTCAGAGAGAAGGCAAAGGGGGGATTTTTTAGAAGCAGAAGGCATGTAAAACTTTATTTAACTGAGAACAATCTCTGGCAGGTGAAAAAATGAGCGGCGGAAAAGCATATACACTTGATTACAAAAGGAAGAGACTTAGAAGAACAGATTATAGAAGCAGGATCAAGCTCGTTGCATCAGGCAAGCTTAGAGTGATTGTCAGAAGAAGCTTGAATAATTCTTATGTGCAGATAGCAGAGTTTCATGCAGGAGGAGACAGGACTTTTGTTTCTTCTTCAACAAGGGAGCTGATAAAATACGGATGGAAAGGTCATAGAGGAAATATTCCTGCGGCTTATCTTGCAGGATTTTTGTGCGGATTAAAAGCAAGAAAAAAAAATATAGAATCAGGAATACTTGATGTTGGGACTTACAGGACTGTCAGCGGTTCTTTAGTTTTTGCTGCTGCTGCTGGACTTAAGGATGCAGGTTTTGAAATTGCTACCGGGGATGTTGTTCCTGATGAGAGCAGACTTCTTGGAAAACATATAGAAAACTATGCCAACCTGATAAAGGGAGATTTTCAGCAGAGATTTTCAAAATATCTAAAAGCAGGAATTGATCCTGCAAATATTTCAAAACATACGGAGGAAGTTAAGAAAAAAATAAGCGAAAAATGGCATTAGCTTCGAAAGTAAATCTGGAGGAATGGAAGCCGAAGACGGCGATCGGACTTAAGGTAAAGAACAGGGAGATTACAGATATCTCTGAAATACTTGACGGGGGAATGAGAATACTTGAGCCTGAAATTGTGGACTTTCTTCTTCCTGATGTGCATGTTGAACTTCTTGAGGTTGGCAGAAGCAAGGGAAAATTTGGAGGAGGAAAGGGCAGTATATGGAAACAGACACAGAAGAAAACTTCAGAGGGAACGACAATAAAGTTTTCTGCTTTTGCTGTTGTGGGAAACAGGAATGGATATATTGGCATTGGCTACGGCGGAGCAAAGGAGACTGTACCTGCAAGAGAGAAGGCAATAAGAAATGCAAAACTTAACTTGATAAAAATCAGAAGAGGCTGCGGATCATGGGACTGCGGCTGCAGGCTGCCTCATTCAGTACCTTTCAAAGTTTCAGGAAAAGTTGGCAGCGTTGAGGTCTTTTTTATGCCTGCGCCAAGGGGAGCCGGCCTTAAAGCTGAGAAGAAATGCTCTGCGATTTTAAGCGCAGGAGGAATCAGCGATGTTTATACAAGGACAGAAGGCAAGACTGCAACAAAACTTAATTTTTTGAGGGCATGTTTTGCTGCAATGAAATCCCTGTCAAGCGTCAAGATGACACCTAAGTTTGAGGATGAAGCCGGCGTTGTCGGAGGAGCAGTTTTAGAATGAAAGTTGCTGTTGTACAGATCAGGGGAACAATCAGGATGCATCCTAAATTAAAAGATACTCTAAAATTTCTTAATCTGACAAGAAAAAACAGCTGTGTTGTTGTGGATAATTCCAGAAATTATCTTGGAATGATTATCAAGGTCAAAGATTATGTTACATGGGGAGAGATAAGAGAAGATGTTTTTAAGGAACTTCTCAAAAAGAGAGGAAGAGTTGCAGGAAATAAACTGCTTACTGAGGAATATCTAAAAAGCAATGCAGGCACCAGCTTTGATGAACTAGCAAAGGCTTTTTTTGAGGGAAAAATCAGGCTTAGAGATGTTCCAGGTCTTAAACCATTTTTCAAACTTGTTCCGCCAAGAGGGGGATTTGAGAGAGGAGGAATAAAAAAGCATTATAGTCTTGGCGGTGCATTGGGATACAGAGGAGAGAATATAAATAATCTTGTAGGGAGGATGTTATAATGCCTGCAAAAAGAAGAAGCAAGTTCAGCAGGGCAAGAGGTCAGAGATGGCATGGATGGGGGGCGAAGAAAAAACACAGGGGTTCTGGGAATAGGGGAGGAAGAGGGATGGCAGGCTCAGGAAAAAGGGCTGACCAGAAGAAGCCGACAATCCTGAAGCTTTATGGCAATGAATATTTTGGAAGGCATGGATTCAACAGAACGAAATTTATCAATAAAAATCTGAAGACAATAAATGTTGGAGAGCTGCAGGAGATGCTTGATGACTTTTCTGCAAAAAAACATGCAAAAAAAACCAGTGACGGATATTTTGTTGATCTTGCAGGCCTTGGATACAGCAAGCTGCTTGGCTCAGGGATAGTAAATATCAAGCTTGAAATAAATGTTGACAGTGCTTCGAAAAATGCTGCAATGAAGATAGAGAACGCTGGAGGAAAAATTGTGAAAAAAAATGGACAGTAATATTGTAAACAAGATAATATCTTATTTTCCTGAAGTAAGAAAGCCTGAGCAGAAGAAACTTGATTTTAAGAGCAAGCTAAAGTGGACGCTTATGATACTGCTGTCTTTTTTTATACTATCAAACATACCTCTTTTCGGCCTTGGAGAGAATTCACTGAGCCAGTTCAGGCAGCTTTCAATTATACTTGGTGCAAGCTTTGGGTCCATACTCAGCCTGGGAATAGGGCCAATTGTGACATCATCCATAGTTTTACAGCTTTTAGTTGGTTCAGGTATTTTGAAGCTGGATATGACAACACATGACGGCAGGACGTTTTTTCAGGGACTGCAGAAGATTTTAACTATTTTTTTCATACTTTTTGAGGCTACAGTATATGTAATGCTCGGCGGGCTTGCACCTCATGCTTCTTTTGCAGGAACTCCTAATTATTTTATGTTTCAGCTTATACTTATTATACAACTTATTATTGGAGGACTTCTCATCTTATATATGGATGAAGTCATAAGCAAGTGGGGATTTGGATCAGGAGTAAGCCTGTTTATTGCTGCAGGAGTTTCTGCTGAGATATTCATAAGGGCATTCAGCCCGCTGAATTCAATAGGCGGACTTTCATTTGGGTCAGGACAGCCTCCTGTAGGTGCTATTCTTGTATTTTTTACATCACTACTTGCAGGGGCGCCAAGAGAGGCATTGATTGCTGCTGTTGCAGTAATTGCAACTGTTGTTGTGTTTATCATCTCTGTTTATGCACAGGCAATGAAGGTAGAGATTCCACTAAGCTATGGCAGAGTGAGGGGTTTTGGCGTAAGATGGCCGCTTAACTTTCTTTATGCAAGTAATATTCCTGTTATACTGATTGCTGCGCTTCTTGCAAATGTTCAGCTGGGTGCTACTTTTTTGCTTACAAAAGGAATTATCAGTGCAACTGCAGGAAATTCAATAATCGCATGGGTGGCAGGACCGCCTATAGTCACAAACATACTAACTGGCTCTTTTGTTTATATGGATGTTTTCAGGGCTTTGTTTTATATGCTTGTGCTGGCATTTGGTTCTGTTTTGTTCTCAGTTTTCTGGGTTAAGACTGCGGGAATGGATGCTGAGAGTCAGGCAAGACAGATCAGAGCAGCAGGCCTTTCGATTGCAGGATTCAGAACTGACCAGAGAATTTTGGAAAAGGTTTTATCAAGGTATATATTTCCGCTTACAGTGATGGGCGGTTTGTTTGTTGGTATAATTGCTGCAAGCGCTGATCTGCTCGGAGCATTGTCAAGGGGTACAGGAATTTTACTTGCTGTTATGATAATATACAAACTTTATGAGGACATAGCAAGACAGCATATGATGGATATGCATCCTGCACTAAGAAAAATGATGGGAGGAGAATAAGAATGACTTTTGTTGATGCAATTTTTGATTTTTTGTTCGGCTGGTCTGTTGGAATTAGTCCTTTATTTGGAATAATAATAGTTTCTTTTATTTTGTCAATCCTAAGCACTGTTTCATGGAAATATTTAACTGATCAGGTTTTGCTTAAGGATATAAGAGAGAGAATCAAAAATTCACATGCTAAGATGAAAGAGCACAAGGATAATCCTGAAAAACTTAAGGAGATTAATGCAAAGATGGCAAAGGAGAATTTTGAGACTATGAAAATTCAGTGGAAGCAGAGCATGAAACCCATGCTTGCTACAATGATACCTTTTGCATTTGCGTTTATCTGGATAAGAAAAACTTATGAACCTTTTGGAGATATATTTTTAAGCTTTGGGGGTGTGGGAGCATATATATTGTTTTCGATTGCTTTTAGCATGATATTGAGGAAGGTGATGAAGGTATATTAAAATGGTTGCACCAAGATACAGGTCAAGAGCGTTGAGAAGGGTTTTTGTGAAAACACCGGGAGGCAGAGTTAATGTACATTATAAAAAAAGAAAGCCTTCTGGAGCGAAATGCAGGGAGTGCGGTACTGTTTTAAGAGGCGTTCCGAGGGAAATTCCATCAAAACTTAAGAGACTGGCGAAGAGTGAGAGAAGGCCACAGAGGCCGTATGGCGGATGTTTATGCAGCAGATGCATGAGGAAATTTTTTGTTCAAAAAGCAAAGGAGATTGTTTTGAAAAATGACTAAAGTCGGACAGGCTGTAATGAAAATAGCAGGTAGAGATGCAGGAGAGATTGGGATTATAATTGATGTGATTAATGATAACTATGTTCTTGTTGACGGGATGACAAGAAGGAGAAAATGCAACATAAAACACCTAGAATTTTTGAGTGCAGAGGTTAAAGTTAAGAAAAATGCACCTTATTCAGAGACTGCAAAAGCGCTTGAATCTCTTGGAATTAAAGTTTCTGAAAAGAAGGAAAATAAAAAAGAGGCTAAAGAAAGGCCAAGAAAAACAAGAAAATATGATAGAAAGGAAAAATCTGCAGCTGACAACAAAAAGGCTGCAAAGAAAAACAGGAAATAATGGAAGAAAAATTAAATGAGAAGCATATGGAGTACCAGTATTTAATCCAGCAGATACAACAGCTGCAGCAGAATCTTGCTGCCCTTGAAAAACACATACTGGATCTTACTAATTTAAATGAAAATCTGCAGGAGATTTCAAAAACTGAAAATTACGATGAAGTTTTGATTCCTTTTGGCAGCGGAATTTTTTTCAGGGGCAAGATAACCAACAGCAGGAATGTTGTTATGAACGTCGGCGCAGGCATCTGCGTTGACAAGAGCACTGATGATGCTTCTAAAGTTATTTCTGAGCAGACTGAACATACGAAAAAAGGTATGGATCAGCTTCAGGAGGAGTTTGCAAATGTTTACGTCAGGATTCAGGAGCTTCAGACTGAGTTTGAGAATGCGAAAAATGAAGAAAAGTGAATTTTTAAATTTATGTTTCTCAACCTCAATATTTATTTAAACTTCCAGATATTTTTATATTTATGATTAAGGAATTTTATTTTAGGAAGGAAGTTCAGAGGGAACTGCTGAGGCTTAGTTATGGTAGAGAAGTGCAGGCATGGTTTGGTGATGTGAGGGGGCTAAGACCAGAGATAGTTAATTTTGAGGGAGATTTAAGAGATTTAATTGAGCAGGGAATGACTTCTTTCCATGTGAGTGAGGAACGGTGGAGAGATCCCCTTATGTTGAAGGCAGGCATTGGAAAAAAAGAGCTTGATGACTTTAGGATAGGGTGGGATGCAATCGTGGACATAGATTCCAAAAATTTAGCCTTTAGTTCAATGTGTGCTGAACTTATTATTGACGCGTTAAAGTTTCATGATTTGAAAAATTATTCCTTGAAATTTTCAGGAAATCGAGGCTGGCATATAGGAATTCCATTTGAGGCTTTTCCAAAAGAGGTAAATAATGTTAATATAAAGGATTATTTTCCCGATGGCGTCAGAGTGATATCTGAATATCTTAAAGGGATGATTGGGGGTTTTTTAAGTGATAAAATCTTAAACAATTATAAAGTGGAGGATGCGGCAAGAAGTGTTGGCAAAGAAGTTAAAGATATTTTAGCTGGTGGTAAATTCAACCCTTTTTCTGTTGTAGACATTGACAGTGTATTAATTTCTAGCAGGCATTTATTTAGATGTGTTTATTCTGTAAATGAAAAATCTGGATTAGTAAGCATTCCAATTAAAGATTTAAGAGAATTTAACATTGAGGATGCGAAAATTGAGAACGTGAAAGTCAGCAATAGTTTAAAATTTCTTGACAGCGAAAACTCTGCTACAGGCGAGGCAAAAAATCTGCTTATTCAGGCGTTTGACTGGGCGAATAAAAATAAGATTATTGTTGATGAAATTAAGAAGCCTGAGAGGGTTTTTGAGATTCCAAAAGTTGCAATTAAACAAGATTATTTTCCGCCATGCATTCTTAAGCTTATGTCGGGCGTGCAGGAGGATGGGAGAAAGAGGGCTGTTTTTGTTCTTGTAAATTTTCTGCGGAGCGTTGGATGGAGTATTGATGAAATTGAGAAATTTCTTCTTGATTGGAATAAAAAGAACAGGGAACCTCTGCGCGACGGTTATATTATGTCGCAGATAAGCTGGTTTAAAAGACAGAAAAAAAGTGTCCTGCCTCCAAACTGCGAGAATTCAGGATATTACAAAACAATGGGCGTGAAATGCGCAGATAATATATGCAGGATGTGCAAAAATCCTGTTAACTATGTTTTCAGGAAACTTAAGACTGAGATGATGCGTATTAAAAAGTAGAGTTATTTAAATCTTTTTAAAAATTGTTTGAACTGGTTTGCATTCTTAGGCCTATTTGTGAAGCAGCATCTTTCAAAATCAAGCAAGACAGGCTTTTCTTTTTTGGTTATTATTATATTTTTAAGAGGTTTGTGCATTTCTTTTTTATTTATCCTAAGATTGTCCATTATTTTACACTGCTCCATTATTGCTTTTAATATTTTTTTTGAGGGCTTTTTATTTTTTATATATTCTTTCAAGGTTTTTCCTTTTATGAATTTATAGCAGAAATAATCTTTTCCGTGAAACATTAATTTAGGGCCTATATTATATTTGTTTAATATCTTAATAAATTTTATTTCGTTTTCTATTCTGTTTTCTGCTCTTGACTCTGGATTTTTAATTTTTAATGCAATTTTTTTTCTGTTTTTTGTGAATGTGTAAATCAATCCTCGCTTTCCCCTTGAATATGGTTCTGGGTTATATCTTAGCAGGTTTTTTGGGAGCATAGGATTTTATGCACAGAAACGTTTATAAAGTAAATTATTCTGATTTAGGAGTATGGCAAGAGGTGGCAGGCTAATATTCTTATTGTGCATTCTTCTATTATTAGTTTCTTTTGTGTATGCGCAGGAACTGGATGCTGAAAGAACTGATGATACTTTTGATGCTGCTGCATCTGATAATACTGGAACTTCAGGAGGGTTTACAGGAACAAATGTGCCTGGAAGTGATCTTGGGACTTCTTATGACTGGCTCCATGATACACTTGTTAACAGCACGATGCCTGCAGGGGTGAGGGGTCTTGCTACTATTGCATTAGTGCAGAGCGGAAGCAGCAGAAGTATGACTGGCTTAATTGAACAGCTTAGGCTTTTGGAGGATCAAAACCAAAAATGCTGGCCAAGTACAGGATGCAAGGTTGCTGACAGCGCTCTTGCTACTCTTGCTCTTAGTCTGGCAGGACAGGATGTGACACAGGAAGTAGAATGGCTTGAATCAGCCAGGATTGCAGGGCTTTTAGGAGGTGAATGGAGTATTGCAATAAAGTCTGACAATGACGGTGAATGTTCATTTACTTTTACTGGCGTAACTGGGGAGAGAACGTTTTCACTTGAGGGAGATATTGTAAATCAACCAAGCGGTGCTCCTACACAACAACGATATTATATAAGATTGAATGAACTTCATCCTCCACTTGCTACTACTATGCAGCCTGAGATTACTGTAAACTGCGAAGTTGTTAATCCGATTATTACATTATTATACAAACCCAATCTTAACACATTTTTTATACAGAAAAGTGATGCTGGTGCAAGCCAGGTATTAAAAGTTGCAAATGTATGTTATGGCAACACAAGGGGTGCAGGGCCGTGCAATTATGAGGCTACTGCGATTGCTACATGGGCTCTGCTTGAGATCGGCAGTGCAACAGGCGACCAGAATTTAACTCTTGAAAATCTTGGCACGCATATTTACCTTGAGTCTCAGGCGATAAGCAAGAGGAGAGATCCACGTGCTTTAGGTTTTTTGAACAGGATTTTAATAAAGGCTTCAAGTGCTGCTCCTTCGTTTATGAATGATCTTGTGAATTTACAGAGGATAAGCGATGGCAGCTGGGGTAATAATATCATTATAACTTCAATAGCTGCTTTTGGTTTGACAGGAAGTGACAGAGGAGAGGCTGTGACAAGGGGACTTGATTTTATACGAAATGGTGTAAGAGATGACGGGAGCTGGAATAATGATGTTGAAACAACTTCATGGGCCTTGATTGCTTTGCATGGTGGAGAACTTGCAAGGATTGGAATTGCTCCTGTTTCTTCTGCTGATCTTGGGTTATCTGAAGAGATATGTGGCAATGGGATTGATGATAATAGCAATGGCATATTTGACTGTGGAGAGATAAGATGTGCTTCAGATCCTGTATGCAGCTGCCAGAATGGAATGAGAGATACAGGCGAGGGAGGTGTTGACTGCGGAGGAAGCTGCACTGCTGAGTGTGTTATTTCAGGAGAGGCTGAATGTGTTTTGGATAGTGATTGTCTGTCAGGCGAGATATGCGTAAGCGGAAGCTGTATTGCCCAGACTCCAAGCAGAGAGGAGGAGGGAGGTTTTGTTTCTGTGGACGAGGATGAAGAGGAGAAAAGCCTTTGGTGGCTTTGGCTGATCATTATAATTGTTTTAATTTTGCTGGTTGTTTTGTTTTACCTTAAATATATAAAAACAGGCAAAGTGAACCTTGGCGGTTTATTTAGAGGTAAGAAGAAGCAGCCAACATTTGAGCAGTACAGGACCCAGGCAGAATTTAAACCTGTGCAAAGGACTGCAAGGCCTGCATTTCAATATAAGGCTCCTGCAAGACCTGCTGGCGGCGGTGCTGTAAAAGCAAAGAGTGATGATGAACTTGAAAAATCACTTGAAGAGGCTAAGAAACTGCTTGGCGGAAAATGAGATTCAATCTTATAGCTGAGAAATCTGCTGTTTTTTTAATTATTTTTTTACTTTTTTCTTTTTTTGCTTATGCGGAGGATCTTGAGATACTGACCTACAGGGATTCTTACAATAAATTTGAGACTGTACAGCTGGAAGTTACTCTTGTGAATGGTACATTTTCTTCTCCCCTTAGCGTGTCAAACTTAAATCTGCGTGATTCTTCTGGCGGTTTAATTTCGATTGCAAAGAATTCTCTGAAAATTAATGAAACTAAATATTTTTATTACTTTGATGTTCCTGATGTTCCTGAAGGAAGGTATAAAATATCTATCAGCGGTGTTTCTTATGTTAGGGAGGGTGTTAATTATCTTTCTGAATTTAGCACTAATCTAAGTGTTGCTGACGGCGATGCTGATATTTTGTCTCTGAGGCCGGGATATGTTTTGAGCAATGTTGGTGCAAACGAGGAGGCATCTTTCAGCCTTATTTTAACTAATAAAGGCACCAATGGTTTGAATGTTGTTTTAAACAAGGAAGGGGATTTTTTTAATTTTCAGCAGCAGAGTTTTTCTCTAAACCCAGGACAGACGAAAAACATTGGGATAATTACACGTTTGTCTGCTAGTGATGAGGCAAATCTTGATGGTAAAATAAGGGTTAATTATGCTGGCAAGTTTTATGAAATTCCCTTTTTGGTTTTTAGATCTGACATTGTTACTAGAGAAGTTGTTGATCTAAATGAAACTGTTGATGAAGGTGCTGTTGATTTAAGTTTGATTGAGAATCCTGTTTTAATTACAACTTTGAGTGGAAGGGAATTGGAGAATTTAACAATTTCGCTTGATGTTAATGAATATTATCCTCCTGGACAGATTGTTGTCAAGAATAATGCAAATGTTGATTTAATGAATGTTGAGTATTCTATAATTGGAGATGCTGGAGAAATTTTGGATGTTAAGCCTATGGAAAGCGAGATTTTGATTGCTAATGAGGGTGCTGTGGTGCTTGTTTTCATTAATGAAGCGGGTGATTTTGATAATGGAGAGTTTGCTGGTTCTTTTGATATTAAGGTTGGTGATATGATTGTTGGTTCACTGCCTATTTTTGTGAATGTTTATGGGGCAGCTGAGGTTGAGGCAGGGGACGTAAATAAGAGTGCAGATGCTGTTAGTGATGAGAAAGATAGTGTTACAACTGTGATTGAACCTGAAGAGGGAAGGGGTTTTGGATTATGGGTTTTTTTAATTTTTGTTTTTGTCTTGTTATTAGTTTTATTTTATGTTTATAAAAAAACCAAAAGGAAGAAGGAAGAGTTTGAGGGTTATATCGAAAGAATCAAGAGGTGAGGATTTGTGTTCTATGAAATATATTTTCTAGAACCTATATATATATATCCTAA
>Ga0209541_10004376_pt1 | contig 25094 bp, 25 predicted proteins | sample RifCSPlowO2_01_FD_184027 | JGI IMG/M metagenome (GOLD analysis project Ga0209541, IMG submission 184027) | Groundwater microbial communities from Rifle, Colorado - Rifle CSP2_plank lowO2_0.1 (SPAdes) (version 2) | ecosystem: Environmental > Aquatic > Deep subsurface > Groundwater | place... | reverse complement strand
TCACTTTCCGATGTATCTTAAAGAGGTGGAATATCGATTCAACCACCGGAAAGACAATTTGTTCAAGTTATTTATCAACATCTATTTTGGTTACGTTTCCCACTAATTACCATTAGTTTATATAGTATAAGATTAACATTCATCTTATGAATTACACGGCTCGTTATTTTATTGTTTGGGTGGCATACAATGAAGAAAAAACTTTGGAAAAGTCTTTTTTGGCGGCAAAAAAATCAATAGATTATTACTATAAAAAATCTAATAAAAAATCACAGACAAACATTATTATTTGTCGTAACGGTTGTACCGATAAGACACGGGAGGTAGCTCAAAAAATAAAAGAGAACTATGAAAACAATTATATTAATATTAATATTCTATCCAGTAGAAAGGGAATGGTAATTGCGCAGAATACTTGCGTTAAGCATATTCGCGAAAGAATGGATTCAGCGAATAAACCGATAATTTTCATTGATGCCGATTCTTTTGTTGACGAGAAAATGATTTATCTCTTGCTGGGTCAACTAAACAAACATTCAGATCTTAAAGCGATCGGCGCGAGACCGGTGCCGATATCTTATCAAGGTAGATCGCCATTAAAGAAATTTTGGGATAAAATTTTAAATTGTCGGGCATATTTTCCAAAAGCGGAAATAGCCGTTGTTCGCGCTCCGGAATTTCATCCTTACGCGGAATCTGATCCTCAATCTCTAGGGCCGGAATTTGAAAAGAAATCCAAAATTTATTTTCACGGGCGTTGTTTTGCGTTAAGAGACCAATCAATCTGGGATGTGCCGAACAATCAAATTGGCGAAGATACTTATTTGGACAGAAGCATTCATTATCGTTTTGGACCGGGGAGCATAAGAAATTTATATGATGCGAAAATTTATTATCAACCGATAACCAGTTTGCGCGTTTTTACAAAAACCTTTTTCAGAATTTATCAGGATCTCAAATGTCTCAAAAAGGTAAAACCGCAATACCGGCAAATCAGGGAATATTCCAAAACAATGTTAGATTGGCGATATATTAATACCCTATCGTTAAAATGGCGTTTATTTTTCGGGATTTATTATTTGACACGCCAATTTTTTCATTTCTTATTCAAACATAATTTGATTTATGCCAAAAAATCAGCTTTGGATATCTGGTCGTAATAAATAAAAAATTTTATGAAAATAGCCATTCATCAACCAAGAATCAGTTATTATATTGGCGGCGGCGAACGCGTTCCTTTGGAACAGGCCAAATATCTGTCAAAATTGGGGCATCTAGTGACCATTGTCACTATTCGTCCGAATAAAAAATCTTTACTTTTCAAAAGTTTTATCAAAAACAATCCCTTGGTGAAAATAGAATATTTTGAACCGTCTAATAAATTAAAACAATTATATGGAATTGATCTTGGTCAAAACAGATATCGTTGTGACGCTGAATCGCTGGAATTTGGGCATCTGACGGAAAAATATTATCAAAGGAATATTTTTGATTTGGTAGCGGCGCATTATACGGTTGATGTTTTGAAAATACCCCGAAACCAAAATACAATTCTTCATCTTCATGGTTGTCCCGCTCACAAGCGGAACATTGACAATCGGTCGCTCCGCCGCGCCGACAATTTTATTAGCGTTGCGAAATATGTTCGCGATTTTTGGAGAGAAATGCATCACATTGAAAAACCGATATTTTTAGCCTATAATGGCGTGAATAATAATTATTTTCGTCCGATTAAAATAATCAAAAATTATGATTTATTATTTATCGGGCGTTTAATTAAAATAAAAGGTGTTGATGATTTATTAAACGCTATCAGCCTAATCGTAAAAAAGAAACAAAATTTAAAAACAGTGATTATCGGTAACGGTCCAGAAAAAGAAAAATTGAAATTTCTTGCGAAAAAATTGAAAATTAACCAAAATATCATCTGGCTTGATTCAATTACCGATGTAAAATTATTACAATTATATAATTCATCAAAAGTTTCCGTTTTTCCGTCAATCGCGAAAGAGGGCGTGCTCACAACTATGTTGGAGGCAGCCGCTTGTAATTCCGCCATCATTACCGCTAATTGTTGCGGTATGTCGGAGTTTTTAAAAAATAACCAAAATGGTTTGTTGGTTGAACCGCGTAATCCGAAATTGCTGGCGTCCGCGATAATGAGATTATTATCCAACGAAGATTTAGTTAAAAAATTGGGTAAAAACGCCCTTATTGCCGTTAATAAACATTGGACTTGGAAAAAACAAGCGCGAAAATTAGAATTAATTTATAAATTATGCCTCAAAAAATAAATAATAATTTGATTATTGAATCAGCCGGCGCCAATATAAAAATTGAATCCGACAATCTGGAAATTTTGCGAAGCGTTGAGCGCGATCCGTTTCTTGACGAATATATTCCTAATTGTGAGATTGTTAAAAATCATTTAAAAAAGATCGATTGCGGCATTATTATTAATAAATCTAAAATTTTTAAAATACGATTACTTTACCCGATAGTTTATTGTTTTCAGCCAAAGATGGTTGATGTAAAAGGATTAATAGCTTTAATTGGTTATCTTTTAGAACGGGCGCGCAACGAAAAAGATATTTATTCCATTCATTCGTCCGTTATTGCTAAAAAAGGAAAAGCGGTGATAATTTTCGGCGGCGCTACCAATTTAGGCAAAACAATTACAGCTAAAATGGCGGCCGATAAATTTGGTTGGTTATTTTACGCCGACGAGATAGCGCTTATAGACAGCTTGAAAAATAAAATTATCGGCGGCGTAAAAATCGCGGTTAATTGCGATAAATTCAAATCTTTCCAGCTTCCGAACACCAACGAAGAGCCGAGACTTACGGCTTTCGTTCATCCGCATATTGATAATGGTTTGAATCAAATAAAAAAGTGGAACAGGAATAAATTTTTTTGGCATCTCAAAGAAGAATTGGCGCGAAAAATTCGTGGCGGCTCAAAAGCAATAAATTTTTTTAGTTACCCATTGGGTTCATTGGACACTTTTATTATCGCGAAAAAACGATTAGAATTTGCCAAAAAAATAGCAAGCGGTGTTCCTTGTTACGAAATGCGAGGAACGCCGGAATTTATAAGTCAAACAATTAATAATAAATTTTGCTAAAAAATAATTTTTTCTATAATATCAAATATATGGCTAAATTATCGGAAAAATCTGTTTGGGATAATCAAGAAATTACTTATACTTGGATACCAACCAACGATTTACAATCGTTTAAGCCAGTAGCGCAAGTTTATGGTGTGTGCTTAAACAACGAAGGAAAGATTTTAGTGATTAAAGATAAGCGCTGGCAAATTCCCGGCGGCACGCCCGAAACAGGCGAAACTCCCGAACAAACTTTAAAAAGAGAATTAATAGAAGAAGCGCAAGTGGAGATTGATAAGTTAATGCCGTTAGGCGTTCAGGAGGTAAGCTATCCAAATAATCCTGATAAGGAACAAGGCGATCTTTTTTACCAATATCGTTATATTGCTCGCGTCCAAAAAATAAATCCTTCGCAACCCGATCCGGATACCGGCAAAGAATACGAAAGAAAATTTGTTTCTTTTGAGGAAATAGATGAGTATGTTCAATGGGGAAAAGTTGGACAGGAAATGTTCAAAGACGCAAAAGCCCGCTTTGAAAGCGGGGCTTAAGTTCTAAAAATTAATTTGCGACACTCGCGGGATTTTTTTTCAGAATCACAAACATGCAATAAATTTTCGGCTACCAGTTTGATGTTCAGAGTTTTTTGTTGCGGATGTTTATTGTTTCGCCATAACGCCAAATCCTGTTTATTCAATTTTAGCCATTTATTGCGATATTTTTTACGCAACGAATGTTTTAATTTATTCATTAATTTTATCGCGTTAATGCCGTAAACAACCAAAATCAAACAATGTCCGGAACGGATAAAATATTCAAGATCGGGATAGAAATGTTCATGAATAATGTCGTAATACATAATACGCAAAAAATATGGAGTCAGTTTGATAATCTTTTGTTCTTTAATTAATAATCCCGCGTCAATAATAGTCTGGATAATTTCATTTTGCAGATTTCTTCGCAAGCAATCTGGTTTTAACACCACAAAAACTAATTTCTTTTTTCTCAATTTTATATCTCCTGAATTTGAAAATGCTATTTGTAGTATAAACTAATTACATTAATTATGTCAATGTTAATTGCTTAAAAAAAGCCCTGAATTTTTTTCAGGACTTTTAGAGAATTTAACCAACTAGTGAGGTTGAACCTCACTAGTTATTTCATCAAAACCATTTTTTTTCTTTCCGTAAATTTTCCCGCTCGTAAAACATAAAAATAAATTCCACTCGCAAAATTATTAGCGTCAAATTTCGTCTCGTAATATCCGGCATTTTTTTCTCCATCAACAAGTGTCGCTATTTTTTGTCCGGCAATATTATAAATTTCCAATCGGACAAAAGATTTTTCCGGCAGAGAATATCTGATAGTTGTTGTCGGATTAAACGGATTCGGATAATTCTGTTCCAGCGCGAACGAAAGGGGAATTTTATTTTTATCCCAAATTCCCGTCGTTTTCGGCGTCTTGAAAATAAACACCGAGCTTTGTCGCGCGCTAATGCCGTCAGAGGCAACCACAAACCAAGCATACATATTTTCCGGTTTCAAAACACCGTTTTTGCCGTTAAAAACAAAATTGGTGTTCGTTAGATTAATTGTATCCACCCCCAAAATAAAGAGAGTGTAGTTTATTCCATCGTCGTCAAAATCCGCCGATTCTGTCCAAGAAAAAAGAACAACGAACGAATCAACAGTAGCATTATTCGCGGGCGTGGCAAGATTAAACGCGCCCGGTTCGTCGTCAACCGGCGTAATTGTAACATTGAAAATGTCCGAAACGGTAAAAGAGTCATCGGAAGCAGATACGATAACAGTTCCCATTCCGAAAAAATTCTCCGCTGGGTTCAGACTCAATTGCGAACCATTCAGCGCTACATTCAATTTCGGTTCGCTAGAAGTAAAACTGAATGTCATTTGCTCGCTGTTCGGTTCATAAAAAACCGAAGTGAGGTCTGCGATAAAATATTCGCCGGTATCTTCATCGTATAAAACATCCGCAATCGGATTTTTCACTTCCGGCGGCGCGTTCTCCATCGGATCCCCGAAGCGGTCAATAACGATAACCGAATCAATAGGCTCTTTTTTGTCGTATATTAAATACAAATTATCAAATAACCATTCACTATTGAGGGTACTGGAATTTACATCAATTTGTATTCTATTAAAATATTTCGGAGGATTAGGGTACCGATCGCTTTGTTTATAAGTCTCATGCCAAAAATGCATTTCATTATCACCTAATGCAGCGCTTGATAAAGGGTGTAAAGTATCTTCATTCGCAAAAAATATTTGGAATTCCGCTCCTTCAGTTCCGTTTAATGGTTCTAATTTATTTAAATAATAATTTATATAAAACGATCTTGGTGTTTTGTATATTACGCTTAATCTTTTTTCCCATTTTACATGAATACCAATATCACTATTCCACATGAAACTTTGTGATTTTGTCCCCTCTGTAGCGGTATCCGATACAATTCGGCTATAAGTCGTATCAATCGGCCCGCTTGCGCCAACATAATACCACTCATTTACCGTGTCGGGACTGGTTACGAAGGGTGTAGGGTGTAGGGTGTAGGGTGTAGTGAGTAAAACACAAATAACAAAGAAAAATTTCAGTTTTTTCATTTCAAATCTCCTTGCTCTCCTAAGTTCCGCGAAGCGGAATTTTGGAGGGTTTTTAATTATTAACTTTCTTCCTCTATCTTACGCCAAAATACCAATCTTGTCAAATTTTTGTAATTTAGGCTAAGCTTGTTATTGCTAGGAGTGTAGTGACGAAGTAATCTCGTTAAATCTAACTTCGAAATTAAAAAACTTTGGAATAAATTCCAAAGTCTTTGCTTTTCTGTTAGCTACAACAGTTGCATCCGCTACAGTGGTCTCCCTTTACGCAACATTCGCATATACTGCATATGCGAACTGCATAAAAACGCAAAAGCATTTTTAACATAGCGCTTTCACATCCTTCATTCGTATTTAATAAGCTGTGGATAATAATAACAAGCATTTCTCTTTATGTCAAAGCTCTAGCTTTCTTTTTCACGAAACGCGCGAATAGCTTCATCTCTTTCTGGTATAAAGGCAATGTTTTAGCTCGTTTTATTTTCCCTCTCATACTGACACTTGCGTTAGATACATATTTTCCTTTTTCTCGCATTACTACTCTACTCATCATTTCATTTCGCCATTTTTTGTATGCGATGCCGCCGTTATGAATCCAAAATCCTACATATCCTTTTTCGATGATAATACGAACATTGTTCCGAACATTTCTATTTTGATAAAACATTTCGAGAAAATCATTCGTCTTTTTACGGAGTTGTAAATTTTTCTGTTGCCACTTGCGATATGTTTCAGAATTTTTTTTCGTGTTTGGTTCGCCTGCCGCCGTTACTTTCACCCACGGCGCGGGAGCGCCGTGATCAATATGTCCCTCGCAGGATCCTGTTGTCGGAACATATAAAACGTTTAGAGTAATAACAAGATTAAATATATTTTTATCAATCCCTCCCCATTCATCTTTAAGAGAACGCATTTTATTTGTTACATGACACCATCGATCAATCATATTTTGTAATCATACGAAAAATAACAGAAAACGACAATATGCGATATGCTATAATAAAAACAAATGCGACTAATGAAATTTTTGCGGCAATCGGTCGTTCGTGAAGTCAGTCTTCCTGCGGAAGTCCGACTTCCCAAAATTAAACTAACCGTAAAACTAATAAAGTTTTCGTCAATTTTATTATTTTTGTTTTTCTCGTTCTACTCACTAACTCTGCCTACCGCGCGCGCCGCTTCCTGGTTTGCTCCTACTCAATCTTTCCCCAACGACAACCCCGCCGCGCCGATTGATACAAGTGGAGGAGATCAAGAAAAGAAAGGTAAGATTACATTAACTCCCGGAAATGGAGGTTTAGGACAATTAGAATTTTCTGGAGATACTCGTACAGTGATAAATCTTTTAGGAAAAGAACAATACATACTAGCCGGCCAATCTTCAATTAAATTTAATACAGGGGTATCTTATCAAAATTTAGAAATATACAATTCTGCCGCCCCCCTCATCATCAACGCCCAAGGCGTCGTAGTGCCGCAGAAAAAATCAGCCGGCGGATTTGATATGACCATTCTCCCTACGAAAGCCGAAGCTGGAATGATTATTTACGATGTAGATACTGGAACATTAAGAGTGAGCGATGGCGCCAGTCCAACTTCTAACTGGCTCCGCGCCACCACCCAATGGGCGGATGTGACTGGTGGCATTTCTTATAACGGCAATGTGAATATAGGCCTATCGTATGTTTTTGTAGAAACGCAAACATCAGAACCACTTGGTATGTCCCGATGTTCTTGGGATGAGGATGTTCTTGCGAAAGATACGCCATCATTAATTGTTTCCGATCCGTTAAACTACAAGTGTTATGATCAATATGAACAATTATCAACTAAAACTGGCGGTAAAAATAAATTTGCTTTTTCTTTCATCCGTATGGCGTCTGCTAAGGTTATTAGCAGTAATTACGACATCTATGAAGTTAGAGGTCTTTTCGCGACGGATAATTCCGCTTCGTTGGTCAATATCAATGGCAAATTAAAAATCACCGACGGAAATCTTGCGAATGGCAATGTTCTCACTTCCGACGCAAACGGAATCGCAAGTTGGCAATTGCCAAGCGGCAATATTGGTGGTACGGGCACGGCCAATTACATCGCCAAATTCGTAAATAGTTCAAAAATTTCAAAAAGCGTTATCTACGAATCAAACGGCAATGTCGGCATCGGGACGACCGTTCCCGGAACTAACAAACTAAATATAGCGGGAAGAATCAATGCTACGGAATATTATGTTGACGGCAACCCTCTTGGCGTTTGGGCAAGCAACAACACTGGTATTTATTACAATTCCGGCAACGTCGGCATCGGGACTAATTTAATCTCTTCAAGATTTTATGTAGAACAACCAATGAATGGGAATGAGTTTGATAGAGGTATTCAAATTCATAGAGCAACCTCAAACCACACTATCGGTTTATTTGTTGATTCTAATAATAAAGCTATTCTTAATTTAAGAGATTCCTCAACACCAGTGAAAGATTCTTATGTTGCTTTTGGTTTTAATAGTAGTGGTAATGGAGGAATCGGCATAGGTACTACTGATATTAAACAAAGATTAAATGTGGCAGGTTCAATCAGAGGCGGTTCAACAGGCGGTGCGTTAAATATTCAAACTGACTTTGGATATGTTACAATCGGTCCGCAAAAAGCTAATGCAGGTGTAGATTTTAAAACCAACCAAAATAGTTTTAATTTTAATAAAAAATTTTTATCAGTAACAGGCTTCGCTACCGCTCCGACATATTCTTTTGCTGATGATAGTAATACGGGCATATATAACGAAGCAAACGATATTTTGAAATTTAGCACTGGCGGAAATGATAGAATGACTATTGATACCGCCGGCAACGTCGGCATCGGGACGACGGCGCCGGACGCTAAATTGATGGTGTATGGAGGAAATATCCGGCTCAAAAATGGCAATATGCATTTTGATTCCGATGTTACTAATCCACCAGGAGCTGGAAATGTAGGTGTAATTCCTGGACAGCTATCTGGTTTTAGTGGAATTTCGCCTAATTTAGAATATGTTTTCTACAGAGGAAGTTTTCTTACGGATTTCGGAGGAGAAACAGTAGCTAACAATCTTATACAAGGCAATGCACCTTCTTGTAATACATCTGGTTCATTATTCAAATGTTCTTTTAATTATATACCTTCCGGTATCCCATCTTGGGTACAAAAAGTTAGGGTATATGCCGTTAAACTTACAAATAATGTTAATTCGCCAAATTACAACGATTACACTTCTTGTCGAGAATTTTCTGTTACCGCTGGCGCTATTAGTGTTACTGATGGTCCTGATTTTGGAACAAATAATTGTACTGGTAGTGATAGTAAAAAACCGAAAGAATCTGATACAACGATTGGTGGATTCTACGCGCAAGGTAGTCAAATTATGAGATTTTACAATGATGGCACTAATGTGAGAGTCGGCATAAAAACCAATTATCCTAAAAGTATTCTCTCGGTTGATGGTAATGCATCGATTGGTTCTTACGCCACGACTGATGCCGCACCCGAAAATGGCCTTATTATTTCCGGCTCCGTCGGCATCGGGACCACGACGCCTATTTATACATTAGATGTGAATGGCTCGATCGGCCGAAGTAATAGTTACATGGATTTCCGTTCCAAAACTTCCGCATATGGTTATGTGTTTCGCGAATCCACTGGCGCAAACACTAATCCTTATTTGAGTATGTTTGTGAAAGAAGATGGTACGACCGATTGGGTTGGTTTCAAAGTTACTGGTAATGCTTCTTCTTCGCCTGCGCTGGCGATTACGAGTGGTAATAGTGTCGGCATCGGGACGACGACGCCAGCAAGTTTGTTAACAGTTCAAGGGGCATTTACCGGTACTACCGGTTCTCCTATTCGTCTTTCTGAACCTAATGGTGTAAATAGTGGTTTATTAAGAGTAGGATACAGCAATGATGCTACTAATCCTGGTTACTACGCCGTCTACGCCCCGTAAATATGAAAATTATTTTTTCAAGGCATGCTTTAAAAAGAATGAATGATCGTGAAATTGAAAGAAAAAAATTGTCAGCGCGATTAAAATACCTGATAAAATTGAAACATCTCAAACAAATACTCATAGATTCCTTGTTAAAAAGTTATATTTTAACGATAAGTTCAAAAAAGAGCATCTTTTGTTGATTATTTGCGAAGAAATAAATCAAACAATTCAAATAATTACCGTGATTGACACTTCCAAAATAAGCAAGTATTATTAAATAATATGGCAAAAATCACTTACAATAAAACGGAAAAAATTTTGAGTATTCGTTTCAGCCACACGAAAAGCGTTGATTCCGACGTAAGGGGAAATGTAGTTATTGATTACGATAAAAACGGAAAGATAACGAACATTGATATTATGTCTATCAATTTTGATGAATTTGCGCAAATCCAAAGTCATTTTCCTTCTTCAAGAAAAATAATGGAAAAAGTGTTTGTTTAAAAAATTTAGTTATTCCGCCGTCTCCGCCCCGTAAATTTTAAACATTGACATAATAAAAAAGAATGTTTTTACTTAAACTAACATGAATATAACAACTACAAAAAATAAAAACGAATTAGACGCGTTAGTTCGGAAAAATATAGTGATGGTATTGAGAGAAATATTATCTGATGCGGAATATCATCTTCCTCTTAAACCGGCATTTTTAAAAAAAATGCAGAGATCCACTGTGTCAAAAAGCAAAAACAAACTTATCTCGCTTGATGCTGTTTTAAAAAAGTACAATTAATTGATAAAAGAGATGCGGTATATGAACGAGCGGAAAAATATTTGCGAAAAAGGTAAAAAATATGGAGGTTTAACCTCCATATTTTTTTATTGGACATATCGTGAGGTCGGATGTCCCAAATATTAAGTTTCGTTCGCGCCGGACATCCGACCTCGTAACATTAAATTGTGCTATAATGAAAATAATGTCTAAGAAAAAAAATGAAAAAATTTTGATAATTTTTGCTGTTGTTATTATGCTTGCCGCCGGGTTTTATTATCTGTGGCAATCGGGATTTTTTGAGGATTTTTTCGGTAAAAAATTTGTTTCTCAAAAAGACGAAGAACAATGGCGCAGGGGACAGGAACTGCAAGTCGCCTCGCTCATCAAAACAGGCGATATTGCGAAATGCGCCGATGTGGATTATGAAAGCGCCGATGGCATTGAATATAGCAAAGTGTGCCAAAATAATATCGCCCTTAAAAAAGCGCAGGAAACCTTGGATATTTTCTGGTGCAAAAAACTAGACGGAAAACTTATCGGCGTAGAAAATTGCGAACGGCAAATTTTGTTCTCTAAATTGGATAAAGAAAAAGATATCTCTGTATGCGCTATTGCTCCAAGCTCCAATCTCAAAACGGAATGTGAAAATGCGTATTGGATTCAAAAAGCTGTAGCCGATACCAACATTTCTCTCTGCGCCAATCTATTGACATCCGATGTCAATAATATGAAAGAGCATTGCGAAACCAATTATTATTTGGAACAACTCATCAAAAATCCCGCCTCCGCCGATTGCGCGAAATTCACGAGCGATAATATGAAAAAAGATTGCGAATTATTTCAATCTTCTGCTGTTGCTAAAGCCAATGACCCTCAAACCGCGTTTATTAACTGTCAGCGTCTCCTCAATCCGCGTTTAGAATTCGCCTGCGAGCGGTTGCGGTAAGCGAGAAAATAGTTTATCATGCAAGTATGAATACGATTACTATTCAAAAAAGAGAACTAAAATCAATAGTAAAAGAGAGTATAAGAGAAATTTTGGAACAGGAATCAATGAAATTTCGAGCTATTTTAACGCCTTTAGTATCTCCGGCCGAGCAAAAAGATATTGAAAAACATTACGGTAAGCCGACACGCAAATCAGCAAAATCGTTAGATATTGAACTATGAATTGGCGTATTGATTTTTCTGCCAGTTCCTTGAAATTTATTGAACGAAATCATTTAGAAGAAAGTTTGATTGTTGATAATATCAAACTCGTTTTGCGTAAATTTCAAGGAGAAAATATAAACATAAATATCAAAAAAATGAAAGGCAAATGGGAAGGATTTTACAGAATCCGAGACGGAAAATTAAGAATAATTGCTGAATTTCACTTTGAAAATTTTCGGGTATATATTGAACAAATTGATTGGCGCGGGAATGCGTATAAATAATCTTACAAAATTGAATCTCATATATACACGCGATATCGTTGTTCTTTGCAAATTTGTGATAATCCATTTGCTATAATAAGAAAATGAACAAAAGATTTTTTCTGTTCGTATTCTCTATACTCCTTACTACTTTCTCCTTACTTCTTTCTCCACCCTCAGCGGAAGCCATCGCCTTCCCGATGTGGGAGAAAGTGAGCGATCAAAATCAAAAATATGACGATAAAATACTTTCATCAGTTCTTTCTAATGATGGTATATACATCTATCTTGTTGGCTACGAATCAGTTGATCAAACGAACATCAAATGGCGCATAGAAAGAAGATTTACAAACAATGGAGAATTGGACGCGACATTTAATACTTCTTTTCTTCTGCCACAAGGTCAGTATGCGAGAGCAACATCCATTGCTAAAGATATCAGCGGCAATTTTTATGTAGCAGGCATTGGCACGACATCAGATGATGTTGGTGGTGTACTTGCTGTATATCATTTTGATTCGTCTGGTAATAGTTTGCAGATTGAGAATGTTTCTATAGGGATCTATCCAATTACCGAACCTCAAATAGTATTTAAAGACTATTTGCATGTCGTTTATGGACAAAATTGGGGAACTTCAGTTTGTAATGCTACTACTGGCGACACTTTCTGCAGTTATTACTTGAAATATAGAAAATCTGACAAAACAAGACAATACGATGCTCAATTAACCAATTTCAAACCATACGCTCTTACCGCAGATGACACTTATTTATATGCTGGTGGATTAGGGGATCCTCTTAGCACAGATCAACAATGGCGTATTGAAAAAAGAGATCTTGACGGCAATCCTGTTGATTTTAAACAACTTGAATGGAATCCAACCGCAATAAAAACAAGAACAGATAATTTTGACGCAATAACAGCAATCGCGGTCAATGATACCGGTATATATGTGGGAGGAATGGTCAATGGCGCACAAGAATGGAGAATAGAAAAAAGAAACAATGATAATACCGGCGCGCAAAACGCAAATTTTATCCCTATCGTTACGCCAAGTGCGTTTACGGGCTTGAATTTAGCAAAAATTGCGAGTATTAAAAAAGATCCAAACGATTCAACAAAAATATATGTAGCCAGGAGATACAGTAGATCTGTTGATAGCCCAACCTATGTTTTTTGGATTGCGGAAGCGATAAATAGCGCGAATGGGAATATTATTTGGCGTCATGAAGTAAGTGATCAATATAATCAAATGCGCAACGAAATGGAGAATATGGCTATTACTGATACCAATCCTCCTTCCATTTTTCTTATTGGGGGACATCAAATGATTTCTTTCGGCACAAACTTTGGATGGCGCGTAGACAAACTCTCCCAATCCCTCGCCGCCAGCGACCTCATCAGAGCAAAGCATGTGAATGCGTTAGTGGCGGAAGCCAATCGATTATTAGAAGGATATGGTAGAGACAAACTTACGCTTTCGGTAAGTTCTGGCGATGTTGTTAAAAAAAGCGATATTATTACTATTAACGATGGTTTAAATCAGTGGTTTGGAAATGGTTGTCTTTCTGTAGATGGAGTTGGTTCAGGAAATCCTATCTCAGTGAAAGATTTTAATACATTAAGTACAGCGATTAACACTAAAGCCACTTGTACAAAATATGTTTTCCTAACGAGTACGATATACGATGGCAACCTCGGTGGTATTTCTGGTGCTGATGCAAAGTGCCAAGCAAGAGCTAATACATTCAATTTAGGCGGTACATGGAAAGCTTGGATAAGCGATAGTAATACAAATAATGATCCAGAAAGCAGATTTAATAAATCACAAACTGGTTACTATCAACTAAATGGAGTTGTTATAGCAAACAGTTGGAGCGATCTAGTTGATGGCACTCTCATTAATCCGATAACGATTGGAGAGAATAATCAAGAAGTGCAACCAAATACAATTTATGATGGAAGTATTTGGACCAATATCAAGAGAGATGGCACAACAGGAAATACCAATTCCAATTATTCATGTAATAATTGGACTTCGACAGCAACAAACAAAAGCAGTGGTTATGGAATTTTTGGGGATGTCACATACGGTTGGACGGAAGGAGGTTCTTTTAATTGCAGTAATGGATTGCGTTTATATTGCTTTGGGCAATAGAAATACAGAAATCTCAATCCATGATTTTGAATCTTACGAAGGAATCCTACGCAGTTGAACTTCATAAATTTTCACGCATTTAATCTTAGGAAGTCTTAGGAAGTCCGACTTCCTAAGACTTCCTAAAATCTATTCCTAAAATCTATCGTCATCGCAAGACCATAGATATAACCTACGACCTCTTAAATATATAGAGCACTATGCTATAGCATAGTGCTATGACGCGTCATAGCGTCTTAATCTTCCAAAAGTTCAATTTCGTAACTTCATAAGATTTTCCCAAAATTTGAGAGGTTCAGTCTAAGGACTTGCGATGTCCTTATATTCTAAGGAAGTTCTAAGGAAGTCCGACTTCCTAAAATCTATCGTCATCGCAAGACCATAGATTGAGTTATCCACAAATAATAAAAATATATTTTTTCATCTTTATACTCCTTATAAATAAAATGTTGGTCTATCCACAACTTTATTTGACAATTAAAAATCAATCAATATAGTATAATAATATGATGAAATACATTATTTCGTTCGTTGCGTTGTTATTGGTCGCATTGCCGGTTTTAGCGCAAAATCCGGTGGATAGCCCTCGTGAAAAGGCGAAAAACGCGCGAGTAGAAACTCGCGAGAATATCCAAAATTCATTGAAAGATAAGCGCGAAGCGGTAAAACAAGAAGCGGAAAAAGTTCGCGGCGAAATTAAAGCCGTTCGCGAAAATGTTCGTGAAGAAGTTAAACAGAAAAAAGAAGAAGTTAAATCGGCAATCGGAGAGAAAAGACAGGAAATAAAAGATGTGATGCAAGGCAAAAGAGAAGAGTTGAAAAATACCGCGCTAGAAAAAAGAAGCGAAGCGAAGCAGGCGTTAGAAGCGAAAAGAATGGAAATGAAAGCCGGATTAGAAACCAAAAAAGAAGAATTTAAATCTTCTCTTGAAGCTAAAAGAGCGGCAGTAAAAACGCAAATGGAAACCAAAAAAGCTGAACTGAAAGACAAATTAGCTAAATTTAAAGATAAAAAGAAAAAACAAGCGGTGGAAAGAATCAGCGATCAAATTACATCATTGAACGGTAAATTAACTGATAATTTCACTAAAATAGTTGACAAATTAGAGAGCGCGTTAAATCGCATTGAGGACAGGATTGCGCGAGCGGAAGAAAAAGGCATTAATGCAAGCGCGGCAAAAACTGCCGTAGGCATCGCTAAAGATTCTATTGTTGCGGCAAGAAATTCTATTGCCGATCAAGCTGGGAAAGTTTATGCCGTTACTGTTAATGAAGAATCAACTGCTAAAAATGACGTGAGTGCGACTCGCAAAATGCTTGAAAATGATTTAAAAATCGTTCGTGATGCCATAAAAATTGCTCACGAAGCAGTAAAAAAAGTAGCGACGACTCTTGCTCAAACGCCGAGAATTAAAGAAATAGATGTTCCGGTTGAAACATCGCCTGCTACAACGGAAACCCCGACGCAACCTGTTATCACCGAACCCGCGACTGCGCCGGCGACCGAACCGACAACAACTCAATAATCTTAATCTAATTAAAAAGATAAAGGTCAAATCTAAAATTAAAATTATTTTATGGATACGCAAAATAGTTCTAAAAAAGGTTTAGTATTCGTTATTGCCATAGTCGTTGTCATAGTGGCAGTAGCCGTTTGGTGGTGGATGTCTAACAATCAGGCTGTTCCATTAGAAAATCTAACGGCAGTGGAAGAATCGCAATTCACCGAAGAAGCCATTGGTGAAGAATTAGAAAACATTGACACCGGCGATTTAGAACAAGAATTTCAAGATATTGACGCAGACTTAAATAATCTGTAAAAAAATCTCCCCCGCATCGTGGGGGATTTTGTTTTAGCCGACTAAAGCCTAGGGTTTTGTCGGATTGTCAATCGTCATAGTTATTGTTATTATGTATTTATGCTTGATTTTGAAACAATGTTATTGCGTTTAGTGGTAGCAATAGTTTTAGGCAGTATTATCGGTCTAGAAAGAGAATTCGCCGGCAAAGCTGCTGGTATTCGCACCGATATTATGGTTGCCGCTGGCTCGGCAATTTTCGCGATGATTTCTTTTACCGTTCCTTTTATTGCCGGTATTTCTGAAGAAGCTTTAATAAATGTGTTGCCGGATAGGGTTTTGGCGAATATTGTTGTTGGTGTCGGTTTTTTAGGAGCGGGCATTATTATTAAAGAAGGATTGCATGTGCGAGGGCTCACGACCGCCGCGACTGTTTGGTTTGCCGCCGCGGCGGGAACGCTCGCCGGTATTGGTCTCATTAAATTCGGATTTATCTCGACTATTTTACTCACTTTTTTGCTTGTTATTTTACGGAAGATTGATATATATAAATTATTTGGGAAAGTCAGGACCAAAGAAGAAAGAAGTTCGTATGAAGAAGAACAATAAATCTTTGAATAAAAAAATATATCTTGATTATGCCGCGTCAACTCCGGTTGATAGAGAAGTGCTCCAAACAATGGAGCCTTATTTTTCAGTGAAATTTGGTAATCCAGGCTCGCTCCATTCTTTCGGTCAGGAAGCGATTACCGCGGTTGATAAATCTCGGGAAAAAATTGCTCAATCAATCAACGCCGATTTTCGGGAAATAATTTTCACCGGTTCCGCCACCGAAGCGAATAATTTAATGTTGCGAGGCATCGTGGAAGCGTTTAGCGTTGAGCGTTTAGCATTTAGTCAAAAAAACAAAACCCTAAACCCTAAACCCTATACGCTAAACTCTCATATTATCGTTTCGGCGATTGAACACGAATCAATTTTAGAAACCGTTCGTGATATTGAAAAACGCGGCGTAGCGCGCGTGAGTATTATTCCCGTAAATAAAAACGGCATCGTTGATTTGAAAAAACTAAAAAAAGAATTAAACGAACGAACGATATTAGTGTCGGTAATGTACGCGAATAATGAAATTGGAACAATTCAGCCAATCGCGGAAATTGCGAAAATAATTGAAGAATATAGAATACAGAATATAAAATATAGAAAAAACAAAGACAAAAAATCGTCCCTATGTTCTAAATCCTATATTCTAAATCCTATCTATCCACTACTCCACACCGACGCCGTTCAAACATTCCAATTTCTTGATTGCGATGTTCAAAAATTAGGCGTGGATTTAATGACATTATCTGCCCACAAAATTTATGGTCCGAAAGGAATCGGCGTTTTATATGTTCGTTCCCTACGCCCTACACCCCACATCCTACACCCTATTATTACCGGTGGCGGTCAAGAATTCGGTCTTCGTTCCGGCACGGAAAATGTTCCCGCGATCGTCGGTTTCGCAAAAGCGGTTGAACTCGCCGTCAAAAACAGAGAAAAAGTTTCCAAACAAATTTCTGAATTAAAAAATTATTTCTGGCGAGAATTAAAAAAAATCTGTCCAAAGGCAGAAATGAACGGAATACAATCATTAAAACCTAAAACCTATAACCTAAAACCTATAACCCATCAACTTCCCAATATATTAAACATCTATTTTCCCAATTATTCATCTCACGACTTACTCATCAAACTTGATATGTCTGGCATCGCAGTCTCTTCCGGTTCCGCCTGCTCTATGCGTTCTTCAAAATTATCTCATGTTTTAAAAGCCTTAAATTATTCGTCAAAAAGAATTCAAAACAGCATCCGTTTCAGTTTCGGAAAATATACAACAAAAGAAGAATTAAAAGAAACGATAAAAATAATAAAAACAATATCAAAATAAAAAGTTAATAAGATTTTTACGATCGTCAAAAATTCATTAATTATTCTAACAATTATGGCTAATTATTTTAAAAATAAAAAAGTTTTGATTATGGGGCTCGGACTTTTAGGAGGCGGCATAGCGAGCGCCAAATGGTTTGTAAAACAAAGAGCGTTGGTAACGGTAACCGATACAAAAAGTGGCAAAGAATTATTATCTTCAATTCGGAAGTTAGGAATTGCGGCAAAAAAAATAAAATTTACACTCGGGAGACACAATGAAAAAGATTTTACAACCAATGATTACATTGTCGTAAATCCGGGCGTACCGCGCGAAAATAGATTTTTAAAAATTGCGCGACACGAGGAGAAGAAATTAATCAACGACGCATCGGTGTTTTTTGATACCGTTCAAAATCCTGTTATCGCGGTAAGTGGTACTCGCGGCAAAACAACAACGGTAAATTGGATATATCATTTTTTGAAATCAAAATATCAGCATACTGTTGTAGGGGGCAATTCATCGGATAAGCCGTTGCTGATGCTTACCGACACGCTCAAAGATAAAAAAACTCCAGTAACTGTTGAATTATCTTCATGGCAGTTGGAATTGTTTCCGCAAACCTCACATGGTGCCGATATTGCTATTATTACGAACATCTATTCCGACCATCTCAATCGTTATGTTTCAATCAAAGATTATGCGCAAGCAAAAGCAAATATATTTAAAAACCAGACGAAAAATCAAAAATTAATTTTAAACGCCGACAACGAATGGACGCCATTTTTTCTCCGGCAGAAACCTCAATCGAAAATTTATTTATTTTCGTTGAAAAACAGAAAAGATAACGGAATATTTATCGGCGACAAAGGAATATTTATTCGCGATGGCGGCGATATCCATTTTTTATTAAACAAAAAAGAAACCGATGTGTTTCTTAAAAAATGGGGGAGTCATAACCTTGCGAATCTCTTGCCTGCCGCGTTGGCAAGTCATCTTCAAAAAATTCCTATCAATCTGATAAGAAAAAGAATAAAAACATTGCCTGTGATTAGTTATCGGCAAGAAATCATAAAAAAAACAAAAATACTAACCGTAATAAACGATTCTACTGCCACTTCTCCGGATGCGACCATTGCCGCGCTTAAAAGATTTGAAGAAAAAAATAAAAAAATTATTTTAATTACCGGCGGCACCGACAAAAATCTTGATTTCAATGCATGGGCTCGCGTTGTGAGAAAAAACATTCAATCGCAAAATTTATTTCTTCTTAACGGCACTGCGACCAAAAAAATGATTATTGAACTCCAAAAAATAAATTATTTCAAACAATCATCCATCCAAATATTTGAATCATTGCCAGAAATTTTAAAAACGATCAAAAAAAACCTAAAACCTAAAACCTATAACCTAAAACCTATTATAATTTTTTCTCCTTCTTCCGCCAGTTTTGAAAAATTTAAGAACGAATTTGACCGCGGAGAAAAATTTAATATATACTTTAAAAAGCTGTTTTTCGGATAAATTTTTATGACAGTTTTGCATTCGGCGTATAATCTTCTTTTCTGTCGTCCCCAGCATTATCACGAATGGGAAATGGCCAAAGAGATTATAGATAATTTTGATGTTCGTATTTTCGGCGAAGAATTAAGCGCGAAAGTTTTATGTTTTATTGTTGCGAAAGTTAGTTTTCCGTTAATTTTTCATCAGGAATACATTAGAAAAGCGGAAGAAAAAATGCCGGAACTTTTCGGCGCCGAACCGGAACACGAGTTTCATATGGACGAAATAGCTGTTATTGAAAATATGTTTAATAACGGCGTCCAGATTAAAGAAATAAGAAAAATGTATCGGATAAAATTTAAACCGCCTCTTCGGCGGTTTTAATCTTCGGCGCTAACTTTTAGTTTTTTAGTTTTCTTGCTGGTATCCATTTTTGGCATCTTTATCGTTAAAATGCCGTTTTTCAAAATCGCTGTAGACGCCTCTGCGTCCACTTCAAAAGGCAAAATAATAGAACGAGAAAAACTGCCCCAGAAACATTCTTGATAAAGATAATTCTTGTCTTCAATTTCTTCTTTTCTGTTCCTTTCTCCTTTAATAGTTACTGATTCGTTCGTAATGTGGATTTCCAAATCGGCGTCTTTTACTCCAGCAATAGTTGCTTGAATTATAAGCGTGTCACCCTCTTTGTTTTTATAAACATCAATCGCCAATTGTCCTTCTTGCGATGATGATTTCATTTTCATAACGGCTCCTCCAGTTGCCACCTTTAGCGGCAATTCAGTTTTCGCTTTCGCTAATTCCGCTATAAAATTTTCTTCTTTTTTTTCTTGCTCTTGTTCATTCATATTATTTAATTATAACAGGATTAGTAGTAATTTCGCTTGACGCAACTTTTATTTTTTCAAAATCATTCAAGATAAAAAAAGTAGCGATAATGAGGAACAAGCTCGGATACATTAATGTTTCGTTTTGATATTGCAAAATAAGATAATTAAACATTGAATGAACCATCGTTGCCGCGAAAATTCCCCAAGATATTAAAGATTTCCCTTTTATTTTCCCCATCGCCCAATAATATCCAACTAAAGCAGATGATAATGTGTGAAGTAATGTTGCGCCGATGAATCTCAAAACTAAAACATTGCCGGTGTCTACCCAAGAAATTAAATTAAAACTTTTGGTAAAACTGGCGGCAATAAATAGATTTTCTATGGTAGCGAAGCCAGCCGCCGCGGCAATCATATAAACCATCGCGTCAATCGGTTCGTCAAAAACCGAATGCTTGTTAATCGCCCAGTAAGCCGCATACCATTTACAAATTTCTTCAATCAAAGCCAAGCCGATTATTAAAAATATTATATTAAAACCGAAATATAATATGGTTTTCTGAAAAATCAATTGCGCGGCAAGCGCCGGCAAACTAGCTAATGCTCCTATTTCAAAAACATAAAGTATCAGTTTTTTTGGTTCCGGATGCACATCTTCTTTAGTAAAGAAAAAAAGCCAAACGCAAGCCGGTATAATTGCCGCGACAATAGTGAGTAAACTCCCCAAAATTCCATCCATTCATTAATTATATATCATTATAGTTTTTATATAGATTAATCATATTTTATGCTTATTAAATTGCGAATAATTTTTTCTAATTTATTTTTTACCCATAATATTATTCGGTTTCTGTTGAGAAAACCGTCTCGCAGTCCGCCAGCTGGCGGAGGGCATGGTCTCTCCGACCAAAAGTCGGAGAGGAGCGAGGCCGAGAGCGAGCGCAAATTTCTCGCTGGGAAATTTGATAGCGTGTTTTAGAGACAGAAACCGAATAATATCATTACCATCTCTCAATCATCAAAAGTTTTTTTTCTCCCATTTTCTCCCATATCTCTTCCGTAATAAAAGGCATGAAAGGATGAAGCATTTTTAAACATTCTTTCATTATTGTTTCTAAAAGTTGATACGCTTCTTTTCTGTCCTTATTATTTCCTTGCAATCTTTTTTTAGAATTTTCTATTATTTTGTCGGCAAAAGTGTGCCAAAAATAATGATATAGCGTTTCTGCCGCTTGATGAAATTTAAATTGGTTTATCAGTTTCGCAATCTTCTTTTTAATATTTTTTAATTCTGTTATGTCTTTTTTGTCGTTAGCTGAAAATTTAGGTTTTTCAATTCCAAATTCCGGCGAATAATTCATTAATATAAAACGGCTGGCATTCCAAATTTTCGTGGCAAAATTTCTATAACCGCGAATTTTATCTTCGGAAATAATAATATCATTGCCTGCCGTATTGCCGACCACCAGCGCCATTCTTATCGCGTCTGTTCCGTAAATTTCGGCCATGCCTAGCGGGTCAATCGCATTGCCTTTTGATTTAGACATTTTCTGACGGTCTTTGTCTCGCACCAATCCGTGCAAATAGACATTGCGAAAAGGTATTTTATGGACGCGATAAAGACTCAACATTATCATTCTTGCCACCCAGAAGAATAAAATATCGTAACCGGTTTCCATCACATCGGTCGGGTAAAATTCTTTAAAATTTTTATTTTTAGGATAACCGAGAGTAATGAATGGCCACTGCCCCGAAGAAAACCAAGTGTCAAAAACATCTGGGTCTTGTTTAATTTCATCTGCGCCGCAATAAGGACATTTTTCAACGGGTTTAGTGGAAATAAAAATTCCATTTTGTTTTTTGCATTTTCCATTTTGTTTTTTTTCGCAATACCACGCCGGTATTCTGATGCCCCATATAATTTGTCTAGAAATATTCCAATCGCGAATATTTTTTAACCAATGGAAATAAACTTTTTTCGCGCGTTCTGGATAAAATTTTATTTCGCCTTTCTGAACCGCTTTAATCGCTTTTTCCGTCAGTGGTTTCATTTTTATGAACCATTGCGGTTTAGGAATCGGTTCCAAAATTGAATTGCATTTATAGCAAGTTGCCACTTGATGTTTGTAATTTGTGTCCGTCTTTTCTAAAATGCCGATTTTTTGCATTGCTTCGGCTATCTTTTGACGGGCTTCAGCTGTTTTTAAACCCTTAAACTCTCCCACTTCTCCTATAAGTCTTCCATTTTCGTCAATAATCGTTTTCGGCCCTTCAATTTCGTTTTTGTGTCTTTGCCAAATTTCAAAATCTATCTGGTCGTGAGCTGGTGTTACTTTAACGACGCCTGTTCCGAACTTTGCGTCAATCGCTTCGTCAGCGATTACTTTAAACTTCAATTTTCCCAAAACTCCTTCCGCTTCAATAATTTGACCGATGTATTTTTTATATCTTTTGTCATTGGGATTTACCGCGAGTGCCGTATCGCCGAATTTCGTTTCTGGTCTTACCGTCGCGACTGTGAGCGGCCCGTATTTTATAAAATAAAGCGTGTCAATTTTTTCCGCGTATTTTGTTTCCAAATCCGAAAGCGCTGTTTTATGTTTCAGACACCAATTTACCACTCTAATATCGCGATAGGCGAGTCCGTCTTTATAAAGTTGTTCAAAAGTTTCGTATACTTGATTTATGACATCTGGGTCAAGCGTGAATTTTTCCCGCGACCAGTCGCAGGAAGCGCCCAGCTTTCGCAATTGATTTCCCATTATTTTTTTATTTTCTTGCGTAAAATCCCAAATTTCTTGCCATAATTCTTCTCGTTTCATCGCGAATCTGTTTCGTCCTTCTTTGTCCAATTTTTTATCAAATACGACCTGCGTTTCAAATCCAGCGTGGTCCGCCCCCGGCAACCATAATGTTTTTTTTCCTTGCATTCGCGCGAAACGAATCATTATATCTTGCAATGTCGCGAAAACCGCGTGTCCCAAATGTAAAGACCCATTCGCGTTCGGCGGCGGCATAATAATACAATAGCTTTTAATTTTTGATTTATTAGTTTTTAGATTGTCCGGATTAAAATATCCCGACCCTTCCCACATCTTATAAATTTTTTCCTCAACAAGTTTTGGATTGTAGTTTTTTTCCAGTTCCATAAAATTCATCTTAACAACATTAAATTAGATATTCAAACACTGCTCCGTCAAATTTTTTTCTTCAATCTAGTATTTATTATCTAATTATTTTCGATCGCCACGAATTAGATAACAGTTTAACCAACATTAATAATTTGCTATTTTTATCCATCTGTATTATCTTTATAATAGAATATTAAAATCATCGGATGAAAAATGTCTAAATATATAAGTTTACTATGTTTTGTTATTAGTCTCATAATTGGCATTCTCGGCTTTTATGATACTGAAACTGTGAATATTTATGGCGTGGCAGGAATTATCAGTTTAATGGTATGTGTTTTCATATCTGCTGTAAAAATAATAATTTTTTTAGAAAAACGATCTTTTATTAGTCAAATAAAAACAGCAGTATTATCACTGGCTCTTGTTTTTATAAATGCGCGATTATTAGGTATATTACTTGAACAATTAAAAGATTCTGATTCTGAATGGTATGCCACCATTGGCTTATTCAGTGTCAGCGTAATTTTATTAATGCTCGTAGTAGGGACGAGGTTATTAGCTAATGTTGTCGTGCATGTAATAATCAGCAACTGGCCAAAGAAAGTAACACGAAACAAATAAGAGTTCTTAAAAAATTATTCCGAAATGCCTGAATTAAAAAATTTAAGAAAACTGTGTCACAAACTCAAATTCGCCTGCGCCAGAAGCCGGCGATTTTTTTTCTGCAAAAAAGAAATATACGCCGCCGCTCCGATCATCGCCGCGTTGTCGGTATTAAATTCCATCGCGGGAGCGAAGAAGTTAGTTTGTAGTTTGTAGGTGGTAGTTTGTAGTGTTTCGCGAAGCAGTTTGTTTGCCGCCACACCGCCTGCAAGAATTACTGATTTCGCGCCAAATTCCCGAACCGCGCGCATTGTTTTATAAACTAACACCTCCACCGCCGCTTGCTGAAAACTCGCGGCTACATTAGTTTGTAGTTTTTTACGAAAATTTTGCGATTTCGTATTTTCGTTCCGCCAACTGGCGGATTTTGTACTTTCGTAGGAATGATCACGCAGATAATACAACACCGCTGTCTTTAATCCCGAAAAACTGAAATCATAATCTTTTGTCCGCATCATCGGTCGCGGGAAATCTATTGAAGTCGGACTTCCTAATATCGCTATTTTTTGTATCTCCGGTCCGCCGGGATAGGGCAGTCCTAAAATCCTTGCCACTTTATCAAACGCTTCCCCCACCGCGTCATCTCTCGTTTCACCAAGTTTTTTCCATTTCGTAAACGATTGCATCAATAAAAGTATCGTATGCCCGCCGCTTACAACAAGAGCAATAGCCGGAAAAGTATTTTTAGAAATTAGAAATTTGAAATTAGAAATTTCAGTTTTCTGCGTAAGCAGAAAACTGTAGAGATGTCCTTCCATATGATTTACCCCCATTAGTTTCGCTTTCGGAAAATATTCTTTATGAATTTCTTTCGCGAAATTTATTCCCGTCCATAGTGCCGGCTCCAATCCGGGTCCAACCGTAACAGCAAGAACATCAGGAGAATTTTGAATTTGTTTTGAATTTGGAATTTGGAATTTGGAATTTGCAAGAATATTCCGAAATATTATCGGCAAATTTCGTAAATGTTCTCGCTTTGCTAAATTTGGCACCACGCCTCCAAACGGTCGATGAGTTTCAATTTGTGAAGAAACAATATTTTTCAAAACTTTAAACTTCGGCGCGCGCAAACCGCCGTTTGCTTCAAGCAACGCCATCGCGGTTTCGTCGCATGATGTTTCAATGGCTAAAATTATCATATCGTTTTCTAGTCAATAGCTTGGAATAGTTTTGATAATATCGATCGGTGTTTTCATATTTATTCCCATATGCGGTCTTTCC
>Ga0209541_10004375_pt1 | contig 25104 bp, 32 predicted proteins | sample RifCSPlowO2_01_FD_184027 | JGI IMG/M metagenome (GOLD analysis project Ga0209541, IMG submission 184027) | Groundwater microbial communities from Rifle, Colorado - Rifle CSP2_plank lowO2_0.1 (SPAdes) (version 2) | ecosystem: Environmental > Aquatic > Deep subsurface > Groundwater | place... | reverse complement strand
TTTTGCAGGATTCTCAAGTCATTTTCATTTCTTATTATTTTAATGCCTTTTTCCTCCAAATCCCCAATCTTGAACAATAAAGCGCCGATTGCGTCATTCTGCTTGTTGCCCCATTGCTCGTATATTTCCTCCATTGTGATTGGGTCGTATCTTGCATGAATGTATTGGTAATGGTGCTTTGGCTTTTCTTTTACAGCCCAGTCTATCTTGTATTCGTGCTTCAGAAGTATGTCCAGCAAAGCCCTCAGAGTTTTCTTTGCTATATTGTATTTCTGCGCAGCTTCCAAGCCGATTGCCGTGTAAACATTGTCCCTAATCCAGGCAAGATTGTAGCCTGTCTTGGCAGTCATCCTGCTGGCTGCAAATAAGCCTGTGGGATACTGCATTGTCCTCAAAATCTGGAGTGATTGGTTTAGCATTTTCGTTTAAGACAATAATCTATTAGCCAAGTTTTATAGTAACCGAATAAGTTTTTTTCTGTGAATGCTCTAGCTGCTCAAATTTCCCACTGGTAAAATAATTTTGTGACCCATCAAGAACAGGTAGCTGAGTTACTGGTTCAATGCAAACTTGCCCATATTTTGCTCCTGGACTCCAAAGATTTAAATTTCCAAAACCTTCGCTTGAAAGTTCTATATGCCTTCCTGTTATTTTGTCTGTGAACTTTATAGAATCGACTCCTGAAATTGGAAGACCTGCTTTTTCTTTTGATGCCTCTATTACATCCTCCAAAGATAGTGTTTGGCGTCCATATTCAAAGAGCCCATCTTTGCCAGATACAGGTGCTTTAAAGTCAGGATGCCAGCCGCACCTATAAGGCATAACTTTATCTGAATTATTAGTTAAGCCAAACATAACCTTTACGGAGTCACCTTGCAGTTCTATTGATTTTTCCAGATTGTATGGAAGCCAAATAATATCCCCAGGACTCTCTTTATTAGTTTCATGTTTTGGATTAGGCACCTTGCCTCCATGATATTCCTGCACCAAAAATATGGATGTTTTATCATGGCTTAGGACACGAAAAGTGCGGTATCTGGCAATGCCATGCTGGTCTTGAGGGAAAAATAAATCTCCAACTTGAACTTTATAGTCATAAACAGGGCCAGTTACAGGATACATAAAAATTTCAGATTTGTTCCACCCAACCCCATCATCAGGTGATTTTAAATCATCAGGTTTGCCTCCACCATGCATGTATTCTCTACCTAATTTAGCAATGCTTACAAGCTGTCCTCTATAAATCTGAGCCTTAAGATTGCCTTTTTCCAAAGTAATAAGTTCTTCCATTTTTGTTCCAGATTGGTTTAGCATTTTTTAGTTGCCTTCTAGTTTCCTTGTCAGATATGCCATAGCTTCAGCAATCTTCTTTTGCCGTTGTTGTCGTGGCGCAAGTTCCATAGTATAACCAAAACAGAGCAATTCTAAATCTGACATTGTATTTTTTTGTTTTTGTTGATATCTTTTGATAAGACTATTTCCTTTGTCAAGTTGGTGCAATTCCACCTCGCAAATCATATATCTACTAATCTTTTCAGGAAGTTTATTGCATTCAGAACCAAATAAGACATTTATGTCATCTGCATCTATTCCACCTTCTATAAACATACCTTCACCTTCGTCGCTCATTCTTAATTTATCAAGATATTTATCTGCTTGTATGCTCATTATGAGTGGATATTTAGTTAAAATGGAATCTCCCCCTATTATGTCTTTTATTCTGTAAGATGCGTAAAATAAGCCGTCACTTGGACTTGTATCAACATAGGTTCTTTTTCCTTTATTTCCCCCTACTTCAAATCCATAGTAAATGGGTTTTCCTTTGACAAACGAAGTGATTATCCTATCCTCAAAACGAGCTTGGGTGTTTCCTCTATACAAGACATTCGGAACTTCCCATCTTATTCTACTTGGGTCTATAATTTTAACATTAACCATTAAACCACCTATAGAGTATAATAAAACAACTCTATTTCCCCCTTTATAAACCTTTCTATTTTGTTACTACTAGAAAGATGTAGCTATTTTGTATTTAAATAACCGAAATATTTAAATATATCAATTATCTAAATATGTGATATGGGAATAATTACTATAAGCATGAAGGATGAAGTGGAAAAGGAATTAAGACAAACTGCAAAAAGCGAGATAGGGGAGGGCAAGGGCGCTTTAGGCAAGGCTATAGAGGAAGCGGTTAAAAGGTGGATTGAGGAAAAAAGGCAAGAAGAGATTGCCAAAAGAGCCATGGAAATGATGAATAAGGGGTTGTATTTATTAAAAGGATGGAAATTCAACAGGGATGAATTATATGACAGAGTCTGAGCTTTTTCTGATTGATACAAATATACTGGTGTATGCTGCTGAAAAAGGCGAAAGCCCTAAAATCCAGAAGGCTAAAAAACTTGTAAACAGGTGCTGGCAGGGAGAAGAAATTCTTGCCGTCTCTTCCCAAAATTTGGCGGAATTTGTATTTGTGACGACAAAAAGGGCAAAATTAAGTTTTGAGGAAGCAAAAACCTTTGCTGGATTTGTTGTTGATTTTCATGGATTTAAGAAAATAGGCTATAATGCGGAAACTGTCTTGGCAGCAATAGAAATGGCAAACGAATTCAAAACCTCTTTTTGGGATTCCCTTTTAGCAGCCACAATGAGGGAAAATGGAATTTTTAACATCTACACAGAAAATACCAAAGACTTTAAAATACCATGGATAAATGCTGTAAATCCTTTTAATCAATAGTATAATACATCCTTCTGTTATTCTTCCCCTTGTTTTCCACAGAAACAAGGCTTATTTCGCCTATCTCAGAAGTATTCTTTACCTGTGTTCCGCCGTCTGCCTGTATGTCAATGCCCGGAATCTCAACAATCCTAAGCTCTGTAACTTCTGGAGGCATTGCCCCTGCAAGCTTCACAATGCCAGGTATCTTAAGCGCTTCTTCCCTTGGCAGAGAGTAAATATTTACATCAATTGCCTTCTTAACCCACTCATTGGCTATGCCTATATATTGCTGTATCTTGTCCTTGTTCAAAACATCAAGCGAGAAGTCAATTCTTGACTTGTCAGTTCCAAGCTGGTTGCCAGTGCACAACGCGCCAGCTTCATTGTAAAGCACAGCATCTATTATATGGGCTGCTGTGTGCATTCTCATAAGCCTATATCTTCTGTCCCAGTCTATCCTTCCTATAATTCTATCTCCCTTATTTAAACCCCGCCTGGCAATCTCATGGCTTATAATGCCTGAGAACTTGCCCACATACACGACAGGGTACTCATCACCATTGCAAATCATAGTTCCTGTATCATGAGGCTGCCCGCCTCCTGCAGGATAAAAAGCTGTCTTGTCCAAAGCAATATACTTCCCATCTTTAACGTTTTCAACTACAGCTTCAAACTCTTTCAGGTAAGAATCATCCATATATAGGGCGCCTTTCATCTGATAAGAGATTTTCAAGATATTATTAAAAGTTGTGATGTTAAAAAAAATAAAAGAAAAAGAAAGCCTTATTCCTTAGCCAATGACTGTATGGCTTTCAAAGCAACTACAATAGCTGCGGGTGTCACAAAAACTGCTATCTGCACCACAATACTAGACAGGTAGCTTCCAATTCTTGGTATGTTGCTTAATGTGTCGCCTGACAGTCCAGTTAACATTAGCGCTGCTGCTGCTATCAAGAATGGTGTTGATTCTGTTGCTGTAACGTTCAATAATCCAACTATCAATCCTAATACCACCAGCAACAACACTAGCCACCCTTGCACATTTGCTTCAAGGCTGCCTGAAAATAAGCCTATAACAATTGCTATTAACACTCCTATGATAAAAGCCCATTCTCCCATCTTTTTCGCCATTTTGCTTTTCCACCTCCATTAGTATTTTTGGGTAAAAATCCCTTTAAAGTGTTTATATTGAGCTTATATTTAAAATTTGCGGAAAACCCCGAGATGGGGGTGGGCTAGTTTTTGTGAACTCGCTTATAGTTACCATTTTTCCCAAATTTTGTTGTAAAATTTTTTTGTTAGAATAATAATTCAATCTCTGTTTTTAAAAATAAGCTGTTTTTAGCCTTAGTTAAGTGAAATAAGCATAAATTATGCCTTTATTAAGCCGAATTTTCCGAAAGGTTTATATAGGGGCATTCCTAAGAGTATATATAAAAAAAATTTTCACACTCGGAGGTGAAACTAAATGGAAAAGCAAATTGGGAATTACTCTTTCATTATTGGAGTAATTATAGCTGTAGTGCTTGGTTTAGCAGCCCCAATGCTAGGCGCAGCAGCAGCATGGCTGTGGTCATTGCTGATTGTGCTAGGTCTGGTGGTGGGATTCCTGAATATATCAGGAAAGGAAACCAAGGAGTTTTTATGGGTTACAGTTGTTCTAGTAGTGGTTGCCTATGCAGGCAGCGCTCAGATTGAATCGTGGAGCAACGTAGAGCTAATAGGACCCTACTTAAAGGCAATTTTTGACAGCATCTTGGCATTCGTAGTTCCGGCAACAGTTGTTGTTGGATTGAAGGATGTCTGGGATTTGGCAAAGCCTAACGTATGATTTTTTCTTTTTTTATTTTTTTTTGTTAAGATATATATAGCAAGATAGATTTCTGCCAGACATGATAATATTAAAAGGCATAGAGATAGTTGACTTAGCGCTGTACTTTGGCTCAACGCTTGTCATAGCAGATGTCCATATTGGCTATGAAGAAGCGCTCAATAAGCAGGGCGTTCTTGTTCCAAGGCTTCAGCTTGAGGAGATAGTTAAGCGTATGAATGGCATATTTAATGTATTGAAAGGTAAAAAAATAGACAGAATAATAGTAAACGGCGACTTAAAGCATGAATTTGGCGCAATCTCAGAGCAGGAGTGGCGCAACACGCTTAAGTTTCTTGATTTGCTGGCAAAGCATTGCGATGAAATCATACTTGTCAAAGGCAACCACGATACAATACTTGGGCCAATAGCCAGGAAAAGGAATGTTAAAGTTTTGGATTATGTTGTAATTGAACCAGCAACGGATAAATCCAACAACGGAAAAAATTCATTAAAAAAATCATCAAAAACCCTGATAGCGCATGGTGACAAGATTCCAAAAGAAGCGCTTAAAGATGTTTCCACTATTATAATAGGGCACGAGCATCCTGCTGTTTCCCTCAAAGAAGGCGCCAGAGTTGAGAAGGTTAAATGCTTTTTGAAAGGCAAATACAAAGGCAGGAATTTGATAGTGCAGCCGTCTTTTAATACTATTGTGCCTGGAACTGATATCTTAAAGGAAGGTATACTCAGCCCTTTTCTTCGCCAAAACCTTGGCAATTTCGAGGTTTATGCTGTTGAGGACAAGGTTTATGAGTTTGGAAAACTTAAAGATTTAAGAAAATAGTAATTTTACCCCCCATACAGCTTCCCCAGCAAATCACTCTTTGTAATCAATCCAACCAGCTTGCCTTCTTCTGCCACCACAACCATGGGATAGTGCTTCAAAAGGCTGGAAACCACCTGCACAGATGTTGTCTTTGACACTATTGGGGGGGCTTCCTGCATGATTTCCCTTACTTCCTTGCCCTTTGATTTCAGCAAAGCGTCAAGAATCGTTGATTCCGACACTAAACCCACAAGCTTGTGCTCCTCTATTACAGGAAGCTGCGAAATCTGGGATTTCTTCATTTTGCTTATAGCCTCCTTTATCGAGGCATTCGGGGCTATGCTTATTATCCTGCCTGCCATGAGCTGCTCTGCCTTTATCTCTTCTTTCCTTTCCAGGTCGCTCAGTGCAGCAAATATCTTCTTCGTCTTTGTATAAGTTGGGTCAATCCTGCTGCTTTCAATTTTTGCAATAAGCGACTGCGATACTCCAGCTCGATTGGCAAGCTCTGTCTGAGTCAATCCAAGCTTCTTCCTGATTTTCTTTATTTCTTCAAGCTCGTAAGTCATTTTATTGAAAAGTTTTATTTAAAGTCTTTTAAATTTTCAATCCGTTCGCTACGCTCACAACAATTTGGCGCCTCGGCATTCAGCTGTTGAGGTTGCCTTTTTCAGTGCTCCCCCTCGGCGCAAATATGTTGAGACTATTAGCAATACTTTCCTGAGCTGGGCTCCCAAGGGGGACTTTTTGCTATAGCAAAAATGTCGCCCAGCGTGTTAACGGAGCTATGCCGTTATTGGGAAGCGACGTTGTTTAATTTAATTTTTTAACGTGTTTATTGTGTTTTTGGTTTATTTAATATTGTTTAATCTGATTTTTATCAATCTGCCTTATTTTTGTTATTACTAACCATTATTTAAATTTATTCCTTTTGGAATATTTCTATCACAAAAGTTTTTAAAAACCACAATAAACAGCATCATTAATGGGTTATTCTATAAACATGAGGTGGTAAAATGGCAAATATAACATATGTTACTAGCGAGAGCGTTACAGAAGGGCATCCTGACAAGATATGCGACCAGATAAGCGATGCAATACTTGATTCGTTGTATGCGCAGGACCCTTATTCAAGGGTTGCAGTCGAGTGCCTGACAACAACAGGATTGGTGGTGGTTGCAGGCGAAGTCACAACCAGGGGCTATTCTGATATACAAAGCATCGCAAGAAGGGTGCTGAAGGACATAGGCTACACCAACCCCCAGTTTGGAATTGACTTCGAGGACGCAGGAGTGCTTGTAAGCATCCACGGGCAGTCCCCGGACATTGCGCAAGGCGTAAATGAAGGCTCCGGCAAAGAGCAGGGCGCAGGCGACCAGGGAATGATGTATGGCTATGCGTGCAACGAAACCCCCGAGCTTATGCCGCTGCCAATCATGCTTGCCCACAAGCTTACAATGAAGCTTGCAGAATTAAGGAAGAGGGGGCTGATCCAGGATTTAGGCCCTGACGGCAAATCACAGGTCAGCGTTGAGTATCATGACAATGTGCCAAAAAGGCTTAGCGCAGTGGTTATTGCCCAGCAGCACCTTGATAAGATAAGCGAGGACGAGCTAAGGGAAGAGATTATAGAAAAAATAATCAGGCCTGTCTGCGGCAAATGGATTGATGAAGACACAAAGATTTATGTCAATGCCACGGGCAAGTTTGTCATTGGAGGCCCTGAAGGCGATTCTGGAGTTACAGGAAGAAAAATAATTGCCGACACTTATGGCGGTGTTGGAAGGCATGGCGGCGGGGCTTTTTCAGGCAAAGACCCGAGCAAAGTTGACAGGAGCGGAGCTTATGCCGCAAGGTATGTTGCAAAAAACGTTGTTGCAGCTGGATTGGCAGATAAGTGCGAAGTACAACTGTCCTATGCAATCGGCATTGCACAGCCGACTTCAATAAATGTGGACACTTTCGGCACAAGCAAGATTCCTGAAGCAAAGATTGTCGAGCTTGTCAGGAAGCATTTCAAATTAACTCCAAAGGGGATAATCGAGCATCTCAACTTAAGAAGGCCGATTTTCAGGAAAACCTCAGCTTACGGGCATTTTGGAAGGGAAGACCCTGACTTTTCGTGGGAAAAAACAGACATGGCAGAATCGCTGAGGCAGGAAGCCGGGTTAACCATAAAGCCGCTGAAGGCAGAAGCTAAAGTATTGTATTAGTCAGTTTAGAAATCTAAACCTTCGGCTCCTGCTGGCTTACGCAATGCAATGCCCCAAATCCATACACCATAGCTTTGCAATTTATGCCGACAGCCTTTCTAGTGGGAAATAACTTTTGCAGAATTTCTAAAGCTTTTTTATCATTCTCGTGCCCAAATACCGGCGCAACAACAACTTCATTGCCAATGTAGAAGTTTGTGTAGCTTGCCGGATACCTCCTTTCATCGTCTCCGACATAACCCGGCATTGGAAGCTTAATGACATTTAGCTCATTGCCACTTTCATCTTTCATCTGCTTTAATAAGTTATAATTTTCTTGCAAAATTTCATAATTTTCATCACTTTTATCTTCTTCAAAGGCGCAAACTACTGCATCTTTGCTTATAAACCTCGCAATGTCATCAATATGTCCATCAGTGTCGTCGCCTGCAATGCCTTCCCTGAGCCATAAAATATTGGAAACATTGAGGTAGTCTTTGAGATACTCCTCAATTTCATCTTTCTTTAGATTTGAATTTCTATTTTTGTTTAAAAGACACTGCTCAGTTGTTAGCAGCGTCTCAGAGCCGTTAACCTCAATTGAGCCGCCTTCCAAAACAATTCCTGGCTCAAAAAGAGGCAATTTCATTGTTTTATTTATCCCATAAGGCACTCTATTGTCTTCCTTCAAATCCTCGTACTTGTTTCCCCATGCATTAAACACCCATTTAATCATTGCTTTTTGTTTTGTTCTGTCATTTATAGCAAAGGTTGGCCCATAGTCACGAATCCATGCATCAACATTTTGCACTTGGTAGAAAAGAATGTTACTGAAGTCTTTAATGCCACTGCCTTTCAATCTTGCTTCAGCATTTTTCCTGATTTCAGCATTATTGACAAGAATTTTAACCTTTTGCCCATCATACAAAGCTTTGACAAATTTGGCATAAGAATCCTCAACTTCCATAAGCATTTCAGCCGGCCATGTGTCATTGTTGTGCGGCCATGCGAGCCAGATTGCCTCTTGGCGTTCCCATTCCGCAGGCATCCTAAAGCCGAGTTCTTTTGGAGAATTCATGATATTGCATCAAATCTCGTATAATCCCCTGTAAGTCATGGGCTTTCTGTTTCTTAAAAAGCCCCATCCTTCCTGTGAAGCAAGCACTTTGCTTAAGTCAATTTCCACAACCAAGCTTTCTTCCCTTGCGCTGCTTGCCTTTTTCACCACTTCGCCAAATGGGTCTGCCACAAAGGAGCCGCCCCAAAATTCAATGCCTTGCTCTTTTCCTACCCTGTTTGCGGCAGCAATATAAATCCCGTTCATTGAAGCATGCCCGCACATGGCATTTTCCCACCTTTCTGCTGAAAACGGCTCATTCTGCCTCATGTCAGATGTCCAGCCTATGGCAGTTGGGTAAAATATAACAGATGCCCCCCTTAAGGCACTTATCCTCGCAGCTTCAGGATACCATTGGTCATAGCATATCAAAGGCGCTATCCTGACATTGTTGAAATCTGCCTGCACATAGCCAAGATTGCCGGCGCTAAAATAATACTGCTCATAGTAATTTGGGTCATGCGGAATGTGAATCTTGCGGTATTTTCCAATTAAATTTCCCTTGTCATCAAGTATTAAGGAGGCGTTGTAGTAATGATTGTCTTCGCCTTTTTCGAAAATAGAGCCGCCAACCAATGCAACTTTATTTCTTTTTGCGGTTTCTGAGAGAAATTTTGAGGTTTTGCCCGGGATTCTCTCTGCCAGCCTGAACAATTCTTTTCTCTCCTGCTGGCAGAAGTAGGGCGTTGCAAAAAGCTCCTGAAGGCAGACTATTGATGCTCCATTTCTTGCAGCATGGCTGACAAGCTTTGCCGTCTTCGACAGGTTGGAATCAATTTTATCGCTTGCTTTTGCCTGCACAAGCCCGATTTTGATTTTATTATGCGTTAGATTACCTGCCATGGTTGGTAGTGGGTGCCTGCAGAATAAAAATCTTCTGTTAACTGCCCTTTATCAGAAATCTCTGGTTAAGAACTGGAATATTGGTTATAGAGAACTTTGACAAGCTAATAAATAATCAAAATTCCCTATATCTTAGTTATTTCAGGCTAATTGCTCGCCTATCATGACCCTTCTTGGGAAATCCAAGCCCCTTTTCAGGATGTGCTTCTCAACTTTTTTCGCTTCAAAAGCCCCCACAAGGTACCTTATGGCTTTATCCGCGTCAAAGTTTTTGCAGGAGAAGATGTCCATAAAAACATAGTCCTGGTCAGGAAATGTGTGGATGCTTATGTGACTTTCGGCAATCATGACAAACCCGGAAACTCCCGGCGTGCCCTCTGAAAATTTGTCAAGCCACTTTACCACATAAGGCAGAATCATCTTAGTCATGCCTATCTTTTCAGGCAGCTTATCAAGAACATCATACACCAACGGCACAGACATCAGCTTTTGCCTGTTGCACCTTGATGCATCGATTGTAACATGCAATCCGAATTCGCTCATTTTTATTTAGATTAAAATCCTCTTTTCGAATTTAAATTTAATTATAAAGGTAGTATTTAAATCTTTTCTTTTTTTTGATTTTTAGACGATATTTTTTAACAAAAAAATCCAAATTTTTTATCTTTTTCCGGCAAAAAAACCATCAGCTTAAATTTATCGACGATAAAATTTTTTATGTGATTTTGTAAATTTTCCTGGATTTTTCTTTTTGGGTTGTTTTTTATTTTAATGGCTCTGCCGGCTTTTTTCTTTTTTCTTCTTATTTTTCATTTCTGCAAGTCTGTCTCGCAGAAATAGCAGTAAATCTCGTCTTCTGTCAGGTTCCTGCCGCAGTTGGGGCATCTTGAGTGTTCCATTTTAGCGGGGCAAGGGCAGAAAATTCCGCAGCAGCATGAGCCCAAATGCCGCAGCGACAATAATACCGTAAGCCGCCTTGCTCCATTTCAGCACCTTGTAGCCGTCGAACAGCCAAAACGGAATCATGTTGAATAATGCAAGCCATGAGTTTATCACAAAGCCGTAATACGCAATTTCCATTAATAATCCAGGCAATTGCATAATGGCAAGCAACAGGAAAATCAATGCCAAAGCCAGGTTTACTGCAGGCCCTGCTGCTGAAATCCTGCCGTTCCTTGCCCCGCTCACGCGCCCTGATATCATGACAGCGCCGGGTGCAGCGAATATAAATCCAAAAAAAGACATTGCTATCGCAAGCAGGAGCATGCTGTCGAAACTCCTGAACTCGGCAAAGCAGCCGTAGCGCTGCGCAACTGCCTTGTGCCCGAGCTCGTGAAGGAGAAAGCCTATGCCGACTGTCAGCGAGGCTATGATGAACTTCGCGTAAAAATCCGATAAGCCGCTGCTTAATGCAATCGCAAAGGCAATCGAAATTGCAGCCCATGCCTTAAGGATGTCCCTAATCTCGATTTCTGACGTGGCCAGATTTCCAAGCCTTATCGCTTTGTTATAATGCATTTTAGAAGCTAACTGTCTACAAATATCTTGTGCTTTTCCGTGCCTTCCAGTTCCTGTAGAATCCTCTTTATGACTGACTTTTCCGGGTCAGGCATCAGCTTTACCCTCTCCTTCAAATCGGAAAAGCTGGCAAACGGCTTTTCTTCCCTCACTTCTATTATCTGCCACATGTGCTTCTTTCCAAGCCCGGGCAGAAGCTCAAGCTGGTGCATTCTTGTGCTTAAGGGATGCGCCTTGTTAAAAAACTCAATAAACCTTGCCTCATTCTTCTTGACTATTTCCTTTATTACGAACTCTAGGCCTGATTTTGCGGTTGCGGTTAATTTATCCACGGCTATTTTACCCACAATATGGTGCACCTTGTCCCGTTTGCCCTCGCCAATATACACCTCCTCCAGCGGCTGTAAATGTATTCCTTTTTTCGGCACCAGCTCCAGAATCACAAAATGCTCTTTTCCCATGGCTTGCGCTATCGGGGTCTTCATGTACATCGGCCTGCCATCATAATGGTAGCCGTTTGGCAAAAAGTCCAGCACAATTGCCGTCTCTTCTTTTAACCTTGGTCTTTCTATCATTTCCATTTTTTCAGTTTATACGCTTATAGTGGTTGTGAAATTATGCAATTCCCTCTTGAAACCTTCATCCAGCCTGAATTTTGTCATTGAAGCGGCTTTCAGCTGCATTATTTCAAGCAGTTTTGACTTCTCCCTTAAAATCTGCAAAATCTTTTTGCCTATTTTCCTCCTTGCCGACTTGTTTTTCTTGATTTTGCCGAAAATTGCAGTTTCAGCCGTGTACAGCTGCTCTATATGGAGCAAAAGCGCGAATACCCTGGATGCCCAATGCGTGAATGCCGGCTCTTTTACCATGGCAGTGCCTGCCGCTCTTGGAGGCGGAAGCTTTGCTTCAAGATGCTCCAAAAGCTCTGACTCTCTTCTTAATACGGAGCTTAATTCCTTTGCCTCGGTTTTTTCCCTGCCAAAAACCATTCTTTCCCTGAATGAGTACCCTTTTAATAAGCGCTTGTCCAGCACCACGGCCTTTTCTATAAGCTTGTAGGCTGTGTATTCCAAAGCCTCCAGTTCGCCTCCGGCAATTGCGCTCTTTTTTTGCTTCACTCCTTGATTGTTTGCCTTAATTTTGGAAAGCTTCAGCTCGTCCAAAAACGCAGTTTCCATGTAATAGTTTATGCTTCTGAGCTGGATTACCATCTTTCTTATATTGTGTATTCTTTTCTTAAATGAGTCAAAAATTTTTTTATTGAGCTTTTTTTTTCCTATTGAAAACGCGCTTGCGATTGAGCTGTGCAGCTTTTTGAGCAAAATCCTTTTTTTCTTCTCAACTGATATGTCGCGATTCAGCAGCACCTTGTCAATGTTTTCAATCCTTGAGTAGCTTTTCGGGCTAAACTTTCCGGACCTGCTGTTAAGCTCTTTCACAAGCCTTTCATGTAACACTGCATATTTTTGATTCATTGCCACCCTCATTTTTAGCAATAAGAAGTTTTGTCTTTATAAAGATTATGCATAACTGGCTTAAGATTATCTCTTCTCTAAGAACTCGTTTATTGCGTCTGCAATCTTTTTCATCGACTCGTTGTTTATGGTAATTGGATAGCCCTGAAGCACAGCCTTAAGCTCGTTAACATTGGTTGGGGCAATGTCAAGTATCTTGTGTATGTGGTGCTCTTTCAGCCTTGGGATGTTCAATTTTGCTATTTTGTCAAAAAGCTCGTCCAGATTTTTATGGGCTGCAACCTGGGCCAGATACTCCTCTGTTCTTGCGGCCCTGAAGTTAAGCTCGCTGTCCCTTTTCTTTATCTTCTCGAGCTCTTTCCTGAGCTGATGAGTGTTCATTGGAGTTTCTGAAATGATTTGCATGTCTGCCATATTTTTTAAGCCCTCTTCAAATGCACTGGATGCACAACTAGCGTTTTTTCCTTGCCTATGTCATTGATTAAGATTTCATAGCACCTGCCCCTCTTGCCCTTGACAGTGCCTGCTTTGCCCATGAAACGTGGATGGTACATGCCTTTCTGTACAGCAGGCTCAACTCCAAGGTAAACCCTGTCGCCTACGCTGAAAGACTGGAGGTATCTTGTAATGCTTATCTTTCCCCTGCTTCTCTTTTCCTTTCTGAACTTATACCTTGTCTTCCTTCTTAAGCCGCCTATTCTCTTGACCATGATTTTTTGGAACTAAGGGGATTATAAAAAGGTTTCGAAATTCATAGAATTTCGAGACAATCAAAAATTCTTGGAATTTTTGGTGTTCCAAAATTCAAATAATTTTGAAACCTCCGAAAATCAGTGGTGAGCGAGCTCACTCGCATGCCACTGATTTTCGATAGGTTTCTGTCAAATAAATTCCCAGCCAAATTTTATTTTTACCACTCTCCAGAATAGAAAGATTTATATATCTGCGGATGTATGGAAAAACTTGTTTAAATAAAATTAATTGGGCAAAAGGTGATTTTAAATGGGATTTTTAAGCAAATTGAAGGAAAAGCTGGGAACAAGCCAATCTGACATGTTCGAGGAAGCCGAGCACGGCTATGTTGAGCTTGGAAGCGAAGCGAATATTGACACAAAATCAAGATTGATGGTAAGGCCGTTTGTGATTGAGGAGTTTGAGCATATAAAGCCTATTCTTGACGCCTTGAGGGAAGGCCACACAATAGCTTTGATAAACATCAAGCCTTTGAAGGACAAGGACCTTATTGAGCTGAAAAGGGCAATCAACAAGCTGAAGAAGACATGCGATGCCATAGAAGGCGACATTGCGGGCTTTGGCGAGAACTGGATTGCAGCTGTTCCAAATTTTGCATACATCTACAGGGGGCAGAAAGCCGCTGCCAAGGAAGAGGGCAAGAAAGCAGAAAGCGTGGAAGTTGCTGAATACGAGGAATAAACTTATATTATTTCTTTTTTGGGATTGAATATGGATAGTCCAGAGAATATTGAACAAAAAGCAGAAACTAATTGGTGGAGTGGTCACTTATTCAGCAAGATAAGTTATCGCGGTAAGAGGATGCTGGTTGAATATATGCTGGGTTCCCATGGGATTCCAGTGCCTAGTGAACAGCACACACAAATTGTGGAGTTTTATTCTAAAGAAGTGATTAGAAGATTGTACAAAACTATACACGGCTTAATCCCGCCACCAAATTCTTTCCTGTATTTTCCAAAATAACTACTCAACCAAAAAATATAAAAACAAATCATTTTCTAAAGCTTTTATGCCTAAAGAAGAAAGCGTATCTGAAAGTGATTTCGAGCACCAGCCATGCCCCTTGTGCCATCAAAAGACATTGATTCTCACAGAGCGGGAAACAGAAGTGCCCTACTTCGGCAAAGTTTATCTTTTTTCCATGACGTGCAGCAACTGCAGATACCACAAGGCAGACATTGAGGCGACAGAGCAAAAGGAGCCTGTAAAGTTTGAGTTTGAAATATCAAGCGAGGAAGATATGAAGGTAAGGGTTGTCAAGTCATCCGAGGCGACTGTCAAAATACCGCATGTCACGACAATAACTCCTGGGCCTGCAGCGCAGGGATACGTAACAAACATAGAGGGCATACTAAACAGGGTGAAATACCAGATAGAATCGCTGAAAGAGACTGCAGAGGATGATGAGGACAGGCAGAAGGCAAAAAACCTTTTGAAGAAGCTGACAAGAATAGCGTGGGGGCAGGAAAAACAGAAAATCATTATAGAGGATCCAAGCGGAAACTCCGCAATCATAAGCGACAAGGCGGTTAAAAGCCATTTGAATGTTAAGGTGGAGAAATAAGATTTGTTGGGGCGGTTCAAAATCATAAAAATCGGAATTATTGGGGGGAGCGGGCTTGAGGATCCAAAAATCCTGAAAGACGCAAAAGAGGTAAATGCAACTACAAAATTCGGAAATCCGTCAAGCCCACTAACAACCGGAAAAATCAGCAATGTTGATGTTGTAATCATTTCAAGGCACGGCAAAAAGCACACAATCATGCCTAGCAATGTGAATTACAGGGCAAACATTTTGGCTTTAAAGGAGCAGGGTTGCACTCATATAATCGCAACAACTGCATGCGGTTCTTTAAGGGAGGAAATAAAGCCGGGGCATTTGGTTTTTTGCGACCAGTTTATCGACAGGACAACAAAAAGGGCTTCAACATTTTATGATTCAGGAAAAGTCTGCCACATTCCGATGGCAGAGCCATTCTGCAAAAAATTAATGGGATTGCTTGCAGAAGCCGCAAAAGAGATGAAATTTGAGCATCACAAGAAAGGCACTGTTGTAACAATTGAAGGCCCGAGATTTTCTACAAAGGCAGAAAGCCACATGTATAGGCAGTGGAACGCTGATGTCATTAACATGAGCACTGTGCCTGAAGTTGTTTTGGCAAGAGAGGCTGGGATTTGCTATGCTATTGTTGCAATGTCAACAGACTTCGATGTTTGGCATCCGCATGAAGACGGCGTCAATATTGGGATGATTCTGAAAGTAATGCGCAAGAATGCGGAGAATGTTAAAAAATTATTGATTGCAGCAATACCAAAAATCAATTATGAGGAATGCCAGTGCAGAGAGGATATAAAGACTGCGATTATAGGCGGTTAGTACATCCCTTTCTTGAAGAAATTCATTTCAGCAACAAAATTCTTGGTCTTATCTTTTATATTGGTCAATTCTTCCTTGCTTAAATACTTGAAATTCATGGCAAGGGACGCATTCTGCTCGACCTCTTGAGGAGTTTTGCAGCCGATTATTGCCAAATCGATATCCTGGCTTAGGCTGAAATTAAAAGCATCTTCCATCCTAATTGATGAAAGGGCATGCCCCTGAGAAGTAACTTTCATTGCTATGACACCCATTCCTTTTTTTCTAGCTTCTGGGATTACCATGCTGATAAAAGGCAGGTAATGGGAATCCCCGGCATTTGCGCAGAGCAGTATTGTGTCAAAATCGTATTTTTTTATGGCTTCAATCAAAATGTCCGGGTCATGATGGCCAGTGACACCCAAAAACCTCACTTTTCCTTTCTTTTTCAGCTCCTCCAGAGCATGAATTGCACCATCACTTGAAAAAATTTCATCTAAATCCCCTTTCTCACGCAAATCATGGAGCTGCAATAAGTCAAGATAGCTTGTGTTTAATCTTCCCAGGGAATCCTCCACCAATGACAAAGTTCCCTCATAGGTCCTGTCATGAGTTTTTGATGCCAAAAAGACATTTTCTCTTTTTGCGTAATTCCATAAGAATTTGCCAAGGTAATCGCGGCTCTGCCGATAAGCGGGGGCTGTGTCAAAATAATTGACGCCAACCTCAACAGCTTTCTTTATAACTGCCTCTGCCTCCTTGAAATAGCCGCTTGTCCTCAAAATTCCTTCGCCGCCAAGGCCAAAAATGGTGGCATGGTGATTGGTTTTGCCTAATTTTCTTGTAGGAATCATAAATTGATTAAGCAGAAATAATACTTAAAGCTTGCTATTTATTTATCCCAACAATAACCTTTATCGACTCTTTCGCTTCTGCAACCAAATTAAACCCTTCTTGAATTTCATCAAAATTTAATCTGTGCGTTATCATGTCAGCAACATTTATTTTTTTATTTTTAATCATCTCCAATGACTCCTTCAAATCATCAGGGGCAGCCCCGTAAGATGTCATTATTTTTATTTCATTTCTCCAGAAATCATTTATTGGGATTTCAAATTTTTCATCGGGCTTTGGGACTGCAAAAAACAGGATTGTTCCGCCTTTGTCAACGCATTGCAATGCCTGCTTTGCGGCAGCCAAAGAGCCTGTGCAGACAATAACCAAATCTGCCAATCTGCCTTTATTTATTTCCCTCAGTTTTTCAACAATATTTTCTCTTGCATCAAAAACAAAATCTGCTCCAAACCTTTTTGCTGCATTCAATCTATACTCATTTATGTCGGTTGCAATGATTTTTTTAACTCCTTTTGATTTTGCATGCTTGATGTGCATTGCCCCTGAAATTCCGCTTCCAATTACAAGCAGTGTTTGATTTTTACTTAAATTTGCCAGCCTTTGCGCCCTTGCAACAGTCCCAATCGGCTCAATAAAAGTTCCTTCATCAAAAGAAACATCTTCGGGCAGCCTGAAAGTGCCGAAATCAACATTTATTTTCGGGACTCTTATGTATTCCGAGAATCCTCCGGGCTCAATGTTTGTTTTGTGTAATGTTTCACAAGCTGTATGATGCCCATTAATACAATAATGGCATTTCATGCACGGCACATGATGAGAAACCATAATCCTGTCATTAATTTTGAAAGTTTTAACATTCTTTCCAACTTTCTCAACAATGCCACTTATTTCATGCCCCAGGACAAGAGGCGCTTTCTTTATCCTGTACCACTCCATGACATCGCTGCCGCAAATTCCTGATGCCATAACTTTTACAAGAATCTCGTCATCGCTTATTGCTGGAACTGGGCGCTCTTCTATCCTGACATCCTTGTTGCTGTAGTAGACTGCGACTTTCATAAGAAAAAGTATATTTGATGTTTATAAAAAGGTTTTGTGAATTGAACCATCCTGCTTATCTAACTATTTCTTTTGTAATAAAACAAAATTATTTCCTTACAAATATATCCTTAACAATATTGTACAAAACTTCATCCTTATCAAATAATAACTTTCGATTGCAAATTTGGCTCATGTCAAATATACTTATTTTCTTAGATTTGGATTTATTGAAATAAAAAGCAACACCGTCGGCAAAATATTCGAATTCATTTATTGAGGAATTTTTCCTAATAAAGCGTTTTCCTTCCTTAGCATCCGCAAAAGATTTATGTATCTTCTTAAGGACTTTTGTATTCAGTACATTTCCGTGTATTTGATGGGCTATTTCATGTCTAACAACATTAAAGATATGTTTGTCATTGGCTAACACCCATTCTTCACCTATAACTGTCGGGTTACCGCCCCATCCCCTTATCTCATCAAAAGTCTTGTAGAATTTATGTTTCCCATAGCCGGGAATATCAAATTCTTTGCCTCTTAAATGTGTGTATTCTTTAATATCTGTGAATCTTTGGTTTAAAGGCAATATCATAACACATGCTTTTTTCTTTACTAATTTCTCAAAAATAAAGTCACCAAACACCTCCAAATCTTTTTGTAGTCTGTTTTTAGTATCGAGTTTTAATTTGTCAAAATTTGAGACATATCTTTTAATTAAATCTTTTCTGTTCATTTTAGATAATTAATATCATTCCACCACACTATCGACAACTTTCTGCCCCTTTAATTTATTAAACATCTCAAATGCCTCTTCAGGACTATAATTTTCATGCACGACAGCCCTTACAGCCTGTATCATTGCAACTGGATTCTCTGACTGGAATATATTCCTGCCCATGTCAACTCCGGCAGCGCCCCTGCTTATTGCATTGAAAGCCATCTGCAATGCATCCTTTTCAGGAATCTTTTTTCCGCCTGCAATGACAATCGGCACAGGGCATCCTCCTACAACCTTTTCAAAATCTTCCTCGCAATAATATGTCTTAACAATATGAGCGCCGATTTCCGCCGCAATCCTGCACGCTAATCCAAGATATCTTGCATCCCTTGCCATTTCCTTGCCAACCGCAGTTATTGCAAGCACAGGCATCCCATATTCCTCTGCTTCATTCACCAGCCTGCCAAGGTTTGAGATAGTTCTGTCCTCGTTTTTTTCTCCGACAAATATTGATAATCCAACGCCGACTGCATTCAGTCTTAGTGCTTCCTTCATTGAAGTTGTTATGTCCTCGTTTGAAAGCTCTCCCAAAACGCTTGGTCCTCCAGAGACTCTCAGAAAGATTGGAGTATTCGTGCTCGGGCTTATACAGTTTCTCAAAACGCCCCTTGTAACGAACAAAGAATCGCAATAAGGCAATAAAGGCATTATTGTCTCTCTTGGCTTTTTCAAGCCTGTCGTAGGACCCTGAAAATAGCCGTGGTCAACAGCAAGCATCACAGTCCTGCCGCTCTTCTGATTGAAAATCCTTGCCAGCCTGTTTTTCATCCCCCAGTCCATTTTATAATTGGTTAAATAATATCAGTTTATAAAGGTTGTTGGTTTTCGTTTCTAACAAATCTTCCAATATCTTCCCTCGTTGGCTTAATTACACCCTTCTCCGTTATAATTCCGGTTATATATTTTGCAGGCGTGACATCAAATGCAGGGTTTTTTGCAGGGCTTTCTTGCGGAGCAATCCTGAATTTCCCTATTTTCTTATTTTCGTCAATCCCATTAATATAAAGAACTTCATCTTGACTTCTTTCTTCAATTGGAATTCCATCGCCGTTTTCTGCACTTAAATCAAAAGTTGACAACGGTGCTGCAACATAAAACGGCACATTGTTTTCCCTTGCAAGAACCGCTTTCTCATAAGTCCCAATCTTGTTTACCACATCGCCGTTCATTGCAATCCTGTCAGCTCCCACAATAACCATATCTATTTTTCCTTTTTTCATAAAAAATCCTGCAGCGTTGTCAGCAATTATTGCATGGGGTATTTTTCCCTGTGAAAGCTCCCATGCAGTCAAAGAAGCTCCCTGGTTTCTTGGGCGTGTCTCATCTACATAGACAAAAACATTTTTTTTATTGTAGTGGGCAATCCTTATCGGCGACAAGGCTGTGCCAAAGTCGACGCAAGCCAAGGCGCCTGCATTGCAGTGTGTTAAAATGTTCTGGTTATTTTTTATTAGATTATTTCCGTGCTCTCCTATCTGCCTGCACATTTCAGCGCTCCAGTCAGCATATTCATTTGCGGCTTTTAGCGCATATTTCTTTGCAATATCTACGTCAAAATTATCAAGAGCCTTATTTAAGACAAAATCAATTCCGAAAAATAGGTCATTTGCAGTCGGCCTTGTCGATTTCAAAACATATTCCGCTTTTTTCAGGTGAATTTTGAAAATTTCAAAATCTTTGCCTGTGAATTCCAGAGCTGCCTGCGCAATTCCAAAAGCACCTGTTGCTCCGATTGCAGGCGCCCCCCTGACGATCATTGTTTTTATTGCATCTGCTGTTTCAATGTAGTTTTTGGATTTGTAAATCTCGAATTTATGCGGCAGAAGCTGCTGGTTTATCAGATAAACAAAAGAATCCTGCATCCAGACGGTTCTGTAATTCTCATTGTTGACGAGCATAAGGGTGAAGTAGTCTAACATTATTTAAAAGTTTATTCATAAAAAAATCAAAAAACTATAAATACCTACTAAAATTCTATCCATTCTATGGACCTTAAATCAGTAATCAGGACAATTCCCAACTGGCCAAAGCAAGGAGTGATGTTCAGGGACATTACAACTCTGTTTAAAGACGCAAAAGCATTCAACTACGTGATTGACAAGCTGTCTGAAAGATACAAAAACGACCATATTGATTTAGTCGCTGGAATTGAAAGCAGGGGTTTTATTCTTGGAGGCGCGATTGCCTACAGGCTGCACAAGGGTTTTGTGCCGATAAGAAAAGAGGGTAAATTGCCTGCAAAAACCAATAAGGAGCATTACGAGCTTGAATACGGAAGGGCAGTTGTTGAAGTCCATGTTGACGCAATTCCCAAAGGCTCAAGAGTTTTGCTTTGTGATGATTTGATTGCAACCGGTGGAACAGCATTGGCTGCATGCAAACTAATTGAAGGCCTGGGGGGCAAAGTGGTTGAGTGCGCCTTCATAATCGGACTGCCTGACCTGGGCGGGATGAAAAAGCTTGAAGAAAAGTATAAAGTGATTACACTTGTGGATTTTGAAGGGGAATAATCACTGCCTAGGATCCTTCCAGTCACTGCTGAAAGTTGCAAACCCAAGCGCTTTCGGAACCTCGACTTTTATGCCTTCGCATTCAGCAACATCAACTGCCTTTGAAATTGTGCCGTTGCAGTTTACAAAAAACTCGTCCCTGCATTTAACAACATCTTTGCCCTTTTCGCAGACTGCAGAGGTGAAAGTGCTGAATTCCAGTTGTTTTGCTTCCTGCTTTGGGTTGTTTTCCATGCTAATTCCGGCTTTCTCACTAAAGATAGCGGAAGCTATAAAGCCAAAAGAAGCCATAAATACAAGTACTGACACAAATATAACCAACCCCCTCATGCCATATACAAGGAAAGAACTAGTATTTAAATCTTTCGGTTTTTGCTACTCTAAAGTGGTTACTTCTCCACAATCTCCCCATACCCAATCAGCCTGAACCTGTTTCCTATGCGCCGGGAAATCGTAACTCTTTGCCCTGCGTCGGCGCACACAGGCAGCTTCAGCCTGCATTTTATCTTATTCTTTTTCAGCTCTATTACAACGCCGACAGTAGCAGCCGAGTTCACGTTAAGCATAAGAGATTCTGACATCTTGATGGGCTCGACGCTTAAGCCCTCTTTTGTGCCAACAACCCTCTGCAATAAATGAACATCCAAAATCAGTTCATTCCATACTTTTGGAAGTTTTCCTGGCAAGCCAACCACAGAGCCTGTCAGCTGGTCTGACTTCACAATCGAGGGATCAAGGGAAGTCAACACCCCCACAGAGCCACCAGGCCCGACTTCCTCGAGATTTATGCCGCCGGAATTAAGGCTTACAATCCTTGTTGCCAGCGGCTTCCACACCTGCTGGTTTTTCTCGACTAAAGTCCTCCCGGGTCTTATCTCAACCATGTCATTCACTTTTAATGTACCATGCTTCAGGCTTCCACCAAGAACCCCGCCAACCATCTTGTCATGGGTTATTCCGGGCTTGTTTATGTCAAAGCTTCTTGCAACAAGCATTATGGGTTCTTTGCCGGAGTCCCTTGCAGGCGTCGGGACATTCTCCTCAATCGCCTTTATAAGGTAGCCAAGCCCAACCCTGTGCTGGGCTGAAATCGGAACTACGGGGGCATTTTCAAAATCAGTTCCCTTCAAAAATTCCTTTATTTGCCTGTAATTTTCAAGGGCCTGCTCCCCGCTTACCAAATCAACTTTGTTCTGTATGATAATGACATGCTTGACGCCTATAATCTGAAGCGCCATCAAATGCTCCCTTGTCTGGGGCTGAGGGCATTCCTCGTTTGCAGCGACGAGGAGCAAAGCGCCGTCCATTATAGTTGCGCCTGAAAGCATCGTCGCCATCAATGACTCGTGCCCCGGGGCATCAACAAAGCTGACTTTTCTTAATGGGATGGTATCAGAGCCGTCAACCGGGCATTTTTCCTTTGTAGTGTAGGCTCTTACACCTTCGCACTTCTCGCATTTCCTGAATATGACATCGGCATAGCCCAGCCTTATTGTGATGCCGCGCTTGAGCTCTTCAGAATGAGTGTCTGTCCATTTGCCGCTTAACCGCTCAAGAAGGGTTGTTTTTCCATGGTCGACATGCCCAACCATGCCTATGTTAAGGGCTGGCTGCGCCTTAACTTCTTCCTGCAACTCTTGCTGCTGCTCATCTTTCTTCTTTCTAGCCATGTTTTAATTAGCGGTTTGCTAAGATTATATTGAAGCTGCTTTTGACATCATTTATGATTTTAAAAATCTACTCTTTTTTCTCTTCCTTGGCTTCCTTCTTTGCTTCTTTGTGCTCTTTTACTTCCTTCTTTTCCTGTTTTGCCTCGGCTTTCCCCTGCTTTTCCGCATTTTCAGGAACTCCAAAAATCTCTGCAAGCTTTTTAGTGCCTTGCTTCGTGACTTTAAGGTTTATCTGTGAAATCTTGTCGTGTATCTTGTGCCCGCACACTGTTTTTTTCTTTTTTATGCCCTTGCCTGCGCCGCCAAACCCGACTCCGCCGTAAATCACAAGCTTTTTCCTCAAGCCGAGAATTCCCTTCCTCATCGGAAAGCCGCAATAATCAGAGCCTCCTGTTATCTGGAGCTCATAGCCGCCAAGTTCAATCGCGTCGCCTTTTATGCTCTCCCCTATGTTCAAGCCGATAAACGGCTTTGCAGTGTTGTCCTTTACCTCCTTTTGGAATGTCCGCCCTGTCGAAGGGTCTGAAATGCAAAGTTTAAAGCTGGCCATTTTTGCCTCCTGTCCTAATCATAGATTATCATAATCAGATAAGGAAGTGAACAGTGCTTAATTTAAATAGTTTTGGGATTGTTTTAATTTCAAGAGCAGGAAATTGATTTGCAATTGCCGGGCTTGCTTTATTTCCTAGAATTTTGCCGTGGAAATCCCTGCGCCGTACCCTTCAGAGTAGCCTGAATGCCCGTCAATAAGCGCAACAAGCTTTTTGATGTAATAAAACGCAGCCAGCATCAGGGCAAAAGGCACTGCATTCATCCAGCCGCTGAAGTTGAATGAGAACATTGCAAACGGGAAAAGCATTGCCGAGAATAAAAGCAGCAGTGCCATCAGCAGGCTGTTGAGTATCCTTGTGCACTTTTTTATGTTCCTCGAGCTGTCCACGTTGGTAAGTATGACTGAAAGCGTGTGGTGTATCTCCCTAATCCTGTTCCAGGTGATTTTCAGCAGGTAAACCATCAGCATGGCGCTTGCCGCATAAAATGCATACAAAACAAAGGGGTGAAAATTAAGCCTCACTAAAGCGGATACCCTCCTTAAAGTAAAGAAAACAAACATTGCCAGCGCTGCGAGCATGAAAGCCATTTTTGAGTCTGCCCTGAGCTTTTTTGTGAAGAAGTTCTCTATTTCAGTCTGGTCAAAAAACTTCCTCATGTAGTTTGAAAGCCTCTCAAGCTTCAGCTTTGTTTTCAGCGGCACTCTTGAGTTCATGGAGTTAGATATGCTCTCGCTGTAGTTTATGCCAATGGACATCAGCACCGCGCTGATGAAAATTATAGAGGCTGTTATTGTAACCAAGTCTATGCCAAGCGAGAATTTCTCGCTTTCTTTTGCAACCAGCAGGGAGAACTCCCCGACAGACATCATTGCAATGCTTGAAAAGAAAGGCTGCTCGTTCCTGAAGTTTGCCAGCAGCATAGTCAAAAATCCTATTGCTATGAACCTTGAGATAAGCACGGTGAACATCAAAGCTGCGATGAGCGCAAGATTCAGCTCAATCACCCTGAAGTCAACCATAGTTCCCATGGATATGAAGAACAGCGACGAGAAAATCAAGGCATACGGCTGTATGGCTTTCCCGTATTCTTTTGCATTCTGCAGCGACGCTATGAGGCTGCCGGCCAAAAATGCTCCTGCCGACGGCGTCAGCCCAAGCGAGAATGCAAAGTAGCTGAACAGGGAACCTATCCCCAGCGAGAGGAAAATCAGCACAGATTCGTCGCTGCTGTTTTTCAGTATTAAGTTTACCCCGTGCTTCAGAATCTTGATTGTGACAAAGTATGCAAATATCAAAATTGCAAGTGAAAATATTATGTGCTCAAACGTCGATATCACGCTTGTGCCAGGATCTTTTACTGCGGAGAAGAATGTAAGCGCTATGACTGCTATGATATCCTCTATTATCAGCACCGCAATCAACAGGGGAACTTCTTTCCTGCTGAACATCTCCTTCTGTTCAAGGACTTTCACGACAACAATCGTGCTGCTGAACGACAATATGACTCCTGTAAACAAGGCAACTTTTGCGCCGAAGCCCAGCAGCAAAGCAGTTTCATAGCCGAAAAAAAGAACAATGGCAAATTTCAGAAGCCCTATCAGTATAGATCTTGCGCCAATCTTCATAAGCTTTGATATGTCAAACTCCAGCCCTATAATGAATAATATGAGTATTGCGCCAAAGTCAGCCATCATGCTTATCATTCCGGCGTCCTGGACAAGATTGAGAAGATTCGGGCCTATAACTGCACCTACCAGCAGCATGCCGAACACAGCAGGCTGCTTAAACCTTGTCGCTATAACCCCACCTATGATAGCGCACAAGAAAAGTACTCCTAAGCTAATCAATTCTGTTGCCAATTTAACACTCTTGTGTTGAGTCAGATAAATAAAACTATCAAGCTCAACGATTTTTTACTTAAGTTTCTATATTGGTATACAAAAATGTATATTAATAGCCTTAAAATGTAAGTTACTTATATTTAAAGCTTTCGGTTGATTATATGCAAAATAATATGATTAAATTATTTACTATATGGAAATAAAATGGTCTAATTTGATTAGTAGACCCCTGCTTCCCAA
>Ga0209541_10004374_pt1 | contig 25104 bp, 23 predicted proteins | sample RifCSPlowO2_01_FD_184027 | JGI IMG/M metagenome (GOLD analysis project Ga0209541, IMG submission 184027) | Groundwater microbial communities from Rifle, Colorado - Rifle CSP2_plank lowO2_0.1 (SPAdes) (version 2) | ecosystem: Environmental > Aquatic > Deep subsurface > Groundwater | place... | reverse complement strand
GGCGGTCAAAGGCATAGGATTTAAAAAAGACGGCAAGACCGTAGTGAATCCGCCGGAGCCGCTGATTGACATGGAAAACCTTCTGCCCGTCCCCTGGGAGCTGGTCACCGTCGAGAGCTACATCCATACGGATATGTACCTTAAGAGTTCGCGCATCCTCGATATAGGCCAGACGAGCAGGGGGTGCCCGTTCAATTGCGGATTCTGTTGCAGCGCCAGCCTAAGGATGAGGAAATGGCGGGCAATGTCCGTCGAAAAGAGCTTAAAGATGATCACGGGGCCCGTAAAAAGGTTTAATTTAAACGGAGTCTGGATCAGGGACGACGAGTTTTATATAGACAGGGAAAGAGCCAACAGGATATGCGAGCAGATCATCAAAGAAAATTTGAATATCCGGTGGTATACCTCCGGGACAAGAGTAGATGTCTTCAACAAGGCATCGGATGAACAGACGGCGGTCCTTAAGGAGAGCGGGGCGCATGTATTGAAATTCGGCGCCGAGTCGGGGACTAACAGGATATTGAAACTGGTCAATAAGGGGATAACGGTAGAAGAGACCCTGAAGGCGAACCTCAAGGCCAAGAAGTACGGCATTATACCGGCATTCGCCTTAATGATTGGTTTCCCGACGGAGACTTTTGAAGAGGTGGATAATACCATAGACCTCATGTTCCGCCTCAGGAGAGATAACCCTAAGGCGCAGTTCGAGACGGTGGCCATATATACAGCTCTGCCGGGTACACCTATGTATGAATTGGCGTTGCGGAACGGCTTGAAACCGCCCCAGGACCTGGCCGGATGGGTCGACTGGAACTTCGACGAGTACGATATCCATGGCAAGAGGATCCCGTGGTTTGACGCCAGGCAGAGGCAGATGCTGGGGAATATCTCTTACATGAGCGTCTTGGCCAACGCTTTTCCCAATGCGATCGACAGTATAAATAACATCTTCATAAGGCGCACTTTCAAGGCCTTCTATACGCCGATTAGCGCTTATTACAGGTTCAGGCTTAAACATAAACTGTACGGTTTTTCCCCGGATCTTATATTTATAAGATACCTGCGGAAAAAGATATTTTATAGGAGTCATATAACGTTAAAATGAAAACGACATTGATCTTACCCACTCTTAACGAATTGGGCGGCATGCAAGAGATCATGCCAAGAATAAAGAAAGAATGGTATGACCAGATCATAATAGTAGACGGCGGTTCTACGGACGGGACTGTCGAATACGCGAAAGAAAACGGTTATTGCGTCTATGAGCAGAAGGGAAAGGGCTTAAGGCAGGGGTTGCGGGAGATGTGGGGGATGGTTACGGGGGATATCGTCATCACCTTCAGCCCTGACGGCAATTGCATACCTGAGCTTATTCCGTCTTTAATAGAAGAGATGGCGAAGGGCTACGACATGGTCATCGCTTCCCGTTATGCGGGGAAAGCCAAAAGTTACGACGACGACCCTATAACAAAATTTGGGAATTGGATGTTTACGGCGATGATAAATATATTATTCGGAGCTCATTATGCGGATGCCTTAGGGATATATCGCGCCTATAAAACAGATCTTATCGGGAGACTGGGTATGAACAAAGATGCAAAATTTATAGAAGAGGCCGAAAAAGCCGGGATACTTATAGGATGGGAACCGCAGCTTTCCATCCGCTGCGCGAAAAGAAAATTGAAAGTCGCAGAAATACCGGGAGACGAACCCGCCAGGATATACGGCGAGAGGAAGATGAGGCCTTTTAAGTCGGGATCCATTATGCTTGCGCAGATCCTTTACGAAATTTTCGTTTGGCGTTAATTAAAAGAGGAGAAAAGCGTGAAAAAGATAGCAAAAAATCAATTCGGCGAATATGAAACAAATGATCTATGGTTCAGGAGGCTGCCCATTATAAGCCATCATTATTTCGGAAAAATCAAGAAGATACTCTGTTCTTGGATCGAAATAAAAGAGGGATCAGCTTTAGATTTCGGTTGCGGACAGCAGCGCCTTAAACATTTTCTGCCGTCCGGAATAAAATACGTCGGATTCGATATTATCCCGGAATATACTGATGTTGATGATTACAGGAAGACTAATCCGGACCTGTTTTTTTCCATATCAAGCTTTGAGCATGTGACGCATGAGGAATTGGACGATATATTGAAATGGATAATTTCTTCGAATGTCAAACAGGTATTCGTGGATCTGCCGATAAGAAATGACAGATATCTCCTTTGGACGTTGATGGGCTTCAGGAAGCAGGTAATCCAGGAACATCACCTGGATACTATACCTTATGACTTGCAGGATATGCACAACAGGATCGCGAAATACCTGAAACTCAAAAGAGAGTTCAGGTACCAGAACCATGCCTTGACCGAATGGCGCAAAAAATAGCTCATACAGGATGTTGACTATGAAAAATATGCCAAAAGATAAATTTATAGACCTATACACTACCATGTTGCGGATCAGGCTCGTAGAGTTGAAGATCGAAGAGCTGTATCCGCAGGATGAGATGAAAACGCCCGTTCATTTATGCATAGGCCAGGAGGCGATAGCGGCGGGAGTTTGCGCAAATTTAAATAAAGACGACTACGTATTCAGCAACCACAGAGGACACGGCCATTATATCGCCAAAGGCGGTGACTTGAAATCCATGATCGCTGAATTGTATTGTAAGGAGAAGGGATGCTCCAAAGGCCGGGGCGGTTCTATGCATTTGATAGATACTTCCGTAGGATTTATGGGGTGTTCTTCTATCGTGGGAGGCAGTATACCGATCGCAACCGGCGCGGCCCTAAGTTCGGTTTTGCGTAAAGATAACAAGATATCCGTTGTCTTTTTCGGCGATGCCGCTTCCGAAGAGGGCGTATTGTTCGAGAGCATGAACTTCGCCGCTTTAAAAAATTTACCCGTTATTTATGTCTGTGAAAATAATTTTTATTCCGTTTGCTCTCATCAGAGCGTAAGACAGGCAAACTGCGATATCTCAATGAGGCCGAAGGCCTTCGATATCCCCTCCTATCAGGTTGACGGTTCGGATGTAATGGAGGTATATGCCGCATCTAAAAAAGCCGTTGGGGCCGCGCGTTCCGGTAAAGGCCCCTCATTTTTAGAATGCAGGGCATATCGCTGGAGAGGACACGCGGGCCCCGGAGATCCCCAAAAGGACTCTTACAGGAAGCCGGAGGAATGGGACAAGTGGATGGGTATAGATCCGCTTAAAAAATTTGAGGACTTCTTTATTAAGGAAAATGCTATAACTGGCAAAGATGTAAAAGAGATCACCGGAAGGATAGATAAGGATATCCTGGAGGCCTTTGAGTTCGCCAAGAAATCTCCTTTACCGAAAAAAGAAGAACTTGAAAAATATTTATTTGGTTAAATAAAATGCCCTGGACAAAAATAATAATTGAAAAGCAAGAGCCGGGTTATGATGAGCATGCCGGTAATGACCTGAGGAAGCTGACGGTGCCCGAGGCCATAAGGGAAACCCTGAGCCAGGCGATGTCTATGGATAAGCAGGTCTTTGTGATGGGCCAAGGTGTAGACGACCCTTCGGGAATGTTCGGAATGACGCTTGACCTTCAAAAAAAATTCGGCAAGGAAAGGGTCTTTGACACACCCTTATCCGAGAATGCCCTCACCGGGATAGGGGTGGGCGCAGCCCTTACCGGCATGAGACCGGTATATTTCCATAACAGGCCTGATTTCTTGTTATTGGCTATGGATCAGATCGTAAACCATGCCTCTAAATATAGTTATTTATTTGCCGGAAAAGTAAAAATCCCATTGGTTATCGTCGCCGTCATAGGCAGAGGATGGGGTTCCGGCGCTCAACATTCACAGTCTCTCCATGGATTATTTATGCATGTTCCGGGTTTACGCCTTGTCATGCCAAGCACGGCATATGACGCGAAAGGGTTATTGGCCGCCAGCATTGCCGATGGGAATCCCGTCATGTTTATTGAGCACCGCTGGTTATTTAAACATAAAAGTCATGTCCCCGAGGAATTATATGCCGTCCCGCTTGGCAAGGGCTTAATACGCCGCAAAGGAAAGGACGTAACAATTGTCGGGATTTCCTATATGGCCATAGAAGCCTTAAGGGCGGCGGAAGAACTCGAAAAGGAAGGTTACGACGCAGAGGTGATCGATCCAAGGACGTTGAAACCGCTTGACGAGGAGATCATCCTGGAATCCGTCAAAAAGACAGGACATTTGGTGATCGCCGATACGGACTGGAAGACATGCGGCGCAGCGTCTGAAATAGCCTCAATGGTGTCGCAGAAGGGATTTGAATATCTTAAATCGGCCGTGAAAATAGTAGCTTGGCCGGATCTGCCGGTCCCGAGCGGCTATGTTCTGGAAGATGCCTTTTATCCGGGCAAGGACGATATCATAAAATCAGTAAAGGAGTCGATAAAAAAATGAAGATATTAGTTACCGGGGCGGCAGGGTATATCGGATCTGTGTTAGTGCCCGAACTATTGAAAGAAGGTTTTGAGGTCATCGCAGTGGATAATTTCATGTATAACCAGGCCCCGCTGTTAGACTGTTGTCATGATGAGAGATTGACCATATGCCGCGCAGACGCGCGGGATAAGGAACAGATCTCCAGATATTTGAAAAAGTCGGATGCGATCATTCCTTTGGCCTGCCTTACGGGAGCTCCGTTGTGCCAGAAGAACCCCTTCGAGGCCAAGAGTATAATAGTGGACGCGGTAAAGATGATATTGGATTTGCGGAACAAAGAGCAAGTAATAATATACCCCACCACTAACAGCGGTTATGGAATAGGCCAAAAAGGGATCTTTTGTACGGAAGAGACGCCGTTAAACCCCGTCTCTCTTTACGGCAAGCTTAAAGTCGAGGCTGAAAAGGCGTTGCTGGATTCCGGCAACGCCATTACTTTGAGGCTTGCTACGGCGTTTGGGATAAGCCCCAGGATGAGATTGGACCTTCTGGTAAATGATTTTACTTATCGCGCCCTAAACGACCGTTTTTTAGTCCTTTTTGAGGCTCATGCCAAAAGGAATTTTATACATGTCCGGGATGTGGCAAAGGCCTTTATCCATTGTTTGAATAATTGCAACAAAATGAAGAACGAACCGTATAACGTTGGTTTAAGCGACGCTAATTTGAGCAAGTGGGAATTGTGCGAGGAGATTAAAAAGCAGCTGCCTGATTTTTATTTTACCGAGGCGAAGGTAGGGGAAGACCCGGATAAAAGAGATTATATCATCAGCAATGAGAAGATCGAAAAGACGGGATACAGGCCGGATTATTCCATCCAAAGAGGCATATCGGAATTGGTAAAAGGGTATCAGATCGTAAAGAGAAATCAATTCGCAAATGTATGAGGTGAAATATGATAATAAGTAGAACCCCTTTCCGCATTTCCTTTTTCGGCGGCGGCACAGATTATCCCGCATGGTATAAAGATAATCACGGGGCCGTATTGGCCACAACGATAAACAAACATTGTTATATATCATGCCGTTATCTGCCGCCGTTCTTTGAGCATAAGTCGCGGATCATCTATTCTAAAATGGAGCAGGTCAAAAAGGTATCGGAGATAGAGCACCCTTCAGTCAGGGCTTGCCTGACCCTCATGAAGGTCAGGGACGGGGTCGAGATCCATCACGACGGCGATCTCCCTGCCAGGACAGGGCTAGGGTCGAGCTCGACCTTTACCGTAGGCCTCCTTAACGCCTTGAATGGGCTTAAAGGAGATATGATATCCAAGATGGAATTGGCGCGCAAAGCGATCCATGTCGAGCAGGATATGCTTAAAGAGAATGTCGGCTCGCAGGACCAGATCTGCGCCGCCTTCGGCGGTTTTAACCTGGTCGAATTCAGCGGCGACCACAAATTCAAGATCCATCCCGTTACCGTCAATCAGGAAAGGTTGAACTATCTCCAGGACCATCTCCTTCTGTTTTTTACGGGGATCTCGCGCTATGCGTCAGAAGTCGCCAAGGAACAGATAAGGAGGATACCTAATACTAAAAGCGAATTGAGCGAGATGTTCAATATGGTCCAGGAAGCGGTAGGCATAGTCAATAGCAATACGGACATAGTGAAATTTGGGAGACTTTTGAATAAAAACTGGCAGATCAAGAGAAGGTTATCGAAATTGGTGACAACGCCTGAGATAGATGACATATATTCCTCGGCCGTAAAGGCCGGAGCCATCGGAGGAAAACTTTTAGGCGCCGGAGGGGGAGGTTTCATACTCTTTTTCGCCGAACCCAAAGCCCAGCCGAAGATCAAGGCAAAGCTTAAGCATCTTTTGCATGTCCCATTCAGGTTTGAGAATATCGGCAGCCAGATAATTTTTTATGACCCCACCGGTTCGCTCGAAAGAAGCAGATGAAAGGCCCGGACCTTAACCAAATAGATGTAGTTATATTGTGCGGGGGCAAGGGAGAGCGTCTTAAAGGCGTCGTCAAAGACAGGCCCAAGCCGATGGCCGATATATCCGGCAGGCCGTTTTTAGATATTTTGATTGAGCATCTGAGGGGTTGCGGCTTCCGCCGTTTTATCCTTTGCGCCGGATATAAAGGAGAGATGATAAAAGATTATTATGCAAAAAAACCCGGCCTCTCCGAGATCATGACCGTGCTGGAGGGCAATCCACTAGGGACCGGAGGCGCGATAAAAAACGCAGGACCGACGGTTAAAAGCAATCCATTCCTGGTCGCGAACGGCGATTCGTTCTGCTCGATAGATTACCGGGATCTCGTCAGATTTCATTACGAGAAAAAGGCGCTATATACCGTAGCCGTGGTTAAAATTAAGGAGAATCAGGACGGCGGCCTTGTCAGCCTGGATAGCCAGGATAGAGTTACCGGGTTTAACGAAAAGACGGAGTCGCGAGGAGCTGGTTATGTCAATGCCGGCGTTTATCTCCTGGACAAAGAAGTTCTTAATGTAATTAAAAGCGGAGAAAAAGTATCGATGGAGTATGATGTCTTCCCAAAATTGACCGGTAGGGGATTTTACGGTTATCCCGTTGACGGAGGGCTTACCGATATCGGGACGCCGGAAAGATACAGGAAAGCGCAGGAATTGCTAAAAAATGTCACATAAATCCGTCGACCTGTTGATCGTAAAACCGGGCAGCCAGCGGAAATTGTACGGAGCCCTAAGCAAGACCTTGACCGGCCTCGAACCGCCGCTTTGGGCGGCCTTACTTGCCGCGTATGTCAGGAAGGCGGGTTATAACGTAAAGATGATAGATATGGAGATTGAGCCGGAGAAGTTGTCCTCCTTGCTCTCCGAAAGCCGGCCTCGTCTTATAGCGATCACTGTCTCAGGCACAAATCCCTCAGCTTCGACGATGAACATGATAGGCGCCAGGGCAGTGCTGGAGGAGATAAAGGGATCGGGTAACGCTATTCCGACCATCCTGATGGGGTTGCATCCTTCCTCCTTGCCGGAAAGGACCATGGAGGAAGAACCCGTTGACATGGTTTGCCAGGGAGAAGGGTTTGTTACTTTGGCCGGGTTGCTGGCCGACCCCCAGAATAAAAATATCAAAGGGTTATGGTATAGACAAGCCGGAGAGATAAAAAGCAATCCCATGGCGGAACTGGTAGACCCGGATGAATTACCTTTACCGGCTTTTGACCTTCTGCCTATGCGGGAATACAGGGCGCATAATTGGCACAGCTGGACTAATAAGAACCGGCGCCAGCCGTACGGGATAATCTACACAAGCCTGGGATGCCCGTATAACTGCTCTTTTTGCTGCATTAACGCTTTGTTCGGGGTCCATAAGATAAGACAGAAGGATCCGGGTTTGGTGATAGAGGATATCGCCTGCCTTGTGGATGATTACGGCATCAAAAATATAAAGATAATAGACGAGATGTTCGCTTTTAAGGAGTCGCATGTCAATAAATTATGCGATCTGATCATCGACCGGGGATATGACCTGAATATGTGGGCATACGCGAGGGTCGACACCCTTACCGGAAAGATGCTTGAAAAGATGAAAAGGGCCGGGATAAACTGGCTGGCTTTAGGTTTTGAATCCGGCAGTAAAAAAATAAGGGACGGAGTGACAAAAGGCAGATTTGGGAATGAAGAGGTATTAAATGCCGTCAAGATGATCCGGGAGGCAGGCATCAGCATAGTCGGTAATTTCATCTTTGGTCTACCCGACGACGACATGGAGACGATGAACGAGACCCTCGATATGGCGAAAGCCCTCAATTGCGAATACACGAATTTTTACGCCTGCATGGCTTATCCCGGCTCTAAGCTTTACGGCCAGACCGTTCCCGGCGACTTACCGGGATCATGGGCGGGCTATTCGCAATTAGGGTATGAGACCCTGCCGCTGCCCACAAAATATCTGCGCCCGGAAGAAATTTTGCGCTTCAGGGACCGCGCATTTACCGAATTCTATTCAAGCAGGGAATACCAAGATATGATGCGCGCGAAATTCGGAGAGGGGACATTGGGCGAAATCAAGGATATGCTGAAGTATAAATTAGGCAGGAGGTTGCTGGATGATTAAAAAAAGAGCGGGAAAAAGCATGATCCGGGTCCCGTTCGGGACTATATTAATCAGCGATAGGTCCAAGAGATTAATAAAGGAAATACTTGATTCGAACAGGGTCTCGAGCGGAAAGTACGTGCGCGAATTCGAAAGGAAATTTGCCGGACTGGTCGGCGTTAAAGAAGCCGTAGCTTTAAGTTCAGGGACCGATGCCGATGCGCTGGCCTTGGCGGTATTGCATGATTTCGGCGCCAAGCGCAACGACGACATTATAGTCCCCGCGCTTTCATTTGTCGCGACGGGGAATTCCGTGCTCCAGGCGGGTTTCAATCCCGTTTTTGTGGATATAGACAGGAAGACGCTCAATATAGATCCGTTGCAAATCGAAAGGGCCATAACCTGGAAAACAAGGGCGATAATGCCGGTCCATCTGATGGGCAAACCTGCGCCGATGGACGAGATCAATAAGATAGCTAAAAAACATAAACTATTCGTGATCGAGGATGCCGCGGAAGCGCACGGCGCGAAATATAAAGGGCGGAATATCGGGACATTAGGCGATATGGCCGCTTTCAGCCTTTATGTGGCGCACATCATAACTACGATTGAGGGCGGGGTAGTAGTCACAAATAAACGCGAGTTCGCCGAGATCTTAAGGTCCCTGAGATCCCACGGCAGGGCTTGTAAGTGCGAAAAATGTGTCTTGAACGTATCTTCCGGATATTGTACGAAGAGGTTCAAGGGCGGGAGAAACAGTGATATCAGGTTCGTCTTTGAGAGGATCGGTTATTCGAGCAAGATGAACGAGTTGGAAGCGGCGGTAGGTCTGGGCAATATCGATGAGTACGGAACGATCCTCGCGAGAAGGAGAAGAAACCTCAAATACCTTATGGGCAAATTCAAGAGGTTCCGCCCTTATCTTGTAACTATCGGGGAAGAGCGTTACGAGAGGATAGGGCCGCACGCCTTTCCCATCATAGTGCAGGAAGGCGCCGGGTTCACGAGGGATAAGATCGTCGATCATCTCGAAAAAAACGGCATAGAGACCCGCACGCTGTTTTCTTCCATGCCTACACAATGCGCCGGTTTCAAATATCTGGGATACAAAGAAGGTGATTTTCCAAATGCCGAATATATCGGTAATAACGGATTTCATATAGGCGTCCACCAGGATCTAGGCAAAGAACACCTCGATCATTTTCTTGATCGTATCGCCGAATTCTTGGATGGCCAGATCAGGTGATAATATTATGAAAAGAGATTCGAAGATATTAATAATCGGCCGCGGCAGTTTGACGGGAATGGCCCTCTCGAGGCGTCTTAAGGCTGACGGCTTCAAGAAAGTCTTTACCATGCCGGCAAGGGACCTGGCAGATCAGGCCGCGGTAGGGCTTTTTTTCAAAAAAAATAGGCCGGACTACGTATTTTTCATGGATGTCAAATCCGGGGGGATAATAGCTAATTCGACTTACCCCGCCGAGTTTATCTATGATAACCTGCAGGCAGAGATCAACGTAATACACGCCGCCTATAAGACAAAGGTAAAAAAACTTCTCTTTATGGCAAGTTCCTGCGCTTATCCGAAAAAATGTCCCCAGCCGATGAAGGAAGAATATCTTTTGAACGGGCCCTTAGAACCTACCAGCGAGGCATTTGCGATCGCAAAGATCGCGGGCATGAAGATGTGCCAATATTATAACCGCCAATATGGAACAGATTTTGTTTGCGCAATACCGGCTACCGCATACGGGCCCGGCGACAATTTTGACCCCAAGACATCCCACGTGATACCGGGGCTTATCCGTAAACTTCATGCGGCAAAAATAAGCGGGCAGTCCGATGTCGCCATTTGGGGCTCGGGTAAACCGCGGCGCGAATTTATCCATGTCGATGACCTGGCAGATGCCGTTGTTTTTATAATGCAAAAGCCAAAGACGCCGCCGGTCATCAATATAGGTACCGGCAGCGACATCTCCGTCAAAGAATTAGCGGAGCTCCTGAAAGACATAATAGATTTTGAAGGGAGGCTTAAATTTGACAGGACCAAGCCTGACGGCGCTGCCCGAAAATTACTTGATGCGGCCAAATTAAAGTCGATCAGCTGGACAGCGAAGGCCAGCCTTAAAACCGGCTTGCGTGACCTTTACAGGTGGTATTTAAGATATGCCGCATAGGTCCGTGAAAGTATTTTATATTATCGCCACTGTTTTGCTGATAGGCATATTTTTAACCCTGCTCTACCGTCCGATAGAGACGATTTTTCATGAACAGGACCTCTGGTGGATGGTCCCCGTAATGTCGTCTATCACTCAAGGGCATTCTTTTTTTGAAAATTTAAGGTCGTTTCTTTTCGATCCTTACTCCACGCTTTACGGGGATCCATGGATGAACACCTATTTGTCATCGGTGCTGTCCATTTTAGGCTTTCAGGCAAAATACTTTATTTTTGTTTCCCTTGCGCTGCATTTTTTATGCGCATTTTTATTATATTCTATTTTGCGAAAGTTAGATTTAGATTTTAGGATCGCATTTTTTTCAGCATTGACATATTTAACTATGTTTATTCATTTCAATTATTATACTTGGCCGATGTCGGCTCATCATCTTTTCGTATTGCTCTTTAGCTTATTGGTCTTTAACCTTTATTTCGAGACGACTAAAAGGATCGATGACAATCGCAATTGGAAGTATCTTTTTTGGCTTACTATTTTTGTGAATTTTTTAGCATCCTTTTGTCAGATAACCATCCTTATGTTACCGGCCGGGATCCTCGCGCATATCTTAATATCTTCAAAGGATGGCCAAGAAAGGTTAAAAAAATATGACATATGGCTGCCGTTATTTCTAACTTATTTAGGCTATCCTCTTGTGAGATTTATTTATGTCGGCAGTCCCCATCTTGCAGTTTTTCTTCGCATGGGATTCGAAGAAACGATTAACGTAGCGTTATTCCCGGTAATTTTATTATTGGGCGCCGGTTCATTATTTTTATTCAGAGGCATTTTGCAGTTATCCTGTAGATATCGACCAGGCAAAATTATGAGGAATCTGTGTATCGCGGCAATAATTTTATATCTCCTTATTTTTATTGCGGTATATGGCAGGAATGATCTGGTTTCGCCGAGCAAGGTTAAATTATACGTTTCCTTATCCCCGTATAATATCATCCGTCCTTTCGTCATAATGTTCATAAATTTCGTATCTCCGCTTAAGGCGGCTCTATCGATCAATTCGTCCCTGGCATACCACGTCATACCTTTGCAGAATAATATTATCGCAATTATGCTGTCTTTATTATTTATCGTTGTATTTATGGGTAAATATCTATTTAAGCATAAAGGTCTTATAGTATTTTTGATATTTTATATCGTTGCCTTACGCTGGATGAGGATACCGACCACAATTCTTTTTTCGCGCCATTTTCTTTATATCACACCCCTGTTTTCAATCGTGTTTTGTTGTTCATTTATATATATATATGACTTGATCGTGGATAAGGTCAAATTAAAAAAGATTGCACAGGAGATTATTCTGATCCTGATATTTATCGGACTTTGCGTTCCGAATATCCTTGCGATAAAGCTGGAGATGTTCAGGGGAAGGATGGTAAATACGTTTTTGATATACGATTATATCAGGATATCGGATACGATTAAGCGAGATCTCTTGGCCCTCGGGACCGCGGGTCCGATCAAGGCGGATGATATTTACGTCGAAGGCATCCAGCCGATGCCTTTTAAGGAGTATGATTGGCCGGGCGCCTCAGACAGACGTTTGGCTTATGATACGTTCCGGTATGTATTCGCGCAGGTTTTTAACGATAAGGAAATGATAAATATCAATATTAACCGGCCTGGCCCGGCAGGAAAGCTTGTATACAGGGTAAAAGGTACAAAAATTTTAGATGGAAAGGGCCGGAACACTGATAAATCAGGGCGGCCGTTCCTGGTTAGTTATATTTTACGCGGCTATAAGCAGGAAGATATAGGCTTGATCACGGGCGGTAGGGACCTAAGGGATTGGATAAAGGACATAGTCATATATTATGACAGCTGGAGACCGGGCCGTCCCGTGGAGAAGGTCAAGTATGTCTCGTCTGTTATAAATGACGAGATCGATGACTATGATGGATATCTTTCAAGATTAAACCAAGGAGGTAAAAGTGAATTGGACCGATAAAGTAATTTTGTTAACCGGTGGCACGGGGTCGTTTGGCCGGAAATTCACAGAGATTATATTAAAAAAATACGCACCAAAGAAACTGATAATATTCAGCAGGGATGAGTTTAAACAGCATGAAATGGCAAAAGTTTTTCCCGACGGCCCGTATAATATCCGTTATTTTCTGGGCGACGTAAGAGATAGAGACCGCCTTTACAGGGCCCTTGAGGGGGTAGATTATGTAGTGCATGCGGCTGCCCTAAAGCATGTTCCCGCCCTTGAGTATAACCCGATGGAAGCGGTAAAGACCAATGTCATGGGCGCTGATAATATCGTGGATGCGGCTATCGACAGGGGCGTCAAAAAGGTAATAGCCCTTTCCAGTGATAAAGCCGTAAACCCGGTAAATCTTTATGGGGCGACCAAGCTCGTTGCCGAAAAGATATTTATAGCCGCAAACGCTTATGCCGGCAATAAAGTAAAATTTGTATGCGTCCGGTACGGGAACGTCGTCGGTTCCCGCGGGAGCGTCATACCCTTTTTCCTTAACCTTAAAAAACAAAATATCAAGGAATTCCCCATAACGGATGAACGGATGACGCGTTTTTGGATCACCCTTGAGGAAGGCGTTGAACTTGTTATCAAGGCTCTTGAAGAGGGGGAAGGGGGGGAGATATTTGTCCCCATCATCCCATCGATGAAGATCTCCGACCTGGTAAAAGCTATCGAGCCCGAAGCCCGTGTTAAAATCGTCGGCATAAGGCCCGGGGAGAAGATATACGAAACCCTGGTATCGGAAGATGAGTCGCGTCAGGCCAGGATATTTGACGGTATGTATGTAATAATGCCTCAGTTCTTCGAGAGCGAACAAGTCCGCAAGAAGTATGATAAGTACCCCTCGGTGAAGGAGGGCTTTGTTTACAGGAGCGATAATAATGAAAAATGGGTCACGGTGGCTGAACTGCAAAAGATGATAAAGAGTTCATGAGGACCATACCTTACGGGCATCAAAAAATTGACAAAAAAGACGTAGAAGCAGTTATTCGCGTCCTAAAGTCCGACCGGCTTACCCAAGGCCCTATGATAAGGGAGTTCGAAGAAGCTCTGTGCGGATATACCGGCGCAAAATATGCGGTTTGTGTTTCAAGCGGGACAGCGGCGCTGCATATTGCTTGTCTTGCCGCCGGGTTAAAGCAGGCTGATGAAATCATTACATCCCCTATAACTTTTGTCGCTTCGGCAAATTGCGCAATTTATTGCGGCGCCAGGCCAGTTTTTGCTGATGTCGATCCAAAGACAGCCAACATAAAGCCCGGTGAAGTCTTAAAAACTATAACCAAGAAGACCAAGATCGTTATCCCGGTGGATTTTGCCGGCCTGCCTTGCGATTTGGAAGAGGTTCACGAAATAGCGCATAGGAATAATCTTATCGTAATTGAAGATGCGGCCCATGCCTTAGGGGCGGAATATAAAGGCACGCAAGCCGGTTCCTGCAAATATTCCGATATGGCAGTTTTTAGTTTTCATCCCGTTAAATCTATCACGACAGGAGAGGGCGGGGCGGTCTTGACGAATAACAAAGACCTGTATAAAGCCCTCATGGTTTTTCGTAACCACGGGATTACTAAAGACCCCGGGTCGATCGATGAAAAGATGAAAGATTGCGGCTGGTATTATGAGATGCAAAAATTAGGGTTTAATTACCGCATAACCGACATCCAGGCCGCATTGGGGTTATCGCAATTAAAAAAAGCGGATGTTTTTATTGAAAAAAGGAGAAAAATCGCCGCTATCTACAACAAAGCCTTCAATGGCAATGAATATTTTGATTTCCCGGAGGAAAATAATAAAGAGAAATATTCCTCTTATCACCTTTATCCCATCATATTAAAAGACAGATTCAGGAATAAGAGAAAAGAGGTGTTTTTAAAAATGAGAAATAACGGGCTCGGCGTCCAGGTGCATTATATTCCCGTCTATCTCCAGCCTTATTATCAGGACCTCGGATTCAAGAAGGGGTTATGTCCGGACGCCGAATCTTATTATGAAAAAGAAATAAGCATACCGATCTATCCCGCGTTAAAAGACGCGGACATAAAATATGTGATAAATATCATTTTCAGGGTTTTTAGAGAAATAGACCGGTCATGAATAAACTTGTGTTAGGGACAGCCCAGTTCGGGATGGATTACGGGATTAATAATAAAAGAGGTAAAATCCCGCGGGCTGAAGTATTTGAGATATTAGAAAGCGCGCTCAAATCAGGTATAGATACCATAGACACGGCATCCTCTTATGGGGATAGCGAAGAGGTCATAGGCGAATTTATAAGATCTAATAGAAGTACGTTCAAGATAATCTCTAAGTTACCGGGTTGCAGGCATCCGGAAGTAGGAGATATATTTGAAAGTTCTTTGAAAAAACTTGGCGTGCCCAAGATCTATGGATACCTGATTCACAGTTTTCCAAGTTATAAGAATGATGAAAAGGTTTGGGGGGAGCTGGAAGATTTACAGTCTGCAGGCAAAGTAAAAAAGATAGGGTTCTCGTTATATTCTCCGGATGAACTCGAATATTTAATGGGTAAAAAGCTGAAGATAGATATTGTGCAAGTTCCATTCAGTGTATTCGACCAACGGTTTGAACGGTATCTGCCCGGTTTAAAAAAGATGGGTGTTGAGATACATGCCCGTTCAATATTTTTGCAGGGGTTGGTATTTAAAAAACCGGATAATCTCGACGGGTATTTTAAAAAGATAAGGGACAAAATCGAGTGCCTGAACCGTTTGACCGGTGAATTGGGTATACCTATTGTTTCATTGTGCACCGGGTTTGTCATGGCGAATGGATGCATAGATAAGGCCGTCGTAGGCGTAGATAGCTTGCAAAATTTTATAGAGATAGAAAAGAGCACTAAAGATTTTATAGGCGAAAAGACCGTAGAAGCTCTTTCAGGCCTAAGGATGGAAGACGAAGATATCGTACTTCCTTTTAACTGGAAATTATCAAAGGTGAAAAACTAGTGGACAGAATAGTCGCTGTTATTCAGGCGCGGATGGGAGCCCGCCGCCTTCCGGATAAAGTTTTGTTGGAGCTGGAAGGCAAACCCGTTCTGGAGCATGTTATAGACAGGGTGAAGCAAAGCAATCTGGTGGACGAAGTGATAGTTGCCACGACTGTAGCCGAGAAAGATCTAAAGATAGCGAACCTTTGCTCCAGAAAAGGTGTTAGGGTTTATTGCGGCTCGGAAAATGACGTTTTGGATAGGTACTATCAATGCGCGAGGCTAGTGGGTGCGGATCATATCGTAAGGATAACGGCGGATTGCCCCATTATCGATCCTAAGGTTATTGATGAAGTGATAAGGCTACATTTTAAAAAACATAGCGACTATACTGCAAATATGATAACGTCTACTTTCCCCGATGGAGAAGATGTTGAGATATTTACATCTAAGGCCCTAAAAAAGGCTTGGCAGAACGCGAAATTATCTTCGGAGCGGGAACACGTGACACCTTATATAAGGAAAAACCCGGGGATTTTTAAATTAGCAAATCTCGCTTTTACGAAAGATCTATCCGATAAAAGATGGACATTGGATGAAAAAAGGGATTACGGATTCATTAAAGAAATATATAAAGCTCTATATAAAAAGAACAAGTTTTTCGGTATGAAAGAGGTGCTTAAGTATTTAAGATCACATCCGGAGCATGAAAGTATAAATAATAAGATTGGCCGCAACGAAGGTTATTTAAAATCATTAAAGGATGATAAGAGGATAGCAAAAAGAGATGGCTAAATCGCAGGAACTGTACAAAAAAGCTAAAAGATTAATCCCCGGAGGCACCCAACTTCTAACGAAGCGTCCGGAGATGCACCTGCCGGGCTTATGGCCCGCTTATTATAGTAAGGCTAAGGGGTGCGAGGTCTGGGATCTTGACGGCAATAAATATACCGATATGAGTTATATGGGCATAGGTTCCTGTATTCTGGGCTATGCCGATAAGGATGTTAACCTGGCCGTGAAAAGAGCTATAGACGGCGGATCCATGTCTACGCTGAATGCCCCGGAGGAAGTCGAACTTGCCGAAACCCTGTTGCGAATTCACCCATGGGCGGATATGGCGCGTTATGCCAGGAGCGGCGGAGAGGCGATGTCCATTGCTGTTCGCATCGCGAGGGCGGCGACCAGGAAAGATATAATATTATTTTGCGGTTATCATGGATGGAGCGACTGGTATCTATCATCCAATCTTGCGGATGACAGATCCCTCGACGGGCATCTTTTGCCCGGGCTTGAGCCGAAAGGCGTGCCAAGGGGCCTTAAGGGCACAGCCATACCGTTTGATTATAATGATACGGACGGGTTTTTACGGCTTCTGAAAAGATACAAGGGCAAGGTTGCGGCCGTTATCATAGAGCCCTTAAGGGACCGTTATCCGGTAAAAGGATTTTTGGAGACTATACGAAGGGCGACCCATAGAGAGAAAGCGGTATTAGTCATAGATGAAATAACGGCGGGATGGCGTTTGTGCATAGGCGGGGCGCATAAGGTTGTGGGGATAGAGCCGGACATGGCGGTTTTTGCGAAGGCGATGAGCAACGGTTTTCCCATGGCCGCTATTATCGGGAAGAGAAATGTTATGGAGAAGGCCCAGGAGACTTTCATAAGCAGCACCTATTGGACTGAACGGATAGGGCCTGTATCGGCGCTTGCCACTGTTAAAAAACTTAAAGGTGAAAATGTTCCGGCCCATTTAAATAAAACAGGGAAAAAGGTACAGGAAGGATGGGGGAAGCTGGCAGAAAAACATGGGATAGCCCTTGCGATATCCGGCATATATCCTCTTTCTCATTTTTCCTTTAAATATAAATCACCTCTAATCCTGAAAACCCTTTTTACTCAACTTATGCTCGAGAGAGGTTTTTTGGCATCAACGGCTTTTTATGCCTCATTTGCCCATAAGGAGGAGCATGTAGATGCTTATTTGGATTCGGCCGATAGTACCCTCGCTTTTATTTCCAGGGCCATTAGGCGAGGAAAACCGGAAAGTCATCTAAAGGGCCCTGTTTGCCATTCCGGATTCAAAAGGCTCGCCTAGATCATGAAGGTATTTATACTGACAGAAGGCGGCAGGAAAGTAGGTTTTGGCCATATAACAAGATGCAGCGCATTATACGAGGCCTTTGAAGAGAAATGCATAAGGCCGTATTTCATTGTAAACGCCGATAATTCCGTCAAAACGCTCTTAAAAGGCAAAAGAAATAAGATATTTAATTGGCTAAAGAACCAAAACGGATTGTCTAATTTGATATCCGGCTCAGATATAGTCGTTGTAGATTCTTATTTGGCCAAAAATGATCTATACAGAAAAATAGCCGGGAGGGCAAAGCTCGCCGTTTATCTGGATGACAATAAAAGGATCAGCTACCCGAAAGGGATTGTCGTAAACGGCGCCGTCTACGCAGAAGGCTTAAAATATCCAAAGACGGAAGAGACCACTTATCTGCTGGGAATAAAATACTTGCCCGTAAGAAAAGAATTATGGCGTGTCCTGAGGAAAAAAATAAGAAAAAAAATAAAGACAGTCATGATAACTTTTGGCGGGGATGACTCAAAGAATATGACGCCGAAAGTTTTAAAATATCTGATCCCGGAATACCCGAACTTAAAAATAAAAGTTATGATAGGGAAGGGATTTTATGGAGATAATTTACGGAAAATAAAGGCCCTTAAAGACAGCAATACGGAATTGATATATTATCCGAGCGCCGAAAAAATGAAAGAGATGATGTTTAAATCTGATGTAGCTATATCCGCGGGAGGCCAGACGTTATATGAACTTGCAAGGGTAGGTTTGCCCACGGTAGCTATAGCGGTGGCAGAGAATCAGCTAAAGAATACCAAGGGTTGGCAGGAGACGGGGTTTATTAATTACGCCGGTTGGTGGGAGGAGAAGAAATTAATCTCCAGGCTTTCAAAAGAGTTAGGCCGACTAGTGAGTTATCGGGCCAGGCTGAAAAGAAGCAAATTGGGGAGGAGCTATATTGACGGGAAGGGGCCCAAAAGGATCGTTGATAAGATAATCGATCAGGTGGTAGACAGCCGTGAATATAAAAGCTGCATCCATGAACTTAAAGATATAAGATTAAGGAAAGCCGCCGAAGACGATTGTTTTGATCTATTAGCGTGGAGAAATCATCCCGACATCAGAAAACATTCTTTTGGGGGAGAAGAGGTCGCTTATCCGGAGCATAGGAGATGGTTCTCGCAAAAATTGCATGATAAGAATACAAAGATATACATAGCCGAGGGGAAAGAGTTAGGGAAAATCGGACAGGTAAGGTTTGATATCCTTACCTCCCGCTCAGCGCGCGTTAACGTTAATTTAAATCCCGCATTTTTAGGCAGAGGTTTCGGCAATAGGATCATAACGATGGGAACCCGTTATTTTTTAAAAGATAATCCCGGGATAAAAATGATCATAGCCGAGATTTTGGATGAGAATACAGCTTCCAAGAGGGCATTCCAAAAGGCCGCTTACGTCTTTTCACGCAATATTTTAAAAAACGGCAGGAAGACCTGTGTATGCAAATACGGAAATTAAATGGTGAACTTTAAAAAGATCGACAGCTGTTTCATTATCGCCGAAATATCCGCAAATCATGGGCAGGATTTTAAGCGGGCGGTCGCCTTGATCAAAGAGGCGAAAAGATCCGGAGCAGATGCCGTAAAGTTCCAGACATATTCTCCCGATACGTTGACGATCGATGTCAACAATAAATATTTCAGGATAAAGCATCCTAAGTGGGGCGGACAAAGATTATATGAATTATATAAGAGGGCGTATACCCCCTGGAGTTGGTTCAAAAAGTTAAAATCCGTTGCGGGCGACCTGGATATTATGTTTTTTTCTACAGCCTTCGACAAGACCTCGGTGGATTTCCTGGAAGAATTGAACGTCCCGATGCACAAAATCGCCTCTTTTGAGGTAACGGACCTGCCCTTGATCGAGTACGCCTCAAAGACGGGAAAACCTTTAATTATTTCTACGGGCATGGCGAGTTTTAAAGAGATTGAGGAGGCTGTTATTACGGCCAAAAAAGCCGGTGCGGAGGATATCGCGCTTTTGAAGTGCGTCAGCGATTATCCGGCAAGGCCAGAAGAGATGAATCTAAAGACAATACCCGATATGATAAAGAAATTCAACTGTCCGATAGGCCTTTCAGACCATAGTTTAGGGATCGCGGCTTCTATTGCGGCTGTTTCTTTGGGCGCCAAGATGCTCGAGAAGCATTTTACCCTTTCAAGAAAGATTAAGACCCCCGACAGCTTTTTCTCTATGGAACCCCGCGAATTTAAATTATTGATCGAGAACGTAAGGATCGCAGAAAAAGCTATGGGCAAAGTATTTTATGGATTAAGCCGGGAAGAAAAGAAGAACAGGGTCTTTAGGCGTTCCCTCTTCGCGGTGCGGGATATTAAAAAAGGCGAACTTTTTACGGAAGAAAATATACGCTCTATAAGGCCGAATTACGGCCTGCCTCCTAAATCCTTAAAAGATATTTTAGGCAAAAAAGCAAAGAAGGATATCAAAAAAGGCACTCCGATGAGCTTGGGGCTGGTCGATCGGAAATGACAGCATGAAAATATTGCTTTTAAGCCCGTTAATTGCGCCAAAACGGTCTCCGGCTGTATATAACATAGGTTTAGGATATATTGCAGCCAGTTTGCTCCAGGATGGACATAATATTACTGTCCTCGATATCGAAGGCAATAGGTATGGGCACGAGGAAATCTTAAGGATCATAAAAGACCGGGATTGTGATGTTATCGGGATAGGGACACTGATCACCGCCTATAAGTATGTCAAATGGCTGGTAAAAGAGATCCGAAAAATTAAACCCGGTATTATCATCTGGATAGGCAACAGCATCGCTTCCACCATCCCCGAGATAATCATCAACGATATGGGCATTGATGTGGTCGTGTTAGGGGAAGGCGAAGAGACGGTTAAGGAGCTAGCCAGGGTAACAGAACAGCGCGGTGATATAAGCAAGGTTAAGGGGATAGCGTTTAAAAGCGGCAAGGAAATCGTGCGTACGCCGGAAAGGCCGCTGATAAAAGATATTGATTCGATACCGTATCCGGCCTGGGAAATGTTTGCGCAAGATATCCATATGAACAGCGCTCAGGGCCGCCTTCCTTCACCTACGGCATACGTCAGCACAACGCGGGGCTGTCCGTACAATTGCACATATTGTTATCACCCTTTTCAGGGAAAAGTCAGGATGCACTCGCCCGGAAGGGTGACGGAAGAGATCAAGATATTAAAGAAAAAATATAATATAAACAGTGTCGTATTCGCTGACGATCTCTTTATGGTCAGCAAGAAACGCGTCCATGATATATGCGATCTCATCGAAAAGGACAAGCTCGGTATTAAATGGATGGCATCTTCCCGCGTCAATACATTAGACGAATATGTGTTACGGCATATGAAGCGCGCGGGCTGCATCTCCCTCGGTATCGGCGTAGAATCCGGCAGCCAGAAGATACTGGATAACATAAAAAAGAACGCGACTGTCGGCCAAGCAAGGGATGCGATACGCCTATGCAGAAAAGTCGGGATAGACCCTATCTGCAGTTTCATGATAGGCAACGTAGGGGAGACCAGGGAAACGGTTTTTGAGACGGTATCTTTTATCAGCGATAATTGCCCTAATCTGACCTCTTTTTTTGTGGCAACGCCGTATCCGAATACGGAGTTATACGAGTATGCTAAAAACTGCGGAAAGATCAAAGACGAGATAGCATTATTTGAATCTTACGGCGAGCAATCGATGAATTTATTGGTCAACTTTACCGATATGCCGGACAAAGAATTGCTGGAGTTGAAACAAGAGGCGGAGTCCGTTATTTTCAATAAGTTTTTTTTAAAATTCCCGCATAAGTTTATTAACTATGCATGCGCGACCCTCCTGGGTTACTACAGGAAGCACGGAGCGGTACAGACATTCCGGGGCCTATTAAAGACAGTCCGGAAGATCCTGGGGAATAAGATCTCAAGGGTCCATTATGGGGAATAATATGAAAAGATGCGCTAAATGCGTTTTACCGGAAACCCATGAAACGATCCATTTTGATAACGAAGGGGTCTGTAATATATGCCGGCAGCATGAATTTAAAAATGAAAAAATTGACTGGTCCCAGCGGAAGAAAGACCTTGACCTGTTGATCGGGAAGTATAAAGGTAAGCATGCTTATGATTGCATTGTCCCTTTCAGCGGAGGGAAGGACAGCACCTGGACTTTATATTATTTAGTTAAGGAGTACAAGCTTAAGCCTCTTGTGGTGCAGTTTGACCATGGTTTCTTGAGGCCGAATCTATATGAGAATAATAAGCGCACATTGAGAAAGCTGGGGGCGGATTTCCATTCCTTTACGCCCGATTGGCATGTGGTTAGGAAGTTAATGTTGCAGTCATTCCTGGAAAAAGGTGATTTTTGCTGGCATTGCCATACCGGCATTTTTGCGTATCCGATGTGGGTAGCTTTGCGGTATCAGGTGCCTCTGATAATTTGGGGCGAGCCTTCGGCGGAATATACTTCCTATTATAGCTATGACCAGCCGGAAGAAGTGGATGAAAAGCGCTTTAATAGGTTTACAAATCTTGGGATTACCGCGGAAGATATGTTGATAAGGCTGGAGAACTCCGTAGATGAGAAGGACCTCCTCCCGTTTAGGTATCCGCCGCTTAAAGAGCTGCAAAAATTAAATTGCAGGTCCATGTGTTTGGGTTCTTATATCCCTTGGGACGTCAAAAAACAATATGAGGTCATTCATCGCGAACTAGAGTGGGAAGGCGATAAAGTGGAAAATGTGCCTCCCGGATACAATTATGAAAAGATAGAGTGCTATATGCAGGGCGTGCGCGACTATATAAAGTACATAAAGAGGGGTTATAGCCGCCCAAGCCACCTCGTCTCCATCGATATCAGGAATAACAGGTTGAAAAGGGAAGAAGCGGTCGAGTTGGTTAAAAAGTACGAAGGAAAACGCCCGCCCAGCCTGGACCTGTTCTTGGCATATATAGGTTTAACAGAAGATGAATTTATGCAGATAGCGGTGAACCATGCGGTATCTCCCTGGAAGTTTAGTCCGTCGGAAACAGATAAGGGAGAAAAGACTGCGGATTTTGATAAATGGAGCAGGCACGGCGCGATGCCAAGATGCGATGCGGAGGTATTGCTTAAAAGGTGGAGGTCGAGGAATAGAAAATGACGGTAGGCATTATTGATTACGGAATGGGTAATTTGCTATCCGTTAAAAATGCTTTGGAGATCTTAGGGGCTGAAGTATCGGTGTGTACTCAGCCGCAAGATATTTATCGGGTAGATAAAATAGTGCTGCCCGGGGTGGGAGCTTTTACGGATTGTATGTCAAATCTTCACTCAAAAGGTTTTGTAGAGGCCTTAAACGAGAATGTAATGAAAGGGGCAAAACCGATATTAGGCATATGTTTAGGCATGCAAGTCATGGCCCGGAAAGGGGATGAGAACGGTGGTTGTCCGGGGTTAGGATGGTTCGATGCGGAAGTCGTGCGGCTTACGCCTCAAGATAGTTCGCTCAGGATCCCCCATATAGGATGGAATAACATCGCCTTTAATTTAAATAGTCCCTTATTTGGCGGATTACCGGAGTCCCCGGATGTCTATTTCGTCCATTCGTATTATATGAAATGCGGATCCGCGGATAACGTTGACGCTACCTTTGATTATTCCGGGATTTTTACGGCGGCGGTAAGAAAAAATAATATTATGGGAACCCAATTCCATCCGGAGAAGAGCCAGGATATAGGATTGAAAATACTCGATAATTTTTTAAGATGGAACCCATAAAATATGATCAAGCGCAGGCTCATACCGAAACTCCTTCTTAAGCGTAGTAAATATGGGAATAAGGTCGCGTTGGTGACGTCCGTTAAATTTTGCGACCACATTGAGATAGGCGATCCCGTCTCTCAGGCAAAGATCTACCAGGCGCAGATGGTGGACGAGATTTTATTTTTAGACATAGACGCCTCCAGGGATGGCAGGGATTTTTTGCTTACGGATATCATACATAAGGTGGCCGATCAACTATTTATGCCGCTTACGGTAGGAGGCGGCGTGAAAAGTATCGATGATTTCCGGGCGCTTCTATTGAACGGAGCCGATAAGGTGAGCATCAATACATATGCAGTTCGCGATCCCGGGCTGATCAGGAAGGCTGCTGGTATCTTTGGTTCGCAATGCGTTGTCTTAGCCATAGATGCAAAACGGGATAAGGATGGAGTCTATAAAATATGGATCAAGGGAGGAGAAGAAGAAACGGGCTTGGATCTTGTAAAATGGGCCGTTGATGGCGAGAAGCTGGGCGCGGGCGAGATCCTCTTAACATCGATTGATAATGACGGAACCCGCATGGGACTGGACAACGAGCTTATAAAGAAAGTAGCGGAAGCCGTCTCTATCCCGGTGGTGGCTTCCGGCGGGTGCGGCCTGGCGAGCCACTTTGTCGATGGTTTTATCAAGGGGAAAGCCGATGCTATTGCCGCCGGAACTTATTTTTGTTTCAAAGACGAAAACCCCATGCAGGTAAGGTCACAGGTAAAAAGCGCAGGTATTCCCATAAGGATTTTTACATAAAGAAAGACGATAAGATGAATTTATATATTCCCGGTGAAAGTATTGATTTAAAAACATTGCGGCCCTCGGATGTCGGCGAGAGATACTGCGGCTGGCTCAATGATCCGGAAATCAATCAATACCTGGAAAGCCGTTTCGAGAACTGGACTGTCACGAGATTAAAAAAATATGTTAGAAGCATTAATGCTTCCGGCGATAATCTGTTTTTTGCCATCATAGTCAAATCCTCCGGCGAATATATCGGAAATATTAAATTAGGACAGATCAACCGTTATCACAGTTCCGCTGATATCGGGATAATTATCGGCGAAAAATCATCGTGGGGTAAAGGCTTCGCTACAGAAGCGATACGCCTGCTTAAAGATCACGCGTTCAATGTGTTAAAGATCCACAAACTTACCGCGGGAGCCTATGCCGCCAATGTGGGTTCGGTAAAGGCGTTTCAGAAAGCCGGTTTTTCTATTGAGGGCGTAAGAAAAGAACAATATGAGTGCCATGGCAGGCATGTCGACGCTGTCCTTCTTGGCTGCGCGAGAACCTCAAGGACGGTCCGGAAACCTAAATAGTATGGAAAATTTTTACCTGGTAGATTATATAAGAAAAAATTTTAATATCGACGAGGATATTTTAGACAGCATAAAATCCGCGCTCGATAAGCAGATCTATTATTTCGGCGACCATTTTATTGCCCCGAGAGAGAATACGGCGAACATCAGCCTTTTGCTGAAAAAAGTGTTTTATGATGCGGT
>Ga0209541_10004372_pt1 | contig 25117 bp, 32 predicted proteins | sample RifCSPlowO2_01_FD_184027 | JGI IMG/M metagenome (GOLD analysis project Ga0209541, IMG submission 184027) | Groundwater microbial communities from Rifle, Colorado - Rifle CSP2_plank lowO2_0.1 (SPAdes) (version 2) | ecosystem: Environmental > Aquatic > Deep subsurface > Groundwater | place... | reverse complement strand
CCTAATCCAGAAATTCCAAAAGAGCTTGCTATCAAAAGATTCGAGGAATTGCTAAAAGAAGCCGCTAACCGAAAAGCTTCCTGAGATCCTGGTAGGTCAGGACTTTATCGTAATATTCTGCATATCTTTCTTTAAGGTTCTCCTCGCCTGTCAAAAACCACAAATCAATTTTCTTGGCAAGCTGAAGATGCATTAAATTAACAAGAGTTTTCTTTCTTGTGGATACTTTAGAAACAAGATTCAGTAACTCGCCCAGCTCCACCTTATCAACTTCAATTGATGTTATGTTAAAGGATTTTATAAAAGTGCCCCATAACTCATTGCAGAATTTTTCGTCTAGACCCCATTCTGATCTGATATATCTGAAAATTTCTATCTTTGTAAGAGTCGTTGTAAAGAGAACAAAGCCATTTCCTATTAAAAATTCAAGGACAGAAGGTATTTTTAATAGCTGAGAGTTTTTAGTGCTAATCATGAAGTTTCTAAACCAGCCATGAATCATATTGGTATCAAGATAGATTTCTTTCAATGGTTCCATAGAATAACATCCAACTATACCTTTTGCACATGCCCCGGGCTCGGCTCAAACAACATCCCTTCCCTTTTGAGCTTGTCAATAATCTCATCGCAGTCATTGATCCCGTCTTTTCTTGCTCTCTCAAATATTTCTGCGATAAGAACTTCCTTCTTTTTTACAGACAAATCATTTATGATGTCCAGGATAATTCTTATATGCGACCTTTCAGAAGCTGGAGTTGATCCTTCTGTCCTGTCAATATCAATCATCCCTGTATCAGGATCCATCCCAAGTTGTTTCAAAGAAAATCTCATTAATTTTATAGCCCTGTCAGCATCTTCTTTCCTGACAACTTCAGAAAGCTGGATCTTGGCTGAAGCTTCAGAGAGCCTGATAAGGGCCTCGAATTGTCTGAGTGTAATAGGTATTGGCGCAGACCCACCTTCTGCCCTTTTTCTCTGATCAACATAAAAATTCTTGAGCATCCTCCCAACTTCTTTTGTCATCCTCGGTTTAATCCTTTCTTTTGCATATGCAACATACTTCCTTACAAAAGGGGCATCTAGTTTAGGTTTCAGGCCTTCATAATCCTCATCCCTCGCTTTGAGTAAATGTTCAGTAATTTTTTTGTCTGTGTCCTCGTGGGGTATGTCCTTTAAAATAAATTTTAAATCAAATCTTGAAAGCAAAGTGTCTGGTATAGTGAGCTGTTTTGCGATTGGCAGATAAGGGTCGAACCTTGAGAATTTTGGGTTCCCGCCAGCTAACACAGAAGTCTGTGCAGGAAGGGTTGCAACTATAGACGCTTTTGCAATAGAAACAGAGTTGTGGCAGATTATTCCGTTTCCTATGAATATCCCAGTTGGGTTCATCTCTATATCATATACCCACTGTTTCCTGTTTTTAACATCAATGGATTTTATTTTTACCCATTCTACAGGGGCTTGCAGGACAAACTTTATTTGTTGTATATGATCTTTCTCCTCAACCATCTTTGAGATGATAAGCTTTGCCTCCTCCACCGATTTTCTAAATAAATCCATGTCACCTTTAACAGCTTTCCAATACCATAATTCCTGCTCGCTCATGTGGAGTTTTCTGGAAATCTCTGACCTGCTTATGCCAGACTCTTCTCTTAATTTCCTGAATTCATGATAACTGATGTTTTCTTTCCCGAGGTCTTTTAGAATTTTCCCGAGCCTGCTTATTCTGTGGTCAAAATTTTTGACTATTCTTCCAAGAATATTTTTAGACAGATTGTCCCGCTTCCTTGCACCCAAAAGCTCCTGCCCAGCCATCTCATCGTAAGACATTCTCAAAGATTTTCTGACCAGTTCTACAGAAGGCATGATAGTAGGCACATGATCCCACGAGCTCGAAACTGTTTTTTTCTTTACAAGTTTTTCAAGGAGATACCTCCTTTTCCCTACAAAACCTATAAACTCTGCGAAATTCCTTATGTTCCCCTTCCCTGAAATCTGGATTTTGTAGGCTTTGTGTTTCCTCTTGCCTTTCATGCTCCTGTCTTCGTACATGCCTGAAAAAATCCCAAACCTAAGGAGCATTTTCTGAACCTGCTTTGCAAGTTTATTGCTTGTGCTCGTGAAAGATATCGTGCCAAACTTATAATTGACAGAACCTTCACCATCAAATAAACCCCTTAACAAATATGTTGTTTCTTCACTCGAGATTTTGTCAGCCCATCCTGGAAGCTCTTTTTCCCATGATCTTGCAAGAATATCAGGCCCAATAGAATGGACAAAATCAAACAATGGCCTCGATACGACCCTCACCATTGAAACAGAATTCTTTGTGTATATGAAGGGTTTTACTGAGAACAGTTTTTGAAGTAAGTAGTTGTACCTGTCAAGGATGTCTTTATCTGTATTTGTAAAGCAGACCCCGTTTTTTGTTTTCCTGTTTACTTCAGCATTGCCTTCAGCAACTATGAGGCCTATCCACTCACACAGCTCCGGGCTGGTTTTTTCAGGAAGCCGGATCTGTTTGTGTTTATTGTCGCGCGGAATTTCCTGAACAGGCAAGGCCTGCGGCCTTCCAGAAACAGGAAGCCTTTTAGGCACAGGAATGTAATCACCTGTTTTCAGTTCGGATGCCTTTACAGGGATAATCTTCCCACCGCTTATTTTAAAGACAGGATGATCTGGTGTAATTGTAATCTCCTGCCCTGTGTTGAGTGTAACACTGTGCAATTTTTCTTCTATATGCTTCCCAACAGCCTTTGCTTTGGAAGGTTTTATTTGTGAGAAATCAGAAGACAGCAGGTAAATGTTTTTGTCTGATATGTCTTTTGTAATCCTTTCGCCAGTTTCCCCTTTTGTAAATCTGTCAACAAAATCCCCTATTTTTTCTGTTGTGCCATCATCAAGAATAATCTCAGTGCCTGCTTCATAGCAGCCCTGTTCAAGCGCTTCGTGCATAGAAACCTGGTCTTGTATATCCATCTTTTCAAATTCATCGATTGCCAGAAGCCCTTTATGCGCTAGGACCATCGCGCCTGCTTCCAGGACCCAGCCTCCCATAAACTGTTCGTCTTTGGAAACAGTTGCAGTCAAACCAGCGCCGGAAGCTCCCTTGCCTGAAACATACTTCCCCCTAGGGACTATCTGTGGCACAAGTTTCAGTATCTGGGATTTACCAGACGAAGGGTCACCTATCAAAAGCAAATGTATTTCCCCCCTTAGCCTCGTGTTGTCCTTCAGTATCCTTTGCACACCGCTGAAAAGCTGGAGAATAATAGCTTCCTTGATTTCTTCCATCCCATATATGGAAGGCGCAAGGGAGTCAACAAATGTCTTATAAATCCCGTTATCAGCAGCAAGCCTTTTTATCCGCTCTTCGTCTTCTTTTGTTATCTCAAGCTTTGACCAGCCGACTTCTGTTGCCTCTGCATGATTTGCATCCAAGTAGAAATCAAGCTTGATCCCAAAGCTCTTGCTTTTTGGGATATCCAATAAAACACCGCTGATTTTTAGCCTGTTACCGGGTTCTGTAAGCCTCCTTCCTTCAGGGTTTACAAGCCCTTCTTTTAACAACACAGTCACCTGTGATGGCCTCTCGCCTTCTGTAAGTTCAAAAGGCTCTTCAATAAAAATCCATCTTGTATCGATCATCTTCTTGCTTTTCTGCTTGAACCCTTTTTTGTTCCCGCAGTCGCAAAAAGCAGGGAACCCTATAAAATTCCCTTTCCTCTCCTGCACAAGCTCAGCCTTGCATTCCGGGCATTCCCACGTGCTCTCCATAACTTCTGGCCTTATCTCGCTTGCCCTCTTTACAATACCCTCAATACACAGGAATTTCCCAATATGCTTTGCCCTGAGGTCCCTTACTGCAATGACATTCTGCACATTTGAGAACCTTATGTCAACTTTGTTGGAAAGCTGTATATGGTCAAGCGATTTGGAAATTATTTCAAAAAATGTCTCGTGCTTATTTATCAGCAGTTCTGCAAGCTCTGGGCTGAACTGGTCCATCTCCCTGAAATCAACAACAAGAAACCCCTGCCCATCAGCTGCCTCGAGAAGCTTCTTGTAGTAAACCTTCCTCAGAAAAGACTCAAAATCAGAAATCAGCTTTGGCTTGTCTATTGCTTCCTCATCCAAATTCTCCATTTCCTTTTTAGAATAAGTTTCAAGATCGCTCATATACAATAAACAGTAATTTTAAGATAGTTTTTAGATATAAAAAGCTGATCACTTCTATAATCTTCTTTCAGCTACTTATGAGCAAAATAAACAGTCACCGAGTCTTTTTCAACCTTGTCAATCCTTCCGAACCCAACCCTTAACATCTGGATTATATCATTTTCTTTTAATTTCAACAAGCCTTTTTCCCCCAGCCCTTCTTTTACACCTTCAGGAGAGATTAATTTAATTTGTACATTATCCCCTGTAACCCACTGTATCTTCTTAGTCTCAAAGCCAAAATCCTGCGTCTTTGAGTAAACAGCTTTCTTATCCAGTTTCACATTAAACAAATCGATCAGCCTCACATCCTTCCCTTTAAGATTATTGAAATCTTCTTTGGAAACAAAAATTTTATTCCCAACATCAACTTTTCTTGTTTCTTTCTTGTCAGGATGGTACTTGATCTCAGCAAATTTGATCCCAGATTTTTTTAAAGGCCCTGAAATATCTATCTCAACTGGGTCAACGGCAACCATATACCTATCTGCTTTCGGATCAATCAGTTTCCTGTTTTCTGCGAAAAGTATGTCCAAATCCACAGTAGTCTCAGCCTCATTCAACCCCAGAGAAATTATATAATTCCTGATGGCTTCTGGTAAAATTCCTCTCCTCCTGAAAGCTTTTATCAAGGCAAGCTTTGGGTCATCAAATCCTGTGTAAACCCCTTTTTTGATGCCTTCGTTTATTTTACTTTTAGAAATCACCATTTCCTCGGTTGTCATGAACTTTCCGTAAACTTTTGTCACAGGATATTTCCATCCCATGTAATTGTAAAGGATTTTCTGCCTCTTCTCAGAAATCATCAGATCCTTTCCCCTTACAATATGTGTGACCTTGAATTCAAAGTCGTCAATAGAAGAAGCAAAATCAAGTGTCGGCCATACCTTCATTTTTTTATCAATAAATGGATGTTCTGGATCGTCGACAATCCTGAAAGCAACCCATCCCCTCACAGCAGGATCTGGTTCGACTTCAGCTGGATTCCCTGTTTTTATCCTCCCAACAGCCTCGCCCTCCTTGAACTTCCATAAAAGCATTTTTTTCCATTTTTCCAGATTTTCCTTATTTGTGTTAGACTTGCATGGGCACTCTCCACCTTTTTTTCTTACAAGTTCGCTCCATTCCTCTTGCTGGCAAGCGCATATGTAAGCATGACCTGAGTCCAGCATTTTTTCAAAATAGTTATAGTAAATCTCCAGCCTTGCAGAAGCCCTCTCAATCCTGTCAAACTTAACCCCAAGCCATCGAAGGTCAGAGGGCATAGAATCATAAGCCTCTTTCATTGGTATTTTATTTTCATTTTTTGGGTCAGTGTCATCAAACCTGAGAATAAGAGTGCCATTATATCTTTTTACATATTCATCGTTCAGTATAGCCATCCTGCAATGCCCGATATGCATCGGCCCGTTTGGATTAGGCGCCATCCTCATGATGACTTTTCCCGGAATAGCCTCTGGCAAATCCGGCAATTTTTTTTCTTCTTTTGTTTTCTTCTCTTCCACAAAACCTGACTTTTCTAGCTCCGATCTCTGCTTTTCTAAACCCAATTTATTTACTTCTTTTACAGTGACTTCTACCAACTTCTTCACTTCAGGAACCTTATCCCTCAGATCTGGATTTTCGCCTAATACCTTCCCAAGTATAGCTCCTGGATTAGCCTTTCCATTATAAGAAACAGCATTTTGCAAGGCGTACTGAAATATTTTTGCTTTTAGCTCCATAATGAAGATTAATTATATTGAAAGATTAAATAATCAAGTGTTGGAGGCGAAATGCTTATTGGAATAATATGAAGCACGAAAAATACCTATTAACCATTATCCTTATAATGTTTTCCTTGGTTTTAGTGGACAAAGGGATAACAGGGATGGTTGTCTCCCAGACATGCTGCCTCCCGCCTAACTGTGATGCAGAAAATGCCTGTTATTCTGGCAAGCCTTTGTCCCTGTACAGACTTGATGCCTCTGGAATATTTTTTATAGTACTTGCGCTGGCCATAGGAATAGTTGCTTTTCACACACTTTTTTTCAAAAAATAAGACTTATAAATATTAGTGTCCATAATTGGACATAGATGCTTGAGCGATTGCTTAGGTATCTATGTCATTCCCTTTTAGTATGGAGTGTTATATTTGCTATGAAATGCCTAAGTTGTGGGGTAAGCGTGGATGTAGATAAGGCTTGTGTCGAATTCCCATGCCCTTCTTGTGGAAAAGAAAAAATAGTCAGGTGCAGCAAATGCAAGAGATTAGTGAACAAGTACAAGTGTCCCGGATGCGGTTCAGCCGGACCTTAGGGTGGAGAGTTCTGGGTTTTGAGTGTTGGGTGTTGATTTTATGGGAGTAGGAGCAGTAATCGTTGTTTTCAAAGTAACGCCAGATAGCGTAGAAGCTTTTGACAGCGTAAAGGCTGCAGTCGAAAAATTCGAGCCAAAAAAACTTGAGGAAGAAGAAGTAGCATTTGGTTTGAAAGCAGTCAAAGCCACTTTTTTAGTCCCGGAAATAGATGGTAAAATGGATGAGCTAGAGGAGAACCTGAACTCAATAGAAAATGTTGGCGCAGTTGAAGTTGTTGCGATGTCGAGGAGCTTGTAATTTTATTCTGTTATTTCATGAATTTCTCCTGATATTATACTTTCTATAAATTTTTGTTTGTATCTTCCGTCGTCTAGGGGAGAATATAATAGAGCTCCAAAGAGATCTGTGAGTCGGTCATCTTTATCGCTTCTTACAGATCGCACCAAAGTGTTCCAATCAGGTCTCTCTAATTTAGTATGCAAGCTATAGTCGCCTATTTCTGCATAATGTCGACCATCCCTTCTAAAAAACCTTACACCAACCCCATAACCTATTTCATCTGGCTCATATGGTCTCGGAGGGGTCTCTAAATGGAATTCAAAATAAGGAGCACGATCACCTTCTTCACTAGGCGCCGAAGTTAAGGGTCTTCCCCTATAACCAGTTCTTGGATCGGCGCCTACATCATCCAAATCGTCAGGTTCTACAGGAATCCCCATATAATTAGAATTCGTTTGCTGGTTTAAATTACTTTTTAATTTCTTTTGGTTTGGACTCTTTCTTTTTCCTGACTTCTTCCAGCTTCCTTGTCTCTGAAGCCAGATCACTTAAAGAAACTGGCTTCTTTTCCTTTTCCAGGGATTTTTTCTCAGATGCGAGCTCGCTCAATCCTACAGCCTTCTTTTTGTCCTCTTCCTTTTTGGTTTGCTCTATCTTTGCTTTCTCTGCTTTTGCCTTATCCTTCTCAGTTCTCTGAGATTCCCATTTTTTTATGTCAGCTTCACTAGGGATAGTCAGGTTCAGCTTTTTCAAAAGTTCTGTCTCTTTCTTGAGCATCTCAAGTATGTCTTCATCCCCTGCGTCAGATTTCATTTTCAGTTTTACAGATAGTGGCTCTAAATGTGCTATATTACATTTCCTTTTCTTCACTCCGCTAAGGACCCTTGGTCCGGTTACAAGCACAAAATCATTATCCACTTTATCCAAAACTACGCAAAGCCCGCCTGCTTCCCTACCAGCTGTTTTCAAACAAAGTCTTCCAGTCTCGAATAACATATTACAAACCTATCGCCTTATTTCTCAACTGGTGTTTCAAGCAGGATGGACAAAGAACTCCGCCGTAAGTTCTTTTTGGCCTATACTTGGATTTTGAAAGCTTATGCAATTTTGCCTGCCTTAATCTAGGGACACCTGCAAGCAGGCCTTTGCATGTAGAGCATAATGCCCTGCCCGGCCTCCTCCTTTCATAGTGTGTTACAGTCTTCCCACTAGGCGCGACCCTTTTTATTTTCTTTAACCTGCTTGACCTTAAGGCTCTTCGAACCATAATTGAAAAAGTGTTTTACTAAATCCCTTTCTTTGGGTTATAAGGCTTTCCTTAAAGGGACGAAACCGATCCTGACCAATTGGATAAGATCGGTTTCCATTCTTCTTTGAAAGAAAGGGTATAACTTAATTACTAAAATCTAACCTTTTAAGCCTAAGCCTTGCGTTCAGACAAATCATTCTTGCACTTAGGGCATCTTCTCGTCACAGTCACACCGCCTATAAGATAGGCTGCCTCATTATAGATCTTAGTATCAACTGGCCCGAAAACCACATGTTTTTCACAAGTATTGCAATACATCAAATTAACCATCAAAATCACACCCTTTATTGGACATCCAGTAACTTTCGGAATATTAATGTTGTGGCCAGGGTTATAAATAAATATAACACAAACCAGCTCATCTCATATCCAACAAAAGGCATCCTGAAAGGCGACTTTGCGACTATTATTTCAGCTGATGCCTTTCCGTTTTTAGGTTCCTTGAATTTCAAAAAGCCGTCATTATATGGAGTAACATCCTCTATCTTGAATTTCTCCTCCTGCTCAAAAACAGAATTTTTGTTCATATCCAAAGCAAGATTTGAACTGTCATAAAAAACAACTTGTTTTCCGTCTGCAAGAGATCCTTTTAGCACAGGCGAATTGTCCAAAGTCGACTGTTCAACATTAAAAGAGAACCCTGTGTATCCAGCCTGAAGCACGTAAATTGCAATAAGGCCGACAACCATGGAAACCATCATGGATTTTCTGGATTCCTTAAACTGGCCCATCGCGACTTTTAATTTTTTGCTTGAATAATCTGCAGCAGCTTTTTGATCGCCTGCTTTTTTAGCCTCTTTTATCTTGCTTTCATAATCCTGGACTTCCTGCTTTATCCTCTTCAGTTCTTTTTGGTTTGTCAGGAATTTGGAGAGAACAACAAGTAGGAGTGACATGAAAAGTGAAATTACAGCGACTTCCAATAAAATTCCCATAAGATTAATATAATAGGTATAGCGCTTTAAAAAGAGTTGATCAGTTATCCTGCACAGAAGCCAAGTAGTTTTGTATTTCCTTCACTGTTGATTTTATCTCTGTCCTATTGACTTTTATTATTTTCACTGGAATGGAAAACTGGGAAGCAAGCTTTATGCAGAACATCCTGTTCATGTCTTGCTGTTCCCTTATAGAGTAAAGTTCCCTTGGGTTATCCTTGTAATCTTCGAGCTTGTTTTCTATCACAAGTATCGCATCAGGCTTGAAGATGCTGAAAAACCTTTCTGTTATCAGGGGGACGTATCCGTAGGAAGTGTTGACTGTAAAGGAAGCGTCCAATATCAGGTTAAAAGCGCTTCTTCTGGAATTGCTGACTAAATTCTCCAGATCATCATAAACAGATAAATAGGAATCTTTAACATCCTTCAGCCTGATAAACCCGTTTCTCACAGAGTTGAGACCATCAAAATTTATCAGGTTAAACTCTTTGTATCCCTGTCCATTATTAAGCGTGCTTATAGCCATCCCCAATAATTTGTTTTTGTCTGTCTGCTGTATCCCGGTGGCTAGTATAAGTTTCATGAGCTCCTAATTTGAGTATAATAAAATACTCTGAACTGGTTTATAAGCTTTATAGGGAAGGGGTTATAGAAGCAGTTTAACCATGTCTATCATCCTGTCAGAGTATCCGAGCTCTTTATAAAATTCGTGCGCCCTTGTATTCGGCGAAAATACATCAACCCTGACAACATTACACTTATTTTCTTTAAAATAAATCTCTGCTTTTTTCATCAGTTCCTCCCCTATCCCTTTAGATCTGTGGTTTTGGGAAACAAACAATTCCAGAACGCGGCCAGCTTTTGTTGGGGCACATTCTAATAAATCTCCTTTTTTCTGCTTTTCCACAATTCCGGCAACTAACCCTATAAGTTTTCCCTTGCTATCTGCTAAAAAAATAAACCCGTGGTTTTTCTCAACCTTCTTAATGAGGGCTGTTGTGTATGATTTCCCGTATTCAGGCAATCTCCTGCTTCTTTTGAGGTCATCTACAACAACAATATAGTCTGCATCTCTCATTTATGCTAAAAATGCAGAGAGATGTCTCGTGTCACAAAGCACTCAGCGAGACACAATCCTGGAAATCTTCAAACAACTTAACTAAAGAATTAAAATCAGATTGCTTGTATCCTCTCATTTCAACTTGCATAATCACCCTTCGCCCATGAACTTCTTTATCCTTGGCGGGATATCATCAGAGTGCTGGGAAACTATCTGCTCATACATCTGGTGGGCTATCATTGTTGCCAGTAAAATCCCTGTCCCTGTGCCTATTGCAAATGTAAAGTCTGCAAAAGCTGCGAGAGCGCCAACAGCTGCGCCGCCTAAAATAGTCAGATGCGGTATGTATCTTTGAAGTACGCCTTCTATTATTCTTGGATCCCTTCTGTGGCCAGCTACATACATCCCAACAGAATCTATCTGGTCTGCAACTGATTTGGAATCCATCCCAGATGTCTGAACCCAGAATATTGAAAACACAACAGACCCTCCAATTAAGAAGAATGAATATGTCATCATCCTCAGTATGTCATCCACTGTAACAGCTGTCAAAGAACTCAATCCAGTTGATGCAGAGACTCCATACCAAACCAGTACCCCAAGTAAAGCAAATCCTGCAATGAACTTAAGACCTGATTTTTTTGTGAAGTGCAAGAAAACCGCGCCTAGTATTGCAAACAATCCAATAAATACCATAAGGCTGGAAAGCGGGATGGATTGAGGTGGGAATAGATAGTAAATTAGACCCCCTGTAGGGTTGCCTTGTGTATCAAATGTTCCTAGAAGCGATGAACCGCCTCTCTGCGAAAGCATCCTTCCAACTAGCTGCACATTTGCAAGCAAAGCAGATATCAAAATAACTGGCATGTTGGATGTGTAAAAGAATTTCAAAGGCCATCTCCTGCCAAAGCCGCTTAAACCACCGAAAGCTAATGGGACTTCAACTCTGATCAGTTGGGAATAAACTGCTATAATTATCACAAGAACAGTTGCAATTACAGGGAGGAACCCTTGTAGCAAAGCTTCTACAGGACTTGTACCAAGAGCTAATATGCCGTAAGGCAACCTGCCTGCTGGAGGGTTAGCTGCATCTGGTATACATGTCTCTATTTGCCCAGGCAAACAGCCTGCAGCTAATGGATTAAATATGCCCAATAATATCCCTTTAGAAACCCCTGCCAAAATGAACAAACCTACACCAGAACCAAATCCCCATTTTGTAACAACCTCATCCATGAAAAGTATAATTATTCCACCAAGGGCCAATTGCAGCATCACTAACATACCGCTTCCTGGAATGGCTGGCACAGCGCCAAAAGCAACAAACACATAAGCTTCTATAAACGAGAAAGCAATTGCCAAAATTTTCTGTGTACCCTGGAATTTGAGCTTGCCTTGCTCTGACTTGAGATCCCATGGTATGATTTTAGAACCTACCAAAAGCTGGAGTATTATTGAGGATGTGACAATTGGCCCTATACCCAATGTGACCAGACTGCCAAAACTAGAACCTAAAACAATTTCCAAAAACTGGAGCCTGGGCACATTCGCCCTATCTACCCCAAAAACAACAACTTGGGTCATCAAAAGGTAGATAAAGAGTATCAGTGCTGTCCATTTAAGTTTTTCGGTAAAAGTGAGCTTTTTGATTGGACCTGCAACACCAGGAAGTTTTTTCAAAAAATTATCGTAAGCAGACATAGTAGCCTTTTCCGGCAGCTTTCGCTTGCTCAAAAGGCTACTCTACCTAAAAGAGCAAACTGCTTTACCGAATTACAATATATGAGATAAGCTTCTTTATAAAAGATAAAGGGGGATCGGAATAAGACCCTTTTAAATTCTAGTATTCCACCAGTGTATTCACTGGTGGTCAGCTGGTGGTGGAATACAACAGTCAAAAACCGCATACAATAAGCATGCTGCTGGCCTATTGGCCAGCGGTTTTTGACTTATTTTAATTGTGTACAGTCTACACGTTCTTTATTTAGTATCTTTACTTCTGGAGAAGAAGCTAGTTTTAAGCTATACGAAAGCCACCTGAATTGCCTTGTGGCAATATCTATTGTAGCGCCGACACCATTAACTGCCAGTGTGTTACCCAGATTTTCGCCTTGTTCTTTTACAGATGCAGGCAGATATACAGACGATAAAAGCCCCCCATCAGCATAGAAATAAAGTTGTGATTTTAACCTGGATTCTCCAGTCACATTTGTTGAGTTCGGTCCAGTTGGCCTGAAAACAAATTCAAACGGGATATTTTTTGCAAGGTCAGCGATTTTTTTAATGCTCGAATTTGAATACACTATGCCAAGTGAATATATAACAAGGCCATCATCCTCAACCTTGATGCCTGTTATCTGTGGATCCAATAAAACATCAAAAACATCTCCTGTTTCAATAACCAATACCTGAAATACAGGACCTTCATTGAAGTTAAAGAATTTTAAACTGTAGTTGCCTAATGTAAACTCCTGGTCCCTGATAACCTTCTTGCCATCCACTTCCAGATTTGTATCATCTATGACTTTTACAAAATAGTCTTTTCCTTCAAGAGAAAGCTTTGTCTCATTTTTTTCAACAAGGGGCTCGGTTGTCATATAGGTTTTGAACTCGACCTTCTTTAGTATTTTTTCTTCTGTTGAGCTTTCTACTGCCCTTGTGTAAAGCTTAAAGAGGTTCTTGTCTGAGTCCAAATAGCATTTTGTAAAAATATTGCATTTCGCCTCGAAAATCCTTGCAAGGTCTATTCTAGCAAAGCTGTCTCCTTCGATGTCAAATGTATACGAGTTTATTTCTGCAGAATTCCCGCAGGCTTCTGCTAATTTACTTGGCGTGTTTGTGCTGGCTGGCCCTACCACAGAATTTTGGGCGCATCCACTGACTAGAAGGACTACTGCTAAAGACATTACTGCGGTCAGCTTCAAATAGTTTTTGTCCATAACTTACCATTTTATTGAAAAAGAAGCTTTTTATATTTATTAATTCCCTTTTTTGATATGCTATCACTCTTTCTAGCGCAGGGCGCCTTTTTAAACAAAGGGTCGAACTTTTTTAGGCAAGCTGGAGAACCTGAAAAAGGCTTCGTAGCGATTTATATTGATTCCTGATAAATATATTTTATGGTAAAGAAAACTACTGCAGGAGTGTGTCTAATTATTACCAATAAAACTTATGGCCGCAATAATTGAAAACCAACTAATGGTGGATTATTTGAAAATAATGCTTAATCTGCTAAATAGTTTTAAGTTTGAGACCGGGTTTACGGTTGATCAAGAGGAATCATTACGCGAGCGGGTGCGGAGTATTATATATGGTATGTCAGGGGACGAGATGCTTGACTTAGCAAAACAGGTGATCGAAAATGCTCGTACAATTCTGATTGGCAATAAGAATTTTAATTTGCTGATCGTATATTTATTAGAGGATACGGTAGGGCTTAGACTTTCAAAGAAATACATATCAGCCACAAAGATAACCGATCCATCAACTGTGGCAGTACAAGTTGATTTTACGCCGGCGCAGGAGAAGGAGCTCATACAAATTTTAACCCCGTTTATACCCGAGGATCCTGGCGAAGTATATAAACTTAAATCGTTAATTTATAGTTTGACTGGAGAGTGAGTTTGATATGAAAAAGTGGCGCCAAGACGAAGGAGGCCAGCAGTGGTCGAATTCGCGCTGATCGCGCCGCTTTTTCTGTTTCTGATTTTCCTCGGGAAACCAAATATTTTCTGGTGCAGGCCTTTTGAACCAATTTGACAGAAAAGAAGTGCCTTTAGAAAGAGAAAGTGTATATTATACCTTAAGCGCTTTACCGCCGGCTTTTTGGATCTTTTCCTCGGCTCCTTTAGAAAAATACCTAGCCTTTATTTCAAGTGGTTTACTGACTGAACCAGAAGACAAGACCTTATCGTAACCGAGAGATGAGAGGTCAACTTCGTTTTTTGTTTTATCCCTGATCTTTTCAATATCCCTTAAATTTATTGCCTTATAACCAACTATAACTTCCCTTTGCTTTAAAGACTTGAAACCCTTAGCTTTCCCGAGATGACCCCACCCCTGATTCAAATACAATGACTTTTTATGCTTAAATGAGCCTGCCCTCCCCTTTCCACCTTTGGAGCCCTTACCTCTGTGTTTTTTCTTATAACCGTATCCGTGGCTGTTCGAGCCCCTCATCTTCTCAACTTTCTTTCTTTTTTTTATTACCATACTAAATCATTTTTTCTAGAAGCTCGTTTATCTTCTCGCCTCTGTATCCAGCGTCACCATCTGGATAGGGTTTCCTGACAGATGAATAACCTTTCGAAGGCGGTGATAGCCTAAACGGAAGCTTTAATTCTTTTATGTCAATAGTATTCTTTTCATGTTTCGTAAATTTCTCAGCAAGCTCTTTTATCTTGCCTTCTTCCAACTTCTTATCCCCCTGAGATCTGCCCCTTTTTGTTAAAAGTTTAATTAGAGTCTCCTGTTTTACTTCTCCCCAGGTCAAATAAGTTCTTGCTTTCATGAGCATGCCGTGGATTGACGGCTCTTTAGGGTAAATCATGCAATTATTGACCTTTTTCAGTTTCAGCATTTCCATTGTCTCGTCCATTCCTCTGACTGCATTCACGCTTCCCCTTATTCTCACTATTGCGTATAAATCTGTCATAGTTTTTTGTACACTAGCATGCTCACAAGTCGCCTTTAACTGTGCTCAATTTTTTCAGTGCTTCGAAAACTGCGAAAGCAAGGTTTATCCTTGTCGATGTCTGGCCCTCACAGCTTGCCCAAACATCTTTAATCCCAGCTAGCTTGAGTATTTTCTTAGATTCTTCATCAGCCACGATACCTATTCCTTTTGGCGCAGGGTTTAATGTGACCCTAACAGATCCGTGTTTACTAACGACCTTGAATGGCAAAGAATGGCCTGTCTGGCAGTTGCACTCCCAGCTTCCACAACCTCTCTTAACTTTAATTATAGCAAGCTTTGCCTGGTTCACTGCCTTTTCTATTGCCTGCCTGTGTTCTTTCGAGGATTCTTTTCCAATGCCTATGACACCATCTTCATTCCCAACAACGACAAGGGAGGACGAATTGTATCTCCTGCCTGATTTGTGCATCCTTGTTGTAATCCTTGTGGCTGTCCTTTTTATCCCACCGCCTTTTCCTGGAGTCCCTCCAATGTAAATAATTTCCTGCTTAAGGTTAGGGATAAGATAATCCACTATCCCAGCTTCCAAAATAATCTTTCCTGTATCCAGCACAGCAAAAATGTCCGTGTATTTCCCGGCAACAATGTCCCTGCCTAACTCTGTTTTAGGGATCCATGCGGGGGCAGCACCCTTCCTTCTCCAGTCGTCTTTAGGTTTTTCTGGCGCTGTTTCTGCGAGCTTCTCTTCTGGTTGAGCTTCCTGTTTAACTTCTTCTTTTACCTCGGTCTTCTGTCCTTCCTTTATCTCCTCAACTGCCGGTTGTATATCTGCTGCAGCCTGCTCTTCGACTTCAGCTGGACGCTGACCTCTGTCAGCGTCGTCCCTTTCCTCTTTCTCTAATTTTTCAGTGGTCATAAAGCAATAATTAAGCCAATTCCCAGTATTAGTAATATGTAATATAAATATAAAGGTTTAGAAAGAGCCTAAGCCTTGTATTTCCAAGCTGTTTCGTATATTTCCACTAGGGGTGATTAGAATGTTCCTGGAGTAATATTAGCTGTCTGTCTTATACCTTCTTCTTTTAGCCACCTGTTCAAACCTTTTGAGCACATCTTTAGATTTCAGGTAAGTTTTTGTATATTCTTCTATAATGAATGTCCAACAAAAATCGCGGATCTGTGAGTGTGTAGAATTCAAAGCTTCGTACAAAAGGTACAGGTCAGTTGCCTGATCCTCTATTTTGCTGGAGAATTTACCCAAGCCGAAGTCAATTAATACAAGCCCTTTATTTTTTAAAATAATATTTGATGTTGTAAGGTCGCCATGAATAATTCCAGAAGAGTGGAGTTTTCCTATTATTTCGCCTAAACCCTGACAACAAGACTCAACTTCTTTCTCCTCTAACACATTTAAAGTGTCTTTTAATTTTATCCCGTCAATAAACTCCAATTTCAGTTTCGTTCTGTCTGAGCCAAGAACCATAGGGACAGCTATTCCAGCCCTTCTTGCCCTATCAAGCAGGCTGGCTTCCATTGATGTTCTTTCCTTCCTGATTTTTTCGTCTAGTTGGGGAATCCTGTAGGATTTTTTAATCCTTTCCTTTACTATTATAGATCCCTCTGAATTTTCTTCCAGACTTATTACAGCTTCTGCGCCCTGGGCTAGAATTTTCATGAATAAAGTAAGTTGCGCAAGTTTAAATTTAGGAGAGAAAATATAACACTGTTATACAAGAAGCTTTATATACCCCAAACTCCTAGTAGTAAATAGTCACTACAAGGTAACAATATACTATTATTTAAATCCAAAACAGTAAGGAATAATATAATTATGCCACAAGAAGAATTCCAGGGTGTCACAATTGAAGAAATTTCAGACGCAGTTGGCCTAGATGTTCCTGCAGTCAAGAAATACATAACTGAGACTCTCAAGGACGAAGTTGAAAAAGAGAAACTGGACCTCAGGAACGGCAAGTATGATCCTTTCATAATCGATCTTATTCTAATCGAGCTGGAAGTCGATTTCGCAGGCAAACAGCTTGAGAAGAATCTGGAATTCATCCGCAGAAAAAAGAAGGGGGAATGAAGAGAAGCTGGACGTGTCTACTTATGATAAATAGGCGATCTCATCTCGGCGGACTGTTTTTAACAGGTGTATTGGCTTTAAGTAGCGCCGTGGGAACTGGATATGTTTTTATAGCTAATTCAGATCTGCGGGAAGCCTATAGTCTGTCCCAGAAAATCCTGAACGATTCAAATCCTGCTAAAAGGCGTGATTATATTAACGAACTGTGGTCAGCTTACGCAAAAAACCCCGCGAGATTCGGGGAGATCTACTTTTCAACATTGAGTGGATTGGCTTCGAATATTCCAGAAAATGCTGATGAAGTTTCAGACATGCTGTTTCGCAATGCATTCTGTAGGAGTGATTTCGAGACCAGAATTTCCCCAAAAAAGAGACTAAGAAAATCTGATATGGATGAAGCTTTGAGAAGAGTAAAAAATGAAGCAAGCTTATTAGTTGATGATCAGTATGAAGACACAGTAGATTCCAAAGCTCTGGAAATTGCATACGCATCTGCTATCGAACTTGGCGACCGAGAACAAACTTCTGTTCTAAGAACAAAATTTCCTAATTATTTCACTAGTTGGGGTAGTTTCGACTCTCGGAAATATTACGAAACAGTGCGACAGAAAAAAAGGCAGAGGCCTAACTAGAATTAAAAGGATAAAGATGGCAACCTCATAGCAGATTCCTGATAAGCGTCAATCGCCTCTCAGGCTGCAGATTATGTCAGAGTATTCCACACCAAGAAGCAGAAGGTTTAATGCAGGCTGTTTAGCTTTAGCTGGAGCTGTGGCTCTCGGATCACTTGGTGGACTTTCGATATACACTTATCCTGTTCTCAAGTCAGGTTATTTATCATACAGGATCCGGACAGGGAACGACCGTCTTAAAAAGATAGGATTCGCGCAGGATCTTCGAAAGTTATATAGGCAAACGACTGGAACAAGAAAAGCAAAAATTGCAAGGGATGTTGCGTCAGCATTAGAAGCCTCTGATGGAAACCATTCTGTGGTTGGTTCTCTAATCGGTTGGGATCCTGAAGCTGGGATAGATTCAAAACTCGATCCAGTTCGTGTGTACATAGAGACAGAGGACATGATCGGTGTTTCAAAATCCCTCGTTAACTTAGCTATACTTGCAGCCCGGCTGGATTCTGGAGACCAAAAATCTGTAGTTGAGCAAGGAATTGATTTATGCAGGAAAAATATCACATTTTCACAGGATCCAGATAAAAGGGAAAAAGAATATCAGGCAATTATAGGGGCAGCTGCTGGTTTATCAAAACTTGAGAGAACCAGAGAAGGGGAAGATCTCTTAGGCCAATTTTTTGGACAGGAAAAACTGGAAAGAACGAAAAGATCCTTGCCGCCAGATGTCCTTGAGGCTGTCCGTATTTTGAGGATGGGTTTTGATTTGTATGAGGCAGAAACAGGCCATCAATATCAGCCAATTCTGGAGCAGAGAACAAGATGGCCTGAGAAGTAAATTTAACTTCTAAAGTTAATCTATTCCCATGCCAACCCTATCTTTCGTCACAGGCCAGCCAGCCCTTGTTTTTAACAGGAACCTTGTAATCGCAGATCTACATATCGGGATAGAGTACGAACTCTACAAATCAGGGATTAAAGTTCCGACACAAATAGAAAAAATGAAAAACAGGATAGATGATCTGATCAAAAAAACAAAAGCCAAAAGGCTTGTGATTATCGGCGACATAAAGCATCAAGTCCCCGGAGCCAGCATGCAGGAGCTCAGGGAAGTCCCTCAGTTCTTCGATTATTTTTCAAGCAAAATCGAAACACACATCTGTTTAGGAAACCATGACAGCGAAATCCCAGCTTTAGTGGAAAACGTCCAAATACATGATACCGACGGTTTCAAACTAGGCGACGCCTACATCATGCACGGTCACAGCTGGCCGAAAAAAGAATTTCTTGATTGTAAATATCTTATAGTTTCCCACACACACCCATTAATTGAATTCAGGGACAAGCTAGGCTACAAGTTTTCTGAAAGGGCTTGGGTAAAGGCAATTCTAGATAAAAAACTTCTAAAAGAAAAATATAAAAAAATAAAAAAAGAACTCCCTGACATAATTCTTATGCCTGCTTTCAACGACCTCTCTGGCGGTGTGCCAATAAACTTTGAAAACTCAAGAAGGTTAAAGCCCATATCAGACACATTTCTAGGCCCTTTAACAAAGTTCATAGACAAATCAAAAACAGAGCTCTTCCTTCTGGATGGGACTTTTTTGGGGAAGCTCGAGAACCTGAAAAAGGCTTCGTAGCGATTTATATTGATTCCTGATAAATATATTTTATGGCAAAGAAAACTACTGCAGGAGTGTGTCTAATTATTACCAATAAAACTTATGGCCGCAATAATTGAAAACCAACTAATGGAGGATTATCTAAAAATAATGCTTATTGTGGGTGAAAGTTATGCCAACGATCTTGATCGTCCAATTGAGAATGACGAGGCTGTACGTGATCAGGTGTATGCAATCATTTCTAAAATGAGCTCGAATGAAATGATGGCGCTTGCCAGACAAGTAATTGATATCGGTCGCCCATTGGTGGCGCGACGTCGCGAGCCTGAATACGATCTGGTTTATCTATTACGAGAAACGATTGGTTTACGATTGTCATCGAAATTTATCAAGGAATTCAAGATCACAGAGCGAGAACTGATTGCTGAACAAATTAGCTATACTCCAGAACAAGAAGCTCAGTTGAAAAAGGCGCTTTCGGAGATAAAACCAGAAACAATTGATGGAAGACACAAACTACAAAGTTTAATTACTGACATAACCGGAGAGAAATTGAAGCAGCAGATTAAAATATGAAAAAATGGCGCCAAGACGAAGGAGGCCAGCAGTGGTCGAATTCGCGCTGATCGCGCCGCTTTTTCTGTTTCTGATTTTCCTCGGGAAACCAGATGAACTAAAAATCTGAATCACTTTTTTGCAGCCATTAACGCCAACCCTAAAACAAGCAGAGCAGCAACAACTATCAGCCCACCGCCCAAAAACTGGGATGCGCGCTCCTTCATGCTCTCTATTTTTATCACATTTGCCGCTTCCGGCGGCATCATTACGGCAACTATACCGACCACCAGTATTATTATTCCAACAACCACTGCTACAGGATTCATAGGCAATATATAAACAAAAGATTTATATACTTTGTATGCTCGAAATAACCTTTCTGGGAACAGGATCAGGCGTCCCTATGCCCAACAGAAACCACTCAGGGATTTACCTTAGATATGAGGATCATTGTTTACTCTGGGACTGCGGGGAAGGGACGCAAAAACAGATTTTTTCTTCTGGGCTAAACTTTATGAAAATTGACAGAATATTCATCTCCCACTGGCATGCAGACCATTGGGCTGGGCTTATCGGACTGATCCAGACCATGAATTTAGAGAAAAGGACAAGGCCTCTGGAGATTTACGGACCGGAGGCAGAACGATTTGTCTCAGATATTCTTGACATGGATTATTGGGGCTGCCGATTCGGGATAAAACCAATCAATGTCCCTTATCAGGGGCAGGAAATCACAACTTTAGTAAAAGAAGATCTTTTTGAAATACAATCAATTCCAGTAAAACATTCTATTCCGGGAGTCGCATACTGCTTTAAAGAAAATGACAAAATAAATGTTGATATTGAAAAAGCTGCCAAGCTTTACGGTTTAAAACAAGGCCCTCTTATAGGAAAACTGAAGGAAAAAGGGAAGATAACTTTGAAAGATAAGGAAATTAAACTAGAAGATGTTGGCTATCTAAAAAAAGGTGTGAAAGCTGTTTTCTCAGGCGACACAAAACCTTCCCCAAACGTGGTTAAGTTAGCTGAAGGCGCAGACCTCTTAATCCACGAATCAACTTTTGGGCAGGAATTTAATGACAGTTATGACAGGGCACACACCCGCGCAGCAGACGCAGCTGAGATAGCAAAACAGGCAGCTGTCAAAAAGCTAATCCTAACCCACTTCTCCAGAAGATATCAGGATGTGCGCCCTCTGGTAGAAGAGGCGAAAAAAATATTCCCAAACACAGAAGCTGCAAGGGATTTTTTGACAGTTAAGTTGAAGAGTCAGGAATAGTATGGCCAGATGGAAAAAGAAGCTCGAAATAAATCATGATTATATAAACGAAGGGAAAAAGCCCGAGCCAGTTCCTCCCAGACAAACAATTTCTACAGGCTCCCATGTCTACATAAAAGAAAGCGAGATGCCCTGGTGCAGTGAAGACTGGTTAGGCGTAGTGCACAGGATAGACGGAGGCGGCAGATATAAAGTAATCCCAATAAATCCGGAAAAATACACGTGGAATCTCACGCTGTCAGAAAGGCATATGAGCGAAGGTCTTTTGATAGGGAGAAATGATCAGGTTATACCAGAAGCTGAGTATAGGAAAAAATCACGTGATGTATATAGAAAGTAGCCTATTATCCATTAGTCACAAACCTTTCTTTTAATATAAACTTTTTCTTTTGGAAAGAAAAAGTTTACTCCCACACAAATTCCCAGTCCCTTCTGTTATTTTTCCCAAGATCCAGCATGAGTTTTGGTTTCTGGTGCCGTCTCTTCCAAAAATATGTTATTAGCGCGCCAGAAATCAGGCCGCCCAAATGGCCCCAGTTTGCAATGTTCCCTTGCAGGCCTGTCAGACCATAGAAAATCTCAATCCCAGCAAAAAAGAAAACAGCCACAATAGCTGGCATTGGTATACCCGGGAACATTATTATCCAGTTTTTTGGATAGAGGAGCCCATATGCCCCCATTATTCCGAACACAGCGCCGCTTGCTCCGAGTAGGTTGCCATTTAAAAAACTATTAGAACCTATGTAATCCGGTATTGTAACGAACTCTATCAGAAGGAAAAAAAGGCTGGAAATTATGCCGGCAACTAAAAACAATCCAATGTACCTTTTTTTACCCAGCGCGCTTTCAACTGTAAACCCAAAAATAAACAAGCCGATCATGTTCAAAAAAAGATGCAACCCATCTGCATGCAAGAACATGTACGTAAGGAATTGCCATATATAGCCTGAAAAAGCAAGCTTAGGGTTCAGGACAAACAAGTTTGTAAAACTTTCCCCTAACACTGCCTGAAGGGCAAAAACTGCTATGCAAATTCCTATAAGGATTAATGTTATCTTCATCTATGAAACACCTCTTTAAATGCTTTTATATACATTCCTCCAACTTTCAATTGCGTGTGGACCAACATTCATCTATTCGTGCGAACACCTCCAGTGTTTAAGCACACTTTAACAGTCGTATAGGGTTACCAAACATAATCGACGATCGTAACAGATCATGAAAGAGACGGTAGTCCCTATGCGCTGTTCACACGTAACTGATCAAACCTCACATTATACGTGAGCATGATGTAGATATACACCAGCAGTTTCCTTGCTGATGCAACCTTTGCTGTTTTCATCCCTTTCTTGTCCAGCATCCTTTTGTAGAATCTTTGTATTCCGCCTGGATGCCTTGCTGTCTTGAGGATAGCTTGCATGAGTATCCATCTGATCATTTTATTGCCTTGTTTGGTTATGTGTCCATATCTTGTTGTTTGTCCAGATTGGTATACTGACGCAGTTATGCCTGCATAACTGCAAAGCTGTTTGTAGTTGCTGAATCTTGATATCTCCCCAATTTCTGCATACATCAACAATGCGCTGTATGTGCCAAAGCCTGGTATCGATTTTAATATATCCACTTTGGATATCTGTTCAGCTTGGATATCTATGTATGCATTGGTCTCCTCAATCTTCTGATTGATGTAATCAATCAAGTCTAGCCAATGGTTTAACTCAAATCTGTATTGGGGTTGTATGTTGAACTCTGCTGACCTCATGGTCAACATGCCAGTCTTGCCAAATATGTCTGTTAATTCCAATTCGTTCCCTGTTTTAAGGAGTATTGAATGGGCAAGGTTCTTTACATGGGACCTTATTTTAACCAGAGCATACCTGTGCCTTACTATTTCTCTTAGCTTTCTCATATGTTCTGGTGGAACATATGCTTCTGGAAACTCATCCAATCTTAACAGCTTGGCCAAAGCCTGAGCATCTATCTTGTCTGTTTTAACTTTGCTCTTTGCTATTAGCTTGGTGTCCATTGGGTGAGCCAGTCTGACATCAAATCCTTTGGATTCGATCTCTTCATATATTGCCTGCCATACAGAGCAGGCTTCAATACCAATTATTGAATCTTCTGGTATTGATTCAAGGAATTGATCCAATTCCTCTTTTGTGTTAAGGAACCTTTGTTCCTTAACTATTTCACCAGACTCGTCCATTACACAAGCCTGGTTATATTTTTTATGCACGTCTATGCCAATATACATACGAAACACCTCCTATTTGATGTTTGATTGGAGGATTAAGAGGTGTTTCATGTTAACATAAGAACTAATTGGCTTGGTATTTATAAATGCCTGTCGGGGAAAAAGCCAGAAGGCTGTTAAGCGCCTTCAAAAGGTTCGGGTTGATTATAAGATAAGGAATATCTGGATTTATTGAAAATCGCGCTGGAAAAACAGCTTGTTTCTCATGATGGGTAGTAAATCAACCGAAAACTTTATAAAGCCCCCCCATATATTAGCAGGTGAAATTTATGGCAGATTTGAAACTTGCCAAAGATCTGCTTGAACAAGGTTATAGAACAGTTTCTACAGGAAGAGGAGAAAAGTGGGGATACGATTATAATTGCCCAGGGCCTACTAATATGTCGCGACCTCTGACTGGGGATGTCTATTTACATAGAGATTGCAGAGTTTTAGTAGATGTAAGTTTTCTGCGCCCTTATGGAAACCCACCAGAAAGGACGACATTAACCGGAGATAAAAAGAAGCTTGCGGCTTTTGCCAGGAATATGGTGTAGTTTTTAACTCTAGACTATCTCTAGAAGAATGTTTCATGGAAAAACTAGTTGTGGAGGGCATATAAAAATGTCAGGACGATGGTAAAATAACCTTGTCTCTGATAAGGTTGCCAACTGGGGCTTTAATGACCGATCATGATAGGTCAACCTATCCTATAGAGGCATTTGTTTGTCATGAAGGAGAATACAAACAAGGCCAAGTTTTAGGTGATGTTCCTGAAGACGCTGTTCCTATTGACGAGTTTTTCAAACCTAAAACACAACCTGAAGGAAAACAGTAAAACCCTTTTTCCTTGTTTCATAATCTAATTGTAGTAGCCCACCATCCACGAGTAAATCCAAAATCGCAAGCAAATAACCGTGATTCCTCAATTGCCTGTTCTGCCCAGAGAATATTTGTTTTTTCCTATTTATATAAGTAATTATTGATTTTAGTTGTAGTAGTAGAGTTTTCCTATATTTACTGAAAATTTTCCAGAAAACTATTTCAGAATTAGATCGTAGTGAGATTTTTATCAACTTAAGAGTAATCAATTATATAAAATATTTTAATTTTTTGGCAAACTTTTTCACTACAGGTTTTACCTGGAATAAATTATTCTCCTTGAGCCTTTTCTTGTTTGCGTTTCTCTTGTAATTGTTCAAACTTTTTCATTATTGCCTCTAGATTATGGGCAACATCCCAACCATCGCTTGTTAACTTGACTGTTTTTATCCTCCCTGTTTTTTCGAATTCTACCAACCCTAACTTGTTTAGCGCATTTAGTATTTTTACAGTATGAGAATATGTGCAATCTGCTTGTTTTGAGAGTATTGTTGTGTATATATTCTGCTCTTTTGTTGTCTTCAAACCTAGGAATATTTTAGCTGGTTTTTCCCTCAGGAATAGGTCTTCTAGCTCACTTTTAGCCACCATAAAATCTCCTACACTCCTATTAGAACTTGGAGTAGATAACTTATCAAAAATCTGTATATTTCTAAATTAGTTATTTGATTTAAATGCTTTTTTATATTTATTTATATAAATAGGTTATATAATATAGATAAATATATATACTATATTAAATATATTTTATATAGAGTTTATTATATTATATATTACTTATACTATATACTAAATAATATACTAGGACACAAAAGTGAGAGTTGGAGATCTCTGGGGAAAAATGCACAAAAACAGAAGGCAAAAGAAGCTTATAGATGAAAGTGAGAGTTAGACAATTTGTAAGGCTAAAATAGTTAAAACGGCTATTTGGAATAGAAAGTGAGAGTTCTGGGCTTTAAATATTAGTAATTACTATTATATAGTAACATTATGAAAAATGAATTCGACAGGGCCTTGACTTTTGCTGAATCAAAACTTGGCCCAACAGATTGTGTAATCTTGGGCTGTGATTTTGATAGTCAAGGGAATGTT
>Ga0209541_10004368_pt1 | contig 25125 bp, 19 predicted proteins | sample RifCSPlowO2_01_FD_184027 | JGI IMG/M metagenome (GOLD analysis project Ga0209541, IMG submission 184027) | Groundwater microbial communities from Rifle, Colorado - Rifle CSP2_plank lowO2_0.1 (SPAdes) (version 2) | ecosystem: Environmental > Aquatic > Deep subsurface > Groundwater | place... | reverse complement strand
ATCGTATCGTCATCTAAAAAAACCAGAATTTTCCCCTGAGCTTTGCTGGCTCCATGATTTCTGGCTCTACTTACATTAGCTTTAGGCATCTTTAACAGCTGCAGCCGGTCATTAATGCGCTTGCCAACAATCTCTTCGGTTTTATCCGTACAGCCGTTGGCAACTACAATCGCCTCAAAGTTCTGAAAGGTTTGTTGTTTTAGGCCGTGCAGGGTTGACCTAAGATAATTCTCTTCATTATGCGCGGGGATAATAACAGAAATTCTTGGAACCACCACCCCAGTTGAGTAAAGATAATATTAAAGGATTTGTATATTGGAATGAACATATTACATAACTGGTTTAACCTAACTAAATATCCAAATAATTAACCGCCCAGAGCATGGAACGATCGCAATAATAAAACCATGTTTGAAACGGTTTTCCGCTGCTGTTAAGCACTTCCGGATAACCTTGGTATTTCTCGATCATTTCCGTATAAGCTTGTTTATATTCCTTAGCTTTTTCCTTGTCAAAATGCTTTACCAGCTTAATAAAAAAGGGCCCCATGTGCGTCCAAACGGCATTGCTTTCATAATCTTTCATCGCTAATTTTTCCTGCCAGATGAATTTAACGCCATCGGCAGTTTTAGTATATTTCAAAGGGAAAGGCAGGTCTAATTCATTCTCCTGAATTTTCCTGATGGCTGATTCCATCATTTCCTTATCTTTAATTAAACCTAAGATAAACGGAAATAAATTGGCATCGCCGGCAACATAATTTTTCTTCCGCAGATCGTCAAAGAAAAATTCGCCGCTCCAAAAATGGCGCTTTAACAAATCCGAATAGTTAAATTCAGCCAAAGGGTTGATTAATTTCATCCCCGCCAAGTCTTTAGCCAGCAATCCCGCCATCGAATTATCATAGCAAGAACTTTTTCTTACCGCAAAATCCTTCATAGAAGAGAACTGTTTTTTGGGCGTAACCAGCCCGGTTTGCTCCTCGATAATCTCTTTGAAAAATCGCCGGATTTCCTTATTCAAGAATTGCTGATACGGAAGATAATGAAACTTGGAAATTTTAATGGCATGAATCAGCCAGGGCAAGGAATCTGCCGCCTCGGCAGGAAAATCAAAGGGTTTGCCTTCTGGAGAAATCGTGGCAGTGATTTTTCCGGATTCCTTAAACCGGTTAAGAGCATAGCGCAGGGTTTGGTCTATCTCTGTTTTATAATCATGTTTCAATAAGGCCTGCGCGCACCAGCCAAAATCTCTGGTCCAGAATCCCGGAAAGTTTTGCCTGGACGTCTGGAAATAGCGGCCGTTCCAGCAATCCCGGACTATTTGTTCACAGATTTGTTCCGCAGTCCCTTCATATTTTTTAGGGCTGATTCTGGTCTTAAAACTGCTGAGAAAAACTTTCGATCCTTGCGTTAAATAATCTGCAAAAGAGGCCATCAGCTGGAGTTTTAGATGAGGAAATATAAAAAGATATGCCTTCAAAACAATTATTTTGGCTGTTCATAGGCTTTGTGTAAAAAGTCCTAATTTTGGCTTACTTTATACACACCCTCTTGGCTTTCTACACGGAAGAGAGGTTTAACCCCTGTTTTGAGAATAGGTCTTTCGGATTGTTTGGGTAACAGTTACGTTCCCTTCATTATCCGCTTTTTCAGTGATGATATATTCAACCGCAAAAATATGCTCTAATTATCAGAATTATCTATACTACAATTATCCTTAATGATTTACAAACACCTTCTCATAATTCAGCCAAATCTGTTCAGCCACTTCCTTCTCAGATAATTCCTTAATCTCCGCAATTTTCTTAATTGTTTCCACCACAAAGGCCGGTTCGTTTCTTTGCTCGGGGAAAGGGCTGAGGTAAGGCGCATCAGTTTCCGTTAACAATTGTTTTAAGTCCACCATTCTCACTAAAGTTTGGAAGCTGTGAGATCGTAAGATATTCGGCGGAATGGAAAAATAATGCCCCAGTTCCGCGGCTTTCTTAATTAAGTTTTTCTTGCCGGAAAAGCAATGATTAACAACGGGTATTTCTTTATCTTTAATTTCCTGCTCCAAAATTTCCAGGCATTCTTTCTCCGCTTTGCGGGAATGAATCACCATTGGCTTCTTTAACTTGAGGGCAAACTTAATGATCCGCCTAAAATTATCGGCTTGCTGCTGATAAGTCTTTCCCTTATCCGCCCAGTGAAAATCCATGCCTACTTCGCCAATTGCTATAACTTGGGCTTTATGCTTCTCCATAAACTTAAATTCCTGTGCTAGATTAATAGGAACCACCTGCCGGGGCAAGCCGATTTCAGCTTCGGCTAAACCCAAGGCGTCAATGGGATAAATGCCTAAACTAACTTTGATTAAAGGATCTGTTTCGGCTAGGGCCAGGACTTCTTTATTAGCCGCTGGATTGACGCCGGAACAGAGGATAGCTTTCAAGCCGGCCTTTTTAGCTCGTTCCAGAACTTGATCTAAATCGGGCTTGAATAAGTTATGGTTCAAATGGCAATGAACGTCAACAAGATTCATTTTAATAGTTTTACCGCCAGATGATTTAAAGTTTTCTGGCCTTTTTGGTCTTTCGATTTTTTTTAGAAGATTTAGCGAAATAAACTACTACAAAAACGATTATCAAAATCGAAATAATCATCACTGCATCCAGAATGTAAGCAGTTAACGTTCTGGAGGGAAATGGGTTAACAATAGCTCCCGTTGGAAGAGCGCTGAAAGCAGGCTTATCATCCACAACAGGCAAAACCTCATTCTCAGATGGCGGCAGCAGGTTGGTTAGCCCTGGCGCAGGAGTAGTTTCTGAAGGCGATTCAACAGCCGCCGTTTCTTCTGAACTAGTTTCTGAATTAGGCGCCCCATATCCGGATGAGCCTCCGGCATCGCCGAAAGAACTGGGCGGTGCCTCTGCGCTGATTAACCCCTTCACGCCGGAATGCCTAAGGCCGGTGATTTTAAAAACAGAACCTTCATCAAAGCAGGAATAATTTTGCACAGTAATTCCGCTAGAATTGCCTATGCAACCAGTAAAATCCATTTCCTGGGCTTCCTGGCATAAAGAGCTTATTTCCGAGATAGAACTAATTTCAACATCTTTAACGCATAAGCCGATAAAATTATTGTCTGGCAAGTGCAGAGTTTTGCTGCCGGAAAATTGCGGCCCTAAATTAATAATTAGCGAATCGGCAGCCGCGAGGAGGCTTATTTTTTTAAAATCCAATGGGCCTAGAGAAAAATTATAGCTGAAATTAACCAGCAAATTCCGGCCGTCGCGCAGCTGGACTTCTTTAACCCCGCTAAAACTGCCGGTGGCATTTTGTCCATCAATCGTCGCATTTAAGCTGGTTACCCCGCTGCTGTTGATATCTTGCCAATTGCCGCGAAGCATGTCTATCTCGTCGGGAATTCCATCGGCATCAGCATCGGTAGAATTGACTAAGAAAGAAATCCTTGCAGTATTATTAATATTATTAAACAGATCATTGGCTGTAATAGAAATATTATAAAAACCCTGCAGATTAGGAATGGTTAAAGAAGCATTATAATATAAACCAGAAAAGATCAAGGGTAAAGACATCTGCGTCTGATTCGGGTAGTTAATTAACGCTAACACTGAATCTAAGCCGGAATCATCGGTGGCATTGACTATTAAATCTAAGGTTGAACTAACATTTAAAGGGCTAGCCGCCGCAGTTAAAATAGCAGCCCGGGGAGGGACAGCTTCAGTATAGTAGATCGTTATATCGTCTATTTCCCGCAGAGCGAATTTATCCTGCTTAATTTTATCAGCATAAATCCTTAAAGCATCAATAGCTGTATTCTGGTTAAAAGGAACATTGGAAGCCAGCAGAGCGCCATTAACGCTAACATTAAACATAGAATGATCTAATGACATCAAAACCTGAATGGAGGCGTTTCCCCCGCTAATTACGGCTATTTCAGCCGTGGAATTTCCTTGAGCATAACCAAAGCCTTCTTCATGAGCAAAGCCATTTTTCGTCCCCCCCCATTTTAAGTTAACCGCTACCCCATGGGAATCACTGTCGGCTGGCGAGGCCAGGGTAGAATTTTCTCCCAACTGCAGCCACAATTCATAATCCTTAGCCTTCTTGGTTTGCTTAAAATTAAAAGTAAAAGTCCAATTTAAAACTCCATAACTGCGTGGTGTAAGGGCCTGGCTGATTAACGGCCTGTTTCGAGCCCGATCAGTATCAAAAACTAGACGACGATTTTTGATTTTGGCATTGGACTGGGAATTAGATTTGGAATTGCCTATAATTACTGGTTCAATACTCCGATCATCCAGATCCTCAGCGCTGGAATCGTTCTCATTTCCTTCATTATCGTCTTTACTTTTATTGTCATTCTCTTTATCATCATCTTCTTCATCACCTTCTTCATCACCTTCTTCATCACCTTCTTCTTCATCTTCATCAGCAGCAGCGCCATCTAATTCCAGCCAACCATAGCCCAGCTGATTGCTGTCGTTGCGGTCAAAAGAATCATTGAAAACAAGTTTCCAGATACGTTCAGAGTTCACCGGAAGCGCAGCAGCTTCCGCGCCGACAACGGCTCCGGTTACGGCTGATGAGAGTGTTGAAAGCTTAATGCCTAAAACAACCATTACAGTAACAATGGCTAAGGCAACCAAGGCTAAAGCCGGCAGAAACCACTTTTTTCTCATAGATCCAGCATAATTCTAAAATTTAAAAAAGTATCTGAAAAGTGGTTTTTATTCAGAATGAAGAAATTATTCATAATTAAGAAATGGAGAGCAACATTTAAAAGTAATCTCTAATTTAAGACAAATATGGATTCAGTCCGCAAATCAGGAAGTTGAAGCGCTTTTTCTTAGTTTATAATAGTTGGCAAGCTGCCGGTTTAGAGACCAGTTTAAATTCAAAAAATTACATCCTAAAAACAAAATCAATAAAAATCCCTACCACCGCAAGCGGCGAGGTATCAGAAACAAATGAAACAACCACAGAACATTAAAGAACAGCATCATCAGTACAAATCAGTAAAACAATTAATGACTTTAGAAAGTTCGCCAAAAATTAAAGGCTTTGATTTTGAAAAAGCGCAAAAAGAAGGATTCAATTTAAAAGAATTCCTGCAGGCTTATTCCACAACCGGTTTTCAAGCCACCAATTTAGCCGAAGGCATTGAAATAACTAAAATTATGCAAAGAGAGAAAGCAACAATTTTCTTATCTTTCACCTCAAATATGATCAGTTCAGGAGTTAGGGAAGCTATTGCTTATTTAGCCAAACATAAAAAAGCGCAAGTTTTGGTAACTTCTGCCGGAGGAATTGAGGAAGATATTATTAAATGCCTTAAACCGTTTGCTTTAGGGCAATTTAACCTGCCAGGAAATTTCCTGTTTGAAAATGGCATCAACCGCATAGGCAATATCTTAATTCCCAATGACCGCTATGCTTACTTTGATAAATTTATGCAGGAATTCTTTACTGAAGTTTATGAAGAACAAAAAAAGAATAACCGAATTTTTGCGCCGCATGAATTAATAAAAAAGTTAGGAGAAAAGATTAATCAACCAGATTCTTACCTATACTGGGCGGCTAAAAATAATATTCCCGTTTTCTGCCCTGGTTTAATTGATGGCTCTCTAGGAGATTTGATTTATTTCTTTAAGCAATCCCATCCTGATTTTGTTATTGACATCACCAAAGAGATGAAAACAATAGTTGATTTAGTCCTAAATTCAGAAAAGACTGCAGCTATTTGTTTAGGCAGCGGCATCAGCAAACATTTTACGTTAAACGCCAACATTTTCAAAGAAGGATTAGATTATGCCGTTTATATTAATACCGGAGAGGAATTTGATGGTTCTGATTCTGGCGCGCGAGTAGAAGAAGCCATCAGTTGGGGAAAAATTAAAGCTAAAGCTCCGGCAGTGAAGATACATTGCGATGCGACGATAGCTTTTCCGCTGATGGTGATAGGCGGGTTTGTGGAATAGTTTAAGTTTTTGGCCATAAAGCGATAGAATGAACCGCCCAATCGCAACAAGCCGAGAGGTATTAAACCCATAGAGGAATCAAATAAATCGTTTTAGAAATATTACTTCTGTTCATTTAAGTTTTAATTTTTTCAGTTTTATAACCCCATAGCCTCTTTTGTTTTTAGAGATATAATTTAAATATGTCAGAATGAGGGCAGATTTATTAACTGTACTGAAAAATTAAATTGTCAATGTACTGGGGATGAGTTCCTATCACTATATTTCTCAACTCAGAAGAACATTTATATAATGATTAACCTTATTGTTAGAAGGCAATAAGAGATAATTATAATGGATTAAAAAGAGGCTAGACAACTCAGAAAACATCAAGCGGAAATTTTAGCATAGAGGGCAGATATCCAAAAATATTTTAAGCCTAAAAGAATAGAAAAAAAGTATTTGAAAAGAGGCATCTATTATTATATTAATTTATACTAATTAAATTGCAATGATAAAGGAAAAAGGCCTAACCAAAAAAGAGGCTGAAAAAAGGCTTAGAAAATATGGTTTAAATGAAATTAGAGATATCTCTAAAACCACTTATTTTAAAATTTTATTAAGGCAGATTAAAAGTAATTTTATGGTATATCTGCTTGCTGCTGCTATGCTCATCTCATTTTTTATAGGCAAATCTGTAACTGCATATACTATTCTTGCAATAATTTTTATGGTTATATTAGCGGGGTTTATTCAGGAATATCGATCGGAAAAGGCGATTAGCGCCTTGAAAAACATACTTGTTCCTGTCTCGATAGTGATCAGGGATGGAAAAGAGCAGGAGATTCAATCCGCCAGCATTGTTCCAGGAGATGTGCTTCTTTTAAGAAATGGGGAAAAAATCCCCGCCGATTGCTTATTGATTGAAGAAAAAGAGTTGCGAGTAAACGAAGCTGTTCTGACCGGAGAATCAAAAGAAGCAAGCAAAAAAATATGTTCTGAGAAAAAGTATTCAGATGACAATCTAGTTTTTATGGGAACCTACATTTTCAATGGCAGAGGCGTAGCGAAAGCCATACATACCGGGATGAATACCCAATTTGGAAAAATTGCCGGATTGATATCCACCACAGAGAAAGAACTGCCCCTGCAAAAAAAAGTCAACAAAATTGCAAAATATATGGTGATTTTAGCTGTTGTAATTTCTGTTTTGACAGGCTTAATTATGCTTTCAAGAAGCATAGTTTTAAATGAAGAAACTATATTTAATATTTTGATTCTAGTTATTGCTCTATCAGTTTCAGCCTTTCCGGAGGGTTTTCCAGTAGTTTTAATAACAACCCTGGCTGCAGGAGCGCGCACTATGGCTAAAAAAAATGCTATAGTAAATAGGATGTCTATAATAGAAACTCTCGGGGAGACAACAGTAATATGCTCTGACAAAACAGGGACTATAACTAAAGGAGAGATGACGGCCAGAAGAGTTTTTGTAAACGACGCTTTTTACGACGTTACAGGAACAGGTTATGATGGAAAAGGAGATTTTTTACATAATCATAAGAAGATTGATATTAATAATGAAGTTACTTTAAGAAATTTGTTATATAATGCAGTTTTATGCAATGATTCAATAATAGAAAGAACTGGAAATGATCTGGAGTTTAGAACAATCGGCTCTCCTACCGAATCTGCGCTTTTGGTTATGGGAGTAAAAGCAGGATTGTTTAAGGAAGGTATAAAATTTAAAAGAGTCCAGGAGATTCCATTCAATTCTGAAAGAAAAATGATGTCAGTATTGTGCGAAATAAACAAGGAGAAAGTTGTTTATTCCAAGGGCGCATTGGAATATTTAATTAAAAAATGCAAATTCATTCAAAAAAACAGGGCCATTTCCAAATTATCTGAATCTGAAAAAAAGAAAATACTGGAGTTTAATAAGAAGATGACTTCTAATTCGCTAAGAACTATAGCCTTTGCCTATAAAAAAGTGGATACTTTTGCAAAAGATCATTTTGAGGATTATTTAGTCTTTTTGGGATTCGTAGGAATGGAAGACCCTGCTCGTGAAGAGGTAAAAGAAGCAATCAGCCAATGTTATAATGCTGGAATTGAAGTAAAGATGATAACTGGAGACAACAAAGAAACAGCTATTTCCATTGCTAAAGAGATAGGATTGCCTGGAAAAATAATGGAAGGAAACGAGCTGGATAATCTTACTGATGATGAATTGACAAAAATAATAGGCCCCATAACCATTTTTGCAAGAGTTAAGCCCGAACATAAGCTGAGGATTGTAAAGGCATTAAAATATAATGGAGAAATTGTTACAATGACTGGTGATGGGGTGAATGATGCGCCTGCTTTAAAGGAAGCGCATATTGGAATTGCTATGGGAAAAAACGGCACAGATGTTTCCCGTTCAGTTGCTGATTTAACTTTAAAAGATGATAATTTTAGCACGATAGTATCTGCGATAAGTGAAGGAAGAACCATCTTCAAGAATATTAGAAAATTTTCAACATACCAACTTTCCTGTAATTTTGCAGAACTGTCAATTTTATTTATTAGTGTCCTATTATCGCCATTTTTAGGGTGGCAGATCCCCATTTTACTGGCTTTGCAGATTCTTTTTATGAATCTTGTAACAGATAACTTGCCTGCGATTACTTTAGGGCTAAACCCGTCTTCAAATGATTCTATGATAGAACCGCCTAGAAAAAATTCAGAGATACTTAATAAAAAATTATTTATTATGCTCTTGTTTACAGGAAGTTTGCTTACAGTATTGGTTCTATCTTCCTACTTCCTAATGTTTAATATTTTTGGAGGAACCCACGAATATGCGCGAACAGTGGCATTATTCTCCCTTATTGGCCTAGAGATAGTTTCTGCATTTAATTTTAGGTCATATAGAACAGGAGTTTTAAACAGAGGATTGATGGTTAATCCATATCTAGTCTATGCTTCTGCAATATCTTTGATTGCAACATTTGTTATAATTTACTCCCCACTCAATAAAGTATTTGAAACCGTTCCGTTGGGGATTGATGGACTATTGATTGTGGCGGCATTATCATTATCTTTAGCGCTAATTTTTGATTTATTAAAATATGTTAATAACAAGAAGAAATTTTTTGATATGGAGCACATATAAAAAAAAGAACTCCCCCCAATTCCAGTATGCCAATGGCAGAGATTTAATCTGATATCGTATGGTTCCTGTTAGGCGAGGTGAGCGAAGCGAAAGTGCAACGTCCCTGGGGGAGTCTTTTTCCGCTCAAGCTCAATGAGCACGTATCAGTTTTAAAATTGTGCAAGTTCATCAAGAGCGGAAAAAGATTTCGCCTAACTATAAATTTCCGTATGTATTTAGTTGCTGGCCAAAACAAATTTATGCGCCAAATGATAAACTGCTAATTTTCTGTAATATAATGGCATAAATCAGCAAGAAATGTTCTATTAATAATAATTATGATTCACTAGTTCATGAACTGGGTTCTTAGCAGTTTGTTTGATACAGCTAAAGCTAATTATCCTAAAAAAAAGAAAAAAAGTGAGATAAACCTCCCACCAGAGTATGAAAAACCGTATGAAAGATTGACAAATTTATGGACGTTAGTAAGTGCATGCTGAATACCTCGTTGCCTTGGTACTTACACATCACTTCTATCAAACGGCTGTTTTTGCCGTGTCCTAAGGTGTCTCTTTTCAAGGCATGCTTCGTGCTTAGATGCGTTCAGCACTTATCATTTATCGCGTAGCTGCCCGGCGTACCTTGTCAGATAACCGGTAGACCAGAGGCGACGAACTTCTGTTCCTCTCGTACTAAGAAATCCTTCCTTTCAGACACCACGCATTTCCAGTAGATATCAAACAAACTGCCTCACAGCGTTCTGAACCCAGCTCACGAACCCTTTTAATGGGTGAACACCCCCACCCTTGGCAGCCAACAGAAATCGAGATTTCTGAGCATTTCTCAGTTTCCTCGAAATATTCTGCACCGCCAGGATAGGATGAGCCGACATCGAAGTAGCAAACCGCGCCGTCGATCTATTCGCTTGTGTTCTTTTTACTTAACAAACAGCAAGTATGAACTCTCGGGCGCGACAACTCAGTTATCCCCGGAGTAACTTTTCAGTCATCCCCGGCCCTCATTAAGAAGGCACGGGGGTTCGCTAGGCCACACTTTCGTGTTTGAAGTTCGTTATGTTTGAAATCCAATCAGGCTGACTTATGCCCTTGCACTCCACTCCGGATACTTAGCGTTTGACGCTGGTACATTTTTCCTAACGTCAAAATGTTTCTAAACCGGATGAGTCAACCATTGGGCGCTATTGATATCTTTTCAACAGCGTGCCACCCCAGCCAAACTGTCCACCAACCGTTGTCCCTCTCCAAAGAGAGGTAAGTGATATAATCTCTGATAAGTGGTGTTACATTGGTGCCTTAGTTATTCTCTGACGACAATAACTTCAAACAGCTCCCACTTACGCTATATACCGGAAATCACATCACAGCGACAGATTACAGTAAAGTTTCACGGGGTCTTCGCTTCCCACTGGAAATCCCTGGCCTTTGCACCAGGATGGAGTATTCAGGAGATTCTAGTTCGGGACAGTGGCAATCTCGTTACACCATTCATGCAAGTCGGCATTCAACCGACAAGGTATTACGCTACCTTAAGAGAGTTATAGTTACTCCCGCCGTTTACCAGCTCTTCACTCCGTTGAAACGAAGCTTAAAGTACTGGCACTGGGCAGATGTCACATTCTATACAAAGCGTTACCGCTTAGCAGAATGTTAAGTTTTTGTTAAACAGTCGGACCGCCTTAGTTACTGCGCCCTGATCTCGCATTCATACAAATACGAGTGCAGGGATCCCTTATACCGAAGGTACGGGACTAATTTGCCGATTTCCCTGAACTAGTTTAGACTCACACATCTTAGGCTTCTCACCTAGGGGCACCGGTGCCGGTTCTTGGTACGATTACCATTGATTTATCATTATTCCCTTTTCAAGGACTCCAGAAATCAGTCAAACAGACTATAAGCCTGCTATTTTATAATTTAATCAAGTTCTCATCATTACGATACTTCTTTGATTTAGTTATATTAGCACATCAGACAAGATGTGTTAACTTATTCCGAAGCGTCAGAAACAATGCCTACGTTGCCGTACATACAATAGTAGTAGTGGAATATTAACCACTTTCCCTTTCTCAATACTCAGGTACGAGATAGATTAGGATCGACTAACCCTTGGCTGATCACCATTGCCAAGGAACCCTTGCCCTTACGATGGCAGAGACTCTCACTCTGCTACGATCTTACTCCCACCAGGATATTCATTACTTATCGGTCCATATCCTCTTACGAAGATACTTCTACCCAATAAGGACGCCTGTCTACACCCACTTTCGTGGTCCATGGTATCGGTAATCGGTTTAGACCCGTCAATCTTCCGGGCTCGCGATCTCTACGAGTAAGCTGTTACGCACTTTTTAAAGGGTGGCTGCTTCTAAGCTAACCTCCTCGCTGTCTAAGATCACAAACACCGTTTACCCTTTATCACTTAACCGACATTTAGGGACCTTAACCATGGTTCGGGTTGTTCCCCTCTCGGAAATCAAGTTTACCCCAAGATTCCCTGTTTCCCAGAGTCTACAGCGTTACAGCATTTGGAGTTGGACAAAAAACCGACAGGTTTCCCCGCCTTAATTTCCTATCCGTGGCTCTACAACTATAACTGCTTCGTCTGAGACTTGACTAAGGTCAATTTCGACAGGAACCTGCTATCGCCGAGCTCGATTGGCTTTTCACCCCTATTCCCAAGTTAGAAGAACACTTGCACGTAGAACCTCTGCAGGCCTCCACAAGGTTTTACCCTCGCTTCACCTTACCCAGGAATAGATCGCTCGGTTTCAGGTCATACCCATGTGACTTATGGCACTTTCATACCACTCCCCTCGTTAACTGCGGGATCTCGCTTTCGCTGTGGATACTCTTTTAGATTATCCTTGCCACATAAGTAAACTCCCTGGCACGTTATTCAAAACGCACGGTAGAACTCCTTAAAGCCCTACCTCACAATAACTGTTAGATTTCAGAATCTTTTAACTCCCTATCGCGGGTTCTTTTCAACTTTCCCTCACGGTACTCTTTTTCTATCGGATTCGGCACGTGTTTAGTTTTAGAGGTTAATGCCCCCCATCTTCCCACTCCAATTTCAAGGAATGGTACTCCGGATACTCACTAAAACCTACTTCTATTCCTTTACGGGACTATCACCCTCTTAAGTGTTTCTTTCCAGAAAACTTCAAGTTTAGAAATAGGTTATAAGGTAAGTCCATGCACCACATCTCCATTATATTACTATAATGAATTCAGTTTGAACTTGGCCGCTTTCGGTCGCTCTTACTAACGGCATCTCTTTGATTTCTTTTCCTGCAGGTACCAAGACGCTTCAATTCCCTGCGTTCCCTGGCCTATAAGGCCCTAATGAGAAGACTCATTCGGAAATCTCTGGTTCAAAGCTTACGTTCAACTCGCCAGAGCATATCGTTGCTTGTCACGTCCTTCTTCGGCGTTCCGAGCCTAGTCATCCACCTAACAGTGTACGATGTGTCAATCTTTCATACGGCTCATCAATATGATATGTAAATTAACATTTACATTAAGTCAGATCTCCGTCAAGGAGACATCATATCTAACCGATGCTGCCAAGAATCAAATTCTCGAAAGCATAATTTGGATTTACAGATCCACTATTGAAATGGACCCGTCGGGATTTGAACCCGAGACCTCCTGCTTGCAAGGCAGGCGCTCTACCCCTGAGCTACGGGCCCAGGATTTGATTTACTTCTATGATTGGCAGTTATTTATAAAGGTTTCGTGAAAGTAAAACCGTTGGGAAAATCGCGGCTTCATCCAATAAATCGCCGCCGCCATTAAACGAACGATGCAATGCTCATATCGGTGCATGCGGAGTGGCTTGTCCCTTGCAGGGAGGTACCGCATATCGCGATAACCGATGCTGAGTGAGTCTGGCGTGGCGATTGTTTTTTGGATGAAGCACCACTGTAATAAAATCGGGCAGTGTTAATATCTGACTGATTCCTTAGTTAGTTATAATCTTAAATAAATAGTTTTTATCAGCCAAAGGATTACACAACCTAAAATCGAGCAAACTAATGTTTGCGAGCAATCTGTGGCGAAGCCACTTATAAGATCGTTCAGCCCCTGTTCGTATGCCTTCTCCTATTGGGTGGGAGAAAAAATATTATTTCCTATTTCTTAACTTGAATTTTGAGGCGTCTTGAATTTTGAGGCGTCTCGAATTACACCTAAACATCGGAATTTAACGAAGTTTTGACCCCTCAAAAAAAATTCTCCTCGTGAGGTTTTGAGGCAACCCACAAAACCGAAACAGAGTTGAGAATTTTTTCAGAGATGGCAGACAATTTGGACGGAGAAACCTGCAAGGTTTCGTAGTCGGTAAATCGCTGTTAGTTGCCCACGAACACTTGGAGTGATTGATTTTTAGTGCAACGATGCTGAAGGCAAAAAATCAAAGTTTGCCCCCGTCCCGCCATAAGAAACAGGAAAAAATTATTCAAAAAGATTCCATCTAGATTTCATGGAGAAATATAATATTATTGGACCTATCAGTCCAGATATTGCAGCAAAAATTCCTAAACCGATTGCCAAATTCATTATAAATGCAATAATGGTTGTGCCACAAAATGCAAAGAATGGCCATTTTTTCCACATAAACAAAAGTATAACGAAAACAAAATTAGCCAATGCTACTAAACCATATATATACCATATCCAAAGACCAACATTTGGGTAAAGAGACGCAATCGTTTTGTTTAATACAAGATAAGTCAATGCAATAAAAAAATTTGCAATAAGCATTATTACTAACCAAATAGTTAACCATACGCCTCGTTTTTTTTCTGTTTCTACCATAATTATTATTGTTATAAATTAACAAGTTTATAAAACTTTTTATTTTGTATTTTGTAGGGACGGGGGCAAATTGCATTTAACTGATATTAAACCTGCTTCTGATGATAACTTTTCCTGCGGAAATGTTTAACTAATTCAATAATTACCGGAATGAATGACAGAAAGATAATCAGCAAAATAAACAGTGAAAAATTTTCTTTAACCAGCGCAAGATTTCCTAAAAAATATCCGCCCAGGATAAATAAGAAAACCCAAGCCAGGCCGCCAATTAAATTATAATATAAGAAAGAACCATAACTCATTTTTCCAATTCCAGCTACAAAAGGCGCGAAGGTCCGAACGATGGGAACAAATCTGGCCAAGACAATTGTTTTTGAGCCATATTTCTCATAAAACCGCTGTGTCTTGGCAACGTATTCCGGATGGTACCACCGGTTTTGAACAAACAGCTGTTCCCCAAATCGGCGCCCGAGAAAATAATTAAAACTATCTCCCAGAACCGCAGCCAGGCTAAGAGAAACCAGCAAAATAATTAGATTTAAAGAACTGTTGGCAGCAAGAGATCCAGCAGCAAATAACAGCGAATCTCCCGGGAGGAAAGGCATCAACACCAAGCCGGTTTCAATAAAAATAATTAAAAAAATCAGAGCATAAGTTAAAATTCCATAATTTACTACAATAACTGCCAGGTATTTGTCCAAATGAAGAATCGCGTTAATGAAGGATAATAACAGGCTCATTCTACTGCTAATTTAAACTTTTATTAATAAAGATGGCGGTTTAGAAATTTTATTAAAATCCCAGCCTAGACAAAATTTTACGCTTATCAAACTCTTCCAAATCCTGATATCTCTGCCCTACGCCTAAAAATAAAATCGGCTTGCCAATAACATAAGAGATAGACAAAGGAGCACCGCCCTTGTCATCAACGTCAGCTTTAGTTAAAATCACCCCATCCATCTGCACTAAATCATTAAACTTCCTGGCTTGTTCAATGCAATCATTTCCAGTTATACTTTCACCAACAAATAGTTTCAAGTCCGGCTTGGCAACACGAATTATTTTCTGCAATTCAGCCATCAAATTAGCGTTAGAATGCAGCCGGCCGGCGGTGTCAATCAGCACGGCATCAACTTTATTTTTTTGGGCGTATTTAATGGCATCAAAAGCTACCGCTGCCGCATCAGCGCCGTAATCCTGCTTGATGACAGGCACGTTTAACTTTTCGGCATGCTCCTGCAGCTGCTGTATCGCCGCCGCCCGAAAGGTATCGCCGGCAGCTAAAACGACGGATAATTTCCGTTCCTTAAGATAGTAAGCCAATTTGGCGATGGAAGTAGTTTTTCCTGCGCCATTAACTCCAAAAAAAGCCACCACAAACGGAGACTTCTTGGCTTTAATTTTTTCAACAATTTTCTCAGCAAGATTCAGCCGGCCATGAGTTAAGATATTTTCTAAAGTTGACTGCAGGGTATCTTCGATTTTTTGAAGGACATTCCGCGGCAAAGGCTTTTCCACCAGTTCTGACTTTAAGTCCTCTTTAATTTTTTCAATCACTTCCACGGCTACATTATTCTCCAGCAAAGCTAATTCCAAATCCCAGAATAATTCCTCAAACTTCTCGGCAGAGATTTTCCTAGTAGTCAAAGACTCCTTGACTTTGGAAAAAAAACTTTTTTCTTCTTTAGGTTCCTCCGTCTCTGATTTAATATCTTTAATTCCAGCCTCTGATTTAATATCTTTAATTCCAGCTTCTGATTTCTCTTCGGTAGTTTTATCTGAGGTTTTTTCCTTCTTAAGCTGGACTGGCTGCTTGGCCTCAACTTTCAGTTCTGGCTCTGCTGCAACTTCTTTAGATTTCTCTTCTTCTTTGCTGAAAACGCTCTTCAGCCGGCCAAAAAAACTTTTCTTTTCTTCTTTAGGCTCGACCGCAGTTTCGAATTTAATATCTTTAATTTCAGCTTCTGATTTCTCTTCATACATTTTTTCCAGAACGGTTTTGCCCAGGAAAGGCTGCTCTTCAGGCTGTTTTTCAGGCGGTTCTTCTGCCTCAACGGCTTTCTGTTTAGCTGATTCTAATTCTTTAACTGAGTTTAATTTTTCTCCAGCTGCTGGTTTTTTTGTTTTGGATTTTTTTGCTGATTTTTTATCTTTGTTCTCAGTCTTAGGCCTAGTTTCCTGCTTAATCTCCGGCGATTTAATTTCAACAGGCTGGTTAATAATTTCTTCTTCAGCTAGTTCTTTGTTAATAGCTTTCTCTTCAATTACAGCCTCTTCGGCCTTCTTGGAAAAAACTGAAAGCGCTCCTTTTAATTTTTCTTTAAGTTTGCTGAACATATTTACTCCCTTGCTCCATTATTCCAGAGCCTCGACTTCTTGATAGATTTGCGCCGCCTGCTGCTGAAATTCCTGCAACAATTTCTGCGTTTCACCGGCCTTTTCCAAAGTTTCTTTTTGCCGCTCTTTAAGCAATTCTACTGCTTGGGAAACGGTTTTCTCCACCACCGTATCTGCGCCGACATTAATCAATAGATTCTGGTTATCTTTAAGCTCGGCTTTAACAAAGATTCCGTTGATAATCGGCGCCAAAATTAGGCCTTTCTCGGTTTTCGAAAACTCCTGCAGCGCTTCTTTGGAGTTCTCTAAATCCGCATATTGTTTGTTCAACAAGGCTAGATGTTCTTCCACCTGCTCAATATACTGCTGCAAAGTTTGGAACTGCATGAACTTCTCCTTAAGCTGTTCCTGCTTTAAGTCTTCATTTTTTACCATAATCTACATTTGCCATAATCTACAACTTCTTCTTTAATTCCTGCAGAAATTTTTCATATAAAGGAATGGCTTTCAAGAAAGGCAAGTCCGGACTGCCTCTTTTGGTCAGAAAATCAGCATTGCTGATCCGCAGATTCTCGCCATCTTTCTTAATATGGCTTAATTCTTTTTCTATCAGAATTTTCAATACATCTTTATCTTCTTTGGTCAGCGCCATGATCTAGTTAAAAGGACGGAGATTTTATAAGGGTTTTGGTCAAAGTTCATAAAAAATTCTAACCAAAGTTCATAAAAAATTCTAACTTTTGATTTTTGATATTTCTATTCTAAAAGATCATTCTTCATAAAAACTTAATTCCCTCGCGCTTTCATTAACAAAGATGTGCATTTCCGGGTGTTCCTTCAAATACCTTTTCTTAACCTCTGAAGGCATGCCATCCAATGTTCCCTTGCCTGACAAGCCCGCTTGGGGAGTTTTAATGCTGTAATCCTCTGCTGCAAATTCTTTCCCGAAATTGACCAACTGATGCCATTTTGGAAAATCAATCCAAGTGCGCCAGACGCCATTTATTTTACATTTCTTTTTAGCAAACATTACTACGCGTGAAGGAATGTGTTCTGAAACAATTTCATAGTCCGGCAGATATTTAACTAATTCTTTAGAAAGAGCAACTATCTCTTCATGCAGAGGCATATTTTCCCTATTTAATCTCTTTCTGGAAGGGCCGACATGCATGTAAGATTTAACTTCGATGAAATCAGGGCCGCCTTTCATAATCAGTTCAGCATACTTATCCAACATCGAATTATTGATTCCTTTGATTATCGTTAATCTAATGCAAGTTCTCTGTTTTTTTTGCGACAGATATTCTAAGCTTTTATTCAATCGCTCCCAGAAATCAGCAAATAACGGCTTATCCACTTCTTTCAGTAAATTAACTTCCGGCGCATCTAAAGAAAGATACAATTGAGTGACCGGCTGAAGATCCCTTATTTGTTCCGGATATTGGGCATTAGTTACCAGAAATGTTGAAATGCCCTCCTTATTGAACCGTTCCAAAAGGGGATTAATTTTAGGATAAATAATCGGCTCGCCAGTTAAAGATAAGGCAACATGTTTAATTGTTTTGGATTTTTCGTAAGCTGTTTTGCTGGCCGCTTCATTGCCGCCAAAGCCAACCAGCAGTTTATGATGCTCTTTAATGCTTTCCGCAAAAATAAAATTATGGTCATCAATATCCCATTTCCAGCCCTTGCTGACTGGAGCCTTATATCCCCGCCAGCAGAAAGTGCAGCGGTTGGCGCAGCTGATGGAAGTAGTCATCTGCATACATTGGTTGCTCATGATGCCATAGAATTTTAATTTGTAACAGCCGCCCTGTCCGCGGATCATCGTTTTAGTCCAGCCGCAGGTTTTAACCGCGCTGTGGCTGCCAATAATCCGGTACTGCTGTTTTTCCAGTTCCTGCTTGGCTGCGGCAGTTAACATATTAATATTGATATTTATTGATCTATTTTGTGTTCAAGACCAGCATTACTCTTTTTATTTTGCAACAGACTTAACGTAACAAATCTGTCTGCAGCTCTACCTACAAGATAAGCTGTTCCGCCATATAAAATATTTAAAGGTTTATGATCAACAATCTCTATAACCCCGGAAATAATTCCGGTATACTCTATAAAAGTTGGCAAATAGGGGGCTGTTTCAGCAATCTGCGCAATTACTGGTTTAAGTTTTAGTTCATTTTTCATTGTATTTCACTCCTCCATCTTTGTGCCTTTACTAATAACTAGAACTAGTTTCTAATTTAAATGTTTTGATGTAAAATGGGAGAGTATAGAAAGAGGTACTGCCTAGATCTGTGATCTAATAAACCAAGAGAAATTTATTCGCATCAACTCTTGATTATTTTCTTAATCGCTTCTTCAACAAGGAGATTATTTTCCACCAAGTTCTCTAATGATAGGGGATTCAACTGGCGTTCCAGAATCTGCAGCTGTCGCGCTCGGCCGGCTTGACAGATCATCTCATTAAATAAGCTTCCCAAGCCGTAAAGACAGCCGCCGGCAATCAGTTCCTTAACCTCAACTTTGCCCGCTCCAATCGCTCCGTGAATTCCCAGCAGCAACCCAGCATATTTTGTTGCGTAAGATGCAGCTAATCCAGCCAAATCGCTTCCCTTAAAACTGGGAAGATACCTGTTTTTGTAATTATATCTAGCCATAACAGGCTCAAATAAGATTTTAGGATTAATAAAAATTTCGATTATAGGGAGCACTATCCAAAAAGTGAGTGATTTTGTACATCACTGAAAAATCGAATTGTGCTGATTATAGCGAATAAAAAATTAATCGCTTAGAACCAATTCCAAAGTCTTTCTTTTCACAATTCTGGCAATAAAGTGAACACAGCCATTATTTAATGTTTCTCGTCTAACGACTGCTTGCTCGCCCAGCTGTTCTTCCAGCCGTTCGGCCAGCGCTTCGCCATAAGCATTAAATGCCAATGTCCCGCCCTGTTTTAATGCTTCATGCCACTGTTGAATTACTTGATTAGTATTTTTAAAATATTTTTCGATATATTTCAGGCCGTTATGGCAGGTTATCAAATCAGGCGATTCTCTAAGCTGATATGATGCTGCATTGGCTTTCTCAAATATTAGCGGAGGATCAAGAGCCAGCGGTTTAATTACATCTACGCCGACAATTCTTAAATTATCTGTCTGGCCGTGATGCCCTTTAAGAAAATCTCTTCCCGCGTAAAATCCGCCGCAGCAGAAATCATACCAGATAAAATGACCTTCCCTTTGTTGAACTTCTCGTACCAAATCCAGCTGAAATTTAGCTTCGTAAATTTTCAGCGAATAATCCCTGCGGCAGTAGGGTTCATTCAGAAGTTGTTCGGTTAACCGTTCATTCGAGGGATTTAAGTTTGCCTTAGCCATTTTTCCAACTATTCCTGCCGTAACGCTTCCACTGGTTTAACCTTCAACGCCCGGTAAGCCGGCCAGAATCCAGAAATGGCCCCGATTAAAAATGAAAATAACCCGCAACTAATGATCAACCAAGCTGGAATAGCTGTTTGTAATAGCGTTGTTCCCAGTTGTTTAACAGCAATATATTCAATTAGTTTGCTGGCCAATATTCCAACAATTACCCCGATAACGCCGCCCAATAAGCCCAGCAATCCCGACTCGATAACAAAAATTAATAATACATCATTCCTCTGAGCTCCGACAGCTTTCATCAGGCCAATTTCTTTAGCGCGCTCTAAAACAGAAGTATACATCGTATTGGCTATCCCCAAGCCGCCGATAATTAGCGAAATGCCCGCCACCGCCAACAAGAAAGAAGTTATTACCTTCAATATTGCCGCAAAACTTCCCAGCAGTTCTTCCGGAGTCAAGACTGTAAAATCAATTGTCTGTTCATCAACATGGCGAAACTTCATCAGTTTTTTCTCTACTTTTTTAGCCACTTCCTGCAGGTCCTCACCTGATTTAATCTGGACAACTATGGAGTCAATGCGCGAAGGAACCTTAAATAGCGGCCGGAAATCTTCAAAAGACATGTGAATCATGCGGTCATCCGAAGGATTGCCCAGAGGTTTTAGAATTCCTGTTACTGGAAATTCCCGGCCATTGATGGAAAGTCTATTTCCAACCTTAACCTCCTGGCCCAGATACAGGTTATGCTTATACTGGCTTCCGATCATTACCTTCCCCTGGTCTCCTTCCAGAAGAAGCCGCCCCTCTTCAGCCTGGTAAGCTCCCGATTCAATAAATAAGGGAGACGTTTCCAAGTCAATGCCCATCACTAAAGTATAACGAATACGGCCTTGAAAAGAAAGTTTTGCCGGAGCCAGCGTCCAGGGGGCTAAATCTTTTACGCCAGGAACATTGCGGATAATTTCAGCATCATCTTCGGTAAGCTCAACTGCTCCTTCAGCGCCAGGGCCAGAGAACTGCCCGCGCGGCTGAACAAAAAATTTATCCGCGCCCAGCAGCCTAAATTGCTCGGTTACTGCTGCCTGCAGCCCTAAAGAAACACTTATCAGGATAAAAATGGCAGCTACAGAAATAATGACGCCTATCAGCGTAAGCAGCAGCCGCAATTTTCTTTTTCGCAAATTCTTGACAGCGATATTGAAATATTCTAAAATCATTTGTTTCTGATACCTCTGCTGCTTTCCGTTAGGAAAGCCGCAAACGAAGTGACTCGGCTTGCGGCAGATTGGTTATTTTGCATCAACTCGCTATTATCCCAAAAGGGTATCGGAAACATTGAAAACTCCCAGCGCTGTCGACAGATACTCTGCCTTTTGAAGCGATGGGGAGTGTTCATTTTCTGAGCGCCTCCACTGGAGGCAGTTTAGCCGCCTGCCAGGCTGGAAAAATTCCTGAAATCATACCCAGAAACAGGGAGAAGCCTATCGCCGCCAAAATCCACGGCCAGGAAAAGCGCATGATTAATTGAATTCCGCCAGGAGCTTGCGAAACAATACCCGCTATCCCCGAGGCCAGCAGCAGCCCGATAATTACCCCGACAATCCCGCCGATCAGCCCCAGCAACCCGGATTCTAATAAGAAAATCAACAGAATGATCCTGCGTTTCGCGCCGACAGCTTTCATAATGCCGATCTCCTTCGTGCGCTCTAAAATCGAAGTGTACATTGTATTAGCTATCCCCATGCCGCCGATAAGGAGAGATATCGCCGCGATGCCCGAAACAATAATATTAATAATGGTTAATATTGTATTAACCGCCGACAAGCTTTGCTGGGGAGTTTGAATTGAAAAATCCTCTTCGCCGATTTTTTGTCTCCGGTCTTTTCTAAACGCCTGTTCCAGACGCTGGGCAACCGAAGGCAATTGATTCTGGTCCGAAACCTGAGCTGCAATAAAATCTATTTCATTTCCAATCCTTAAGATCTGCCGCAGGTCTTTTTCCGGCATTAAAATGAGATGGTTTACCATAAAATTGCTGCTTCTTTTAAGAATTCCGGCAACTTTAAACTCTTGGTTTTGAATCAAAATAGTCTTGCCTATGGCTAGCGGTTTGCCAAAATGATCTTCTTCTAAATAATGGCTGCCTAAGATAACTTGTCCGCGGGATGTTTCTTCCAGCAGTCGGCCCTGCAGCGGCTCAGCATCTAAAAAATCATACACCAGCTGCAATTCTTTGGGGGAATCCGGCAGGGAAGCCGCGCTTCCAAAGACGGCTACGCCATTATATACTGCTTGCATCGGGCGAATATACCGTTTAACCGCCAATTCCACGCCGGCAGTGTTTTGAACCAGCTTAAAATCATGATTAGTTAACTTAGCTACCGCTGTCGATCCCGGAGGGCCAAAGCCCGCGCCCAGATTTTCAATAACTAATTTATCTGCATCCAAAGCGCCAAACTGGCCGGTAACCGCCTGCTGCAGCCCGGATCCTAAAGAGATTAAAGAAACTACAGCCGCAATGCCTAGAAAGATTCCCAGCATGGTTAACCAAGACCTAATGCCGCGCCTTCTAATATTCCTTGCAGCTAATAAAAGATAATCTGTAACCATTTGTATCCCTAACCATTTGTATCTCTAACCAGTTGTATCCCTAATCAATTGTATCTCTAACCAGTTGTATCCCTAATCAATTGTATCTCTAACCAGTTGTATCCCTAATCATTTTTATCTCTAACCAGTTGTATCCCTAATCAATTGTATCTCTAATCATTTGTATCTCTAACCAGTTGTATCTCTAACCAGTTGTATCCCTAATCAATTGTATCTCTAACCAGTTGTATCTCTAATCATTTGTATCTCTAACCAGTTGTATCTCTAATCATTTGTATCTCTAACCAGTTGTATCTCTAACCAGTTGTATCTCTAATCAATTGTATCTCTAACCAGTTGTATCTCTAATCAATTGTATCTCTAATCAATTGTAACACTTTTTAATCACTTTTAATCACGTTATAATACACATTATAATGCTAAGGCTGTTCTTTACGCAGGCTGTTCTTTAATCTCCTTCTTTTGGAGATCGCCTTCCAAACAACAAAGATAATGGCTAAACAGATAATTAATCCGATAATCAAGACAGCATTATTCTGTTTAATAATACCCAGCCGCAGAGCTTCTTCCCTGGAATAAATCGTTATAGGCAGGTTTATCTGTTCAATACGATCCTGATTCTCAAAATCCTTGTATTCAACCGCGGCTTTAAATCGAGCCTGATTTCGGTCAAACAAAACCTCAAATTCCGCCGTTTCAAAGTCATCTGAATCAATTGTTCCTAGATATACTTCTTCTTCAGACAACAGCACAAAATCGCCGGTAATTATTTTAACAGAAGCGAAACGGGCATCGGCAAATCCCCTATTGACAATTTTCAAAGAAATTTTGCTCTGCTGATTTTCCACCGGCTTGTCTGCAGAGAGGCTGTAGGCTAATTCCGGCTCTCCGCTGATTCTAATGCCCAAAGATCCCTTCCGCGATTGAAGACTGCCGTCCTGTTTATAATTTAAAGTATACGGAAGCTCATAATCTCCCGGCCGCGCATCAGAGGCAACCCGGACACGGAAGGAAAATTTTTCTTTATCGCCTTCATCAATTTCTGAAACCAATTGTTCTGAAGACCCGCTGGGAGTTAACGGCAGGCCAGCAAATTGCAGTTGGAGTGAAACATCATCCGCGTCTTCATCCAGATTATTTTCGATTATCAAAGAGATGGTTCCATCAGATCCTGGCGTTAACAGGCTGGCCTCTATTGAATCAACAGTAATTGCAACAACGGAATTTATTGATAATAACCCCACAAATAATAAAATTATTAAAAATGCGAAAATTTTGTTCATGATACTGCCTCCCATTTATGATTAATTTTTTTAGTTATTTTTTCAATTTTACCATCTTTCATTGAATAGATTATTTTAGCATGATTCCTGGCTAAATTTCGGTCATGAGTCACCAGGATTATGGTTTTGCCCCGGCGGTTTAGTTCCTGCAAAAAAGCCATAACTTGTTCTCCAGCTTGGGTATCTAAATTGCCGGTGGGCTCATCAGCTAAAATAATCTCCGGATCATTAGCCAAAGCCCTGGCAATGGCCACCCGCTGCTGCTGCCCTCCGGATAATTGATTAGGATAGTGACCCATCCGGTCGGTTAAATTAACCAGTTGAAGCAGTTCCTGCGCTTTCTGTTGGCGCTCTTCAGAACTGGCGCCTTGAAATAATAACGGCAGCATTACATTTTCTTTAGCCGTCAGATTAGCAATTAAATTAAAGCTCTGAAAGATGAACCCGATTTTCTGGCCCCTGATTTGCGCCAGCTGCGATTCATCTAACTGAGAGATATTTCTGCTGTCAAGATAAACTGCTCCTTTGGTAGGCAGATCTAAAGACCCCACCAAGTTCAGGGCGGTGGATTTGCCGCTGCCCGACGGGCCCATGATAGCCGCAAAATCGCCGCGGTTAATTTTAAGGGAAATCCCATCAATAGCTCTAACGAGAGTCTCGCCCATCTGATAGTGCTTTTCTGCCCCGGCTAATTCGATCAAAACCACGGGATCATTTTAAGCTGGCGCTTTATAAAACTTGGGGAGTAAAAATTAAGTCAACTAAACGTCATCTTTAAATATTAATTCTTCTTTCTCTTTTTTGAGAGGTAATTGATATGATTATTTGTGAACTGTGTGGATCACATAATGTGGTGAAAAAAGGGATGAGGCACAATGCTTCTGGCTCAAAGCAAAAGTTTTTCTGCCATGATTGTCAAAAATGGTATGTCCATGATGATGAATTCAAAAGAATGAGAATAAATCCTGTTCACATTGTTCGTGCTTTGCACGAATACGGGGATGGTGCATCATTTAAAAAAGTAAAAGAACATCTCAAACAGCATGATAATGTAAAAATATCGCGATGGGCGATCCGAAAATGGGTAGTTAAATATTCCCATCTCCTGAAAAAAACGAGCAGAAACTCGGCACTCCAAAGATTAAAGGGCGTATCCATATCGATGAAAAGTACACCAGAGTAAAAAATCATTGGGAATATCGACTCACAGCAATTGATAATAAAACCAAATTCGTTCTTGCTGAAATTGTCGCCATAGAAAGGACAAAGAAAGCATGCGTGTCTTTTCTCCAGCAGATTAAAACGTGGTGCTACAAACAGATGCTAGAACAATACAAGAAGGAATTGAAAAAACCGGCCAAGAAAAGAAAATTATTTTGGTTTGTATCTGATAAATTTGGAAATTACAAAGCAGCATGGAAAAAAATATTTCCGAGAATCACTAAAATGACCTCCTCCCCGCCCTAAAGGACGGGGTATCCAGGCCCAGGGAGCTAAGCTAGTGCGTGATGTTCCGCTTGATTTATGATGTAATTTTTTACAGTATTTACATCGTTGTATCCTACTGTTGTAG
>Ga0209541_10004365_pt1 | contig 25134 bp, 28 predicted proteins | sample RifCSPlowO2_01_FD_184027 | JGI IMG/M metagenome (GOLD analysis project Ga0209541, IMG submission 184027) | Groundwater microbial communities from Rifle, Colorado - Rifle CSP2_plank lowO2_0.1 (SPAdes) (version 2) | ecosystem: Environmental > Aquatic > Deep subsurface > Groundwater | place... | reverse complement strand
TTAAACCTCTCTGATTATTTATAAATTGAAACTAGCCCCTGTAGTCTAGTGGTCAAGGACGAGGCCCTCTCGTATTGCCGAAGTGCTGTTGACGAAACATCCACTTCTGCCTTCTCTAAGGCAGGCATATTCCATATTGCCTTATGAGCGCCTTAAAACGCTCTTTTCATGGCGGTGGAGAACGGCCTAAACCCGGGTCCAAATCCCGGCGGGGGCATTTTGTTTGCCGAAGGATTAAAGCCCGCAGTGAAGCGAGGAGCTTTAAGGCGAGAGCAAATCAAAATTAATATTATTCATTGACGGCACTAAGAATTAAATTGGTTCTTATTTACGTTGTTGATGTTAAGTTTACCTTTTTTACAATCAAGGCAAAAGCCCACGTGATTGACAACATCTTTATAATTAACAGGATAATTATAATTAAGTTCCATTTTCACATGACCATTTCTTAAAACGTGTGCCCGAGTATTGAAACCCATATAATGATAGTTCATTAAAAAATTCTCATTGCAATTATCACAATTTAGAGATAGCTCCAGATAATGTTCGTCTGAAGGAATTATTCTATATTCATCAAACAGACTTACTGAACCATTATTCTTAAAGTTCTTAATATGAAATAAATGGGTGGTCTGGACTGCGTTAATCTCTTTTTTAAATCCCCATTTCTGAGCTAAATAGTTGGCTCTATTCTCTTCAAGATCTCTCTTCTTCTGTTTAGAAAAACAAAATTTCTTTAGAAAGTTAAATCCTTTATCTTTTCCATATAGAATGTAAACGTGAGCTAATTCATGTGCAATTACTCCTCTAGCATATTCTTCTTCTACTTCCTGCAAGTTGAAAAGATTCAAATTTACTATATATGGAATGTCTCCATCTACATAACCAAATCTGTGGTGGTCACCAAAAGAATCATTATAATATGTTCTAAACATCACTCTTATTCCTACAAGAAAGGTATTAACTTCAGAAGGTAATCTCTTCAAAACTTCTGCAATAAGACTATAGTCCATTTTTAAAACTACTTTATCAAATTCATCTCTTGTTACTTGTTTGTCTATTAATTTTTTATGGGGAACATTTCTCTTATCTGCTTCTATTATTATGTCGTTTGAAAAATGAGAGAAATACTCAGTTACTTTATCATGTCTCGGTAAAGTTATTATTAATCCTTTTTTCATTCTACAGAAGTCAATGCTCTCGTGACTTTTCCAGCTATCTGGGCTCTTAAAAATCTTAAATGTGATTCAATGATTGCTTTTCCCACTTCGGAACCTTCTCTGACTTGTTTTATCATCTCTTCTTTTGTTAGACTGCCAGAAGAACCAACAGACAATCTTAAATTAGATGGAACCTGCGCATTTATTCTAGCTATAACTAATTCTTTGGTTTGAGCAGTTAAATTCTGTTCAGACTTATTGTTATTTTTACTATCCTTTATCATAATATTTTAACATCTTCTAGGGCTTTTAAGATTTTCTTTCCTAGAGAAGTATCATCATTTATTTCAATAAAGGCGGTATTCCAAGTATAAGTTTTATTATCGACAACTGCTATTATATCTCCTCTTAGAGAGTCAGGTATGTTTGCATATATCTTAAGAAACTTTGCCCTCTTTTCATCCATAAAAATTAGAGTCAATAGTCATTTAAATAGGTTATTGTGATATACTCAAAATAACAGAAGAATATTTATACTAGCATGAATATAAAGAAGCAATAATTCCTGCCAAGTTATCAAGCAAAGCTCTCCAATTCAAGGAAAATATAGAAAAAATAAAACCGAATTATTAATCAAATCCTCAACTTCCCTTTCTGCCAGTCTCTTATTATCTGCATTGCAGCCCTATGCTCGTCTGCAATTCCACCTTTTAGCAGAAACTTTCTCCTAAGACCAATCTGAAGGATTATTTCATAGCTGTCCCATTTTTCATCAATTTCCAATCCATAAAAATCTTCAAGCGCTTTTTTATTGCTCATTAAGAACATCTTTATTATTTCAAAAGCCGCAAGCTCTGGATTTTTCAGGTCCTCTGGATTCTTTGCAGCAAGAATTCCGAGTTTTGTTTCATCGTCTTCATAAGGAAAAACTCCAGGAGAATCTAATATATGCATACTTCCTGCCCTTACAAATTGCACTCCTTTTGTAGTTCCTGCGATAGGAGAGATTATCGTCTTTGCCCTATGTGAAAGAGCATTTATTATTGCAGACTTACCTATATTTGGATAACCTACAACTCCAACTTTTGGATTTTCTATTCCTTTTCTTTTCGCGGTAGCCATTATAGCCCCCCTTAGTCTGGCAATCCCGATATTTCTAGGTCCTGAAACAAAAAAAGATTTCTGATACCTTTTTCTTAAAAATGCAAGATGCTCCTTAGAAACAAGGTCTATTTTATTAAAGACCAAAAATAGCTCTTTCTTGCTTCTAAGAACAAGACTTTCAAGATCCTCGTTTCTTGAAAGTTCTGGCATTCTAGCATCAAGTACAACTAGAACTATGTCTGCCTTGCCAATGATATCTTTTACAATTCTCCAATAAGTCATAAATCACAAAGACAAAACTCTCTTAAAAACCTTTATAGTCGAGATTTCGTAAGCTCTAAAGAGCTTTGCTCTTGGAGCCCAGAAGATTAAAAATCTTTGAGGAAATGAAACTTAAAGATTGCTTGAGCAATCTTTATAAACATACAAAAATTCAGAATTTTATGAAACGCTCAAGCAGAAGATGGAAAAAGAAAGGGCAGATGAGATGGAAATGGCAGCGAAAGCGACTTAAGAAAGAAAAGCATAGAAGAAAGATGCACAGAATGAGATCAGTATAAGAATAAAAAATTAGATTTATTTTATCGTCGGTTAATCTATCTTAGCATATTTTGGATAACAACAATATTTATACTTGAAATTTCGTAAGAAATGAAAGTTAAAGATTTGTGTAAATATAACACACAAATCTTTATAATCAATTTTTAACACAAAATTTAGCAGAGGATTCAAAAAGAGCATGAGCCAGACAGATATTTGGACAGAAAAATACAGACCTAGTAAATTTGAGGAAGTTGTAGGCCAGCACGAAATAATAAAAAGAATAAAATCTCTTGTACAGGCACTTAATATACCTCATTTTTTATTTGCAGGCCCTGCTGGAACAGGAAAATCTACTCTAGCGCTCATAGTAGTAAAGGAACTATTCGGACCAAGCTGGAAAGAAAATTATCTGGAGTTAAATGCATCAGATGAGAGAGGAATAGATGTAGTAAGACAGAAAGTAAAAGATTTTGCAAGAACAAAGGCAATAAAAAATGTCCCGTTCAAAGTAATTTTCCTTGATGAAGCAGACGCTCTTACAAAAGAAGCGCAGCAAGCCCTTAGAAGAACAATGGAGAATTATAGCAACACATGCAGGTTTATTCTCTCCTGCAATTACTCAAGTAGAATAATCGACCCCATCCAGTCAAGATGCGTCTCATTCAGATTCAAGATATTGGAGAAGAAAGATATCGCAGAGATAATAAAAAGAGTATCAGAAAAAGAGAACCTTAAAGTTTCACAGGATGCTTATGATTCTGTCTATGAATCAAGCGAAGGAGACTGCAGAAAAGCAATAAATCTTCTTCAGGCAACTGCTTCAATTGCAATGGACATAAATTCAGAGATGATTGAAATAATCGCCTCGTCAACAAAACCAACCGGAATCAAAGTCATTCTCGATTATGCGCTTGCAGGTGATTTCATTAATGCAAGAGACAAGCTTTTAGACGTAATGCTCAAGGAAAGCATAGCAGGAACAGAAGTTATAAAAGCAGTACAAAAAGAAATTTGGAATTTGCAGATAGAGCCAGAGTTAAAAGTCAGATTAACAGAAAAAACAGGAGAAACGGAATTTAGAATGACAGAAGGCTCTGACGAATTTGTCCAGCTTCAGGCTCTATTGGCTTCTTTCGTTCTTGCCGGACAAGGCAAAGCTACCTGAAAATGTACAAAAATCTCTCAGAAAAGTATATAGCAGAAAAATACGAAGATTTTCATGGGCAAGATGCAGCCATTATTGAAATTAAAAAATTTCTGGCTGAATTCCCAAAAAGAAGAGGAATTATTCTTCACGGTCCTGCTGGAACAGGAAAAACCTCGCTCGCTTTGGCAGCAGCAAAAGAAAATAATCTTGAGATTTTAGAATTAAACGCCTCAGACTTAAGAAACCGCCTTAAGCTCGAGCAGATCGTTAAACCAGCTACAGAACAGAAAAGCCTCTTCAAAGCTGGAAAGATTATACTGATGGATGAAGTAGATGGGGTTACTGGAACAGATATTGGTGGCATACCGGAACTAGTCAGATTAGTTACCATGACAAATTATCCATTAGTCATGACATGCAATGACGTCTGGCAGTCAAAATTATCTCCTCTAAGGGCAAAATGCAAGATTATAGAGATGAAAGCTCTATCAACTCTTTCTATATTGGAGATTTTAAAAAAAATTTCTGGAAAAGAAGGAATAAACAAAAACATTTCATTTCTTAGTCAAATTTCATTAAAATCGCAAGGAGATGTAAGAGCAGCTATAAATGACCTGCAATCATACGCTTATGACCACAATATAATAGTGGATGTCTCTGAAAAAAGAGATGTAGAAGAGAACATTTTTAACATTTTAAGAAAGTTATTCAAAGAGAGGGCGCCTTTTTTTGACCTTTTTGACAACACAAAGCTCTCTTTAGACGAGGTATTTCTCTGGATTGAAGAAAATATTCCAAGAGAATATAAAAACGAGGCCCTCGCAAATGCGTATTATGCCTTGGGAAAAGCAGATGTTTTCAGAGGAAGAATATACAGAGACCAGTCATGGAGATTTTTAATCTACCAGAATATTTTCCAGAGCGCAGGAATTGCATATGCAAAAAAAACACCAACACAAGGATTCACAAAATACGAAAATCCGAAGCGCATCCTTAAAATCTGGCTTCACAATCAGAAAATAGAAAAGAAAAAGACAATATCAAAAAAATATGCAAAGCTTGTTCATTGCTCGTTAAAAAGAGTCATGCGAGATTTTGATCTCATAAGACCTATTCTTAAAAAGCCCCTCGTCCAAGAGCAAATGCGGCTCTCTGACGAGGAAGTTGATTTTCTGAACAAGTAAAGAAGAAGATAAGATTATTAAGTCAATTGCAAACCAATTGTGAAGATTTATCTTTGTACACAAAATTAATCATTCTGACAGAGTCAACTAAATAAAGACCGTCTTGTTTCTCGGTATATTTGCTCACGCTATCAACCTCTCCAGCCAAGATTACATTCATAATATTATTCCTGTTTTGTAAGAAATACTTCAACTCTCTTGGTGTTGGTCCACTAGAAGAAGTGCTGTTCTTTTCTACTATGTTGAACATGGCAACAACACCCTCCCCTTCAATAATCTTTTTTAAATTAGAAATATCAATAGTGGCTTCTCCTATATCTAACCATTTATATTTTTTGCTAATAGATTTTTGCACGTCCTTATAAGAATACCCTGAAGACGAAGTCCACGAAGAAGTGCCAGAACTTGACGCCAAACCAGACTTATCAGAAGAATTAGCTGATGTTGAAGTTTCAGGAGCAGGAGATGATAATACACTATCAATATCAACAGTTGTCCCAGCTGGAAGACCATCAACTATCTTCATACTATCAGAAGGAGCAGTATATGAAGGCGCAGAAGGAATATCTCCTTCAAATTTTACAGCTTTTTCTGGGCACACCGAACTGCTTGGAGCTATTGTTCTTGTTCCATCTTTATTAATACATTCTTTGTTTTTACATCTTCCCCCAAGCCAGGCTATATTTGCTGACGTCCCATCAAGATTATAACATCTTTGACCAAGTATGGAAAAACCAGAAATGCCAGAATCTGATAATTTTGCTTTAAGATTAGAGAAGAAACCTGCTGAAACGAAAGAAGCAGAGATAATTGAAAATACAAGAACCCCTACAAAAATAAAAATAAAAAATACATTCATCTCTTTATTCATGAAAAAACAATATAAAAAGAGCTTAAATATTCTTCTAAAACTAATTTAATCCTACGCTTCCGCCAGCTCTGCATCGATTATTTTCTTAATGGTAGAATATGAAACTGCCCCCTCAACAAGTTTTCCATTTACAAGGAAAGCTGGAGTTCCACTAACTCCCGCAGATGTTGCTTTTGCAGATTCAATATCAAATTGACTATCATACTTCTTTGAATCCAAACACGAATTCAACTTTGTCATGTCAGCACCAAGGTCTTGAGCAAGAGTTTTCATCTTGCTTAAGTCTTCAACATCTGACTGATGAGCAAACGCAATATCATAAAACTGCCAGAATAATTCTTGCTCATTCAAGCACCATCCAACTAAACTAGCAGGTTTTCCTCCGCTATGCCCATAACTAAACATATAAGAAAATCTAACTTTGCCTGTCTGAACATAATCTTCCATAATTCCTGGAACTGCCGGCTCCCAGCTTGGATCGTTCTGCTTCATATACGAAACATACTGCTCACTCTGCCCTGAAGCTGCTGCGCAATACGGGCATGAAAAATCAGAAAATTCAATTACACTAACTTTAGCACTCAAATTTCCTATTGATGGACTATTTCCTATATCAACACTAACAGGTTCACTCTCGGTTTGTGCAGACTGACTATTAGTCAATGCTCCTGTTAAAGAAGCCTGTGGCTGAATTATATACTCCCCATCTTTTGTTAAATAGGCAACAGATTCCTGACCGCCAACTGAAAAGCTCGCTTCATAAAAACTTCCTTTGTCAGTTACCACTACATTTTCCAAAGTTATTCCTTGTGCACTTGCAAAAGATACAAGTCTCTGTGCAGCCACATCTTTGCTAACCGAACCACTGCTAAATCCGCTTTTCGCAAACACCAAAAAGATAACAATTAAAATCAAGAAGAATGTCGCAAGAATCCAAGGATTTTTCCTTATCCTCTGCAAAGAAAATAAGTCCTTTATTTCATTTCCGCGTACTTTTTCTTCCATAAACAGGCGAAGAAAAAGCTGTTTAAAAACCTTATTAAGTTACAAACCTAAGAAAATTAGGGCACAATAACTTTTAATAAACAAAAATTCATCTAAAAGCATGGCTTACGACATAATAATAGGAAGAGACCTCGCAGACAAAAAAAGATTTGGTGATAAAGGACTAATTTACATTGGAAAAGGATATGTCAAAATGGGAAATTACACTCCCCTTTCAAACAAGCTCTGGATGGACGTAGCAAGAAGCCATGTAGTATTAATCTGTGGCAAAAGAGGAACTGGAAAATCGTACTCCATCGGCGCAATCGCAGAAGAAATATCAAATCTCCCTCCAGAAACCGCCAAAAACATCGCGTCAATAATTTTTGATACAATGGGGATTTTCTGGACAATGAAATACAAAAACGAGAAAGACAGAGCTCTTCTAGATGAATGGGAATTAAAATCCAAAGCTCTTCCTGTAAAAGTTTTTGTTCCATTCGGAAAAGTTGAAGATTACAAAAACAAGAACATGCCGATTGATGCAACTTTCGCTCTTAAGTCATCAGAGCTGGAAGCAGAAGACTGGATTGGCGTTTTCAACCTTGAAATGACAAGCCTCGCAGGCACGCTCATAGAAAAGACAATTACAGAACTAAAAGAAAAAAATCCTGATTTTACTCTCAAAGATGTTCAGGACGAAATAGAAAAAGACCAAAAAGCAAACAAAGATACAAAAGATATCACACTATCTTTGTTTAAAGCAGCAGATACATGGGGGATTTTTTCAAAAACAGGAAATGGCACAGAGATAAAAGATTTGGTAAATGCGGGAATTACAACAATCTTAGACACTTCAGTTTATAGCTCAATCGGAGTTTTCAACGTGCGCGCCCTTGTAATAAGTATTGTCTGCAGAAAAATTTTCAAAACCAGAATGGATGCGAGGAAAAAGGAAGAAATAGAGGCTATCCAGCACGGACAGGAATATTTAGAATACAAATCACAAAGACAAGAGCCACTGGTCTGGTTCTTTGTTGATGAAATTCACGAGTTTTTGAGCAAAGACAAGCCAACGCCAGCAACAGATGCGTTGATACAATTATTAAGAGAGGGCAGGCAGCCAGGAATATCTCTTGTTATGGCCACCCAGCAACCGGGAAAATTACATCACGACGCCCTAACTCAGTCCGATATAGTTATCTCACATAGAGTTACCGCAAAACCCGATATAGATGCGTTAAATGAAATCATGCAGACATACCTTTTGGAAAGCATAAAACAACACATGGAAGAGCTCCCTGCATTAAAGGGATCTGCGATTCTTCTTGACGATAATTCAGAGAGGATTTATTCAATGCGTGTTCGCCCAAGATTTACATGGCACGGCGGAGAAGCTCCTGCTGCAGTGAGAGCAGAACTGCAGATATAAAACCTGCAGTTCTAGATTCTAAAAGTGTCTAAATAATAAATTTCTTCTTCAAGATCTGCCCAAAATCTGCCATTTTCATAAATCTCATTTCTAGGAGCAATATCAGAATTAACAAAATCTTCTTCTGTTTCTATAAATTCAGCAACTTCACTGCTTATTAAATCATCAATATTGGTCATCATCACGTAAGACAACGTTAGATTTATGCCCTTAAAAGGTTTATCATTAGGTCAGTTAAGAAGCTTTATATCTGCCCTGTATCTGTATTTGTATGCTCCAATATCTCCTGCTTTTTTAATCCCAAATAATCTAATTTTCTTTCCTGCTTTTTTTGATTCAGATTCAATTAACTTTCTCATTTCACTAACTTCATCTTCTTTATAAAAACCATAATAATGAATAACCCCATTCTTCTTAACTCTGGGAAAAGCAACATCTAAGAAAGAATCAGAAAGATTTGGGCGTGCCATTATAATCCTCTCAAACTTCTCTTTCATTTTCGGAAGTACTTTTCTAACATCTCCCTGAACAATTGAGACCTTGTCTGAAACTTTATTTCTTTTTACGTTTAATTCTGCATATCTTGAACACTCTCTTCCCAATTCAACAGATACAACTTTTCTCGCCCCAGAAAGCTTTGCAATTACAATCGCAAACGGAGCAACTCCTCCAAACAAAACAAGAACATTCTCTCCTTTTTTTACAAGTTTAGCAATTTCAAGCCTTTCAGAAGCTAGTCTTCCTGAAAAATAAGAGCTCTCAACATTAAATCTAAACTCGCACCCATTCTCTTTGTAAAGAGCTTCGAGATTTTTCTCTCCAGCTAAAAACCTTGTCTTAAGTGTTCTTAACCTGCCTGAAAACTTGCCAACCTTTTCAAGCACAGTTCTTACTCCTTTATGTTCTTTTAAAAATCTCTCTGCTTCTCTTTTCTTGTCTTTCTGCTTGTCCCCCCAGTCAAACTTCAAAATAACAATATTCCCTAGAACATCCTGTCCGCGCATTCCTTTCATCTCAAAAAGAACAAAAACGCGCTTAAATAATTATTGAAATGCTTCTCATCTCATCAGTCACAAAGTTTAAATATAAATTACAATACAACTTAGCATAAACAAAGAGGAAAATGGCAAACAAAACACTAGGATATATTCTTGCTGTCGCAGGAATTGTTATATTTTTGTTATCATACCCAGGAATAAGAGCAATGTTAAAAATCCCAATACCTGCGAATATAAGCGATACGTTTATGCTTATAGCAGGTGTAGCTCTTCTATTTATAGGAGCATTTATGGCATTCAGAAGAGCAGATGAGCCGCCAAAAGAAATTCCAATTTACGAGGGTACTGGCAAGGAGAGAAAACTAGTCGGCATCCAAAGAATCAGCAAGAAATAAATTATATCACAATTTTAAGAATTCCCTAAGATTTATTTAATACCTAATTGCTTCTTTATATCATTAATCTCTCCCAAAACTTCCTTGTCAGGATTTGAAATACTTTGCAATAAATCCAGTCTAACTTTTTGCGTATTTCTATGAGACCTATCTCCAAATTCAGAAAATTTTTTCAATTCGCTTAAAGCAAAATAATTATGAATTGACCTGTCAAATATAAATGCCAAAATTACTAAAATCATCCCAATCATATAAATCCATTGTGAAGCTGAAGAAACCTCGCCCCACCTAAATCCAAGCAGAACCAAAAATACTACTCCATAAACAGCCCAGCCAGCTCTTCTCCCAAATCCGCCCATTGGAGACTGATGCACAAAAAAGAAATAAATCAGAAAAGGCAGAAAAGTCGCAAGAGTTATTCCAAGAACACCATATGGCAGCAATATCCCGTTTATCAAATCATTCTCGGGAAGATATCTCAATGAGAGCAATGAAACTATAAGAGAAATAACAAAAATAATACCTTTTTTATTACCAAATAAACTGCTTTTCTGCAATATAAAAGAGATAATCATAATCAACAGAATAAAGAGAAGAACTTTCGCAAAGAGAAATTCATTTGAATAATATTGCCCAAAAAGCGCGGCAAATATCGGACCAAAAAATTCCTCGTAAAACCTCACAATGCTATCAGATATTGATCCCATTCCGAAATATGCTGCACTCGCAAAACCTGCAAATCCAATGACGCCTGCAACAGCAGACATCAGCATCCCCCTTAATTTATTCATAGTTCTTTTAAAACCGCCGACTTTAAAAACATTCTCCCCAACGAAATTCAAGATTACTATTACTTGCGACTAATAAAAAGAGGCAGAAAAACATTTAAATATAACCAAAAGCTAATTAAAAGCATGAAAAAAGAGTACAAATTACTGGCGTTCTTATTTCTAGGTTTGTTTGTAACTTCAATTCTCGCAATATCTTTTGTTAGCGCAGCAACTGTTGGAGAAGTTGGTGAGGATATTATTCAAAAATTATTTGGAACAACTCTGACTGGCGCAGGAGTATTTGATTTAGCTATAACCAAAATATTATTATTCATACTAATTACTCTCATTGTCTACACACTATCAGAATTCTTACCATTCGTGAAGAATAAATGGTATATTGAATGGCCAATTTCAATAATAATAGCTTATCTTGCAGTAATTTATATTGCGCCTGCAGAAATATATGCCTCACTGATTGGATGGGGGGCGTTCGCAGTAACAATAACCGTATTGATACCATTTGCCCTGATTATTGCATTAATCTATAAATCAAGCAGAGCTCCAACTACAGGCACGCTGTTTATAGCGAAATTTGTAGAGATTGTATTTGCCCTATATATAACATATAGAGTAGTTGCTTATGTAATTGCAAATTTGGGACAAGATCTGTTAATAACGAATGTAATTGTAATTTATGGAATAAGTTTAATTGCGATAATACTAATTTTAATATTTGATAAAAACATACGAAGCTTTTTAGTTAGGCAAGAAGTAAACAGTTTTATAAGCCAAGCAGATATGCTCTCAAAAGCAGAGATAACTGCTAAAGTGTCTGAACTTAATGACAGGATTATTGGGTCGATAAAAGTCCATGGATTGCCCACATCTCAGAATGGTCCGAATACGTTTGTAGATGCTCTGATTAATGCAAGAGACGCCTTGAATAAATACGCTTCACACGCCAAATAAAGCCGCGCATACCTTTTCCATAATTTTCATTTAATTAACTTTTTAAATATAAGACACCAAGAGATTTCATGAAAAGAGCAGGCCTGTTTGTTGCAGTTTTATTAATTTTCTCGTTAATTCCCCTTATCTACGCAGAAGGTGAAGCTCCCGGAGCTCCAGGCATAACTGAGATGCCTTTTGCCAACGAAACCCAGAAAGTCCAGCAGCAGTATGAGCAATACACCACAGCAGAGAACAAATCTGCTTATCTGGCTCAAGAATGGGGAAAGCTTATTGGAAAAGCAAAATTCATCGGTCCTATCCACAACTTTCTCTCCTCAAACCAGATAATCTTCAAGGTATTATTCAATTACCCGTATGAGCTCTCTTTCACATTCTTCTTTGTATTATTTATTTGGTTTATGTTCCTGTTCAAATCTGCCAAACTCATAAAATCATTTGGATTTATTAAAGAAGTTTTCTCGCTGCCTGTTGCACTCTTATTTGCAATAATCTTTGCTCAGATAAGTGTTTTTAATTTTATAGCAAAAGGAATTTCAAACATCTTGTTTTCAACTAATGCTTGGTGGGCTAGAATAATTATATTTATTCTTGCCTGTACAATAATAATCACTCTAAGCATTCTTTCAGACTATCTCTCAAGATATTTCAAAAGACAGGAAGAAAAGAAAAAGATAGCTGAATTAGAGCAAACAGCCAGAGAGTTTAAGGCAGAACAAAAAGGAATAAAGGAAGGACAAGCCATAGCTGGATAATTAAAGAGATATTGATTTAAGCTCTTTTTTCTTTTAATTTTTCCATTAGCGGTTTTATAGACAAATCCCGCCCCATCTGTTCAGAAACCTCAACACCAACTTTGTCTTTTACCATTTTTAATAATCTCATCCACCCCCAGCCAAGAACAATCAAGATAAGAGCGAGAAAAACAAACCAAACTGATGCCAATTTGCCTAAATTAACATTAAAACTCAAAAGAAATGTTGCCGACTCCCTTACTCCCCCAGATATTGATATCAAAAGAGAGATAACTATTGCGCCAATCCATGCTTTTGCTCCTGAAAAGAAAGGGACAAATTGAATTAAGCTAAGCACAACCAATAACATGAATATATACATAGCAATTAGAACAATAAGATAAGAAAGTGTTATATCTTCTCCCAAAGGAATACTAAAAATAAGTCTGATTGGTTGCACAAATGATTCAGGAAGAGTCACTTCCCCGAAATTTCTTGCAAATGATTCCTGCCCTATAGATAAGACAGATTCATCTTGAGCATGAGAAAAAGGCAATAGAAGACTCAATAAAAAAACGAATATCAACAAAACTATCAGCAACTTTCTCATAAGTTTATCAATATAAATGCGTTTAAATCACTTTCTAGAGATCTGCCTTCTGCATCCTTCTCAATAGGAAGAAACCAAAAACTATTCCCATAAGAACCAAAAATGCACCAAACCACGAAACTGTTCTTACTGGCAAATTTGCAATTGCGTTTCCAGTTAAGTTAGATGATAAAAAGAATAACCCAACAATTAAGAAAAGAATTGAAATTCCCAAAATCCCCCTCTCTATCCTCCCCTCCTTTTCAATCCTTCTCCTTGATTTTGAGAACTCCCTTGCCTTTTCAGCATAATCGTTATACATTCTAGCTACATCTTTTCTTTCTTTATCATGCAGCAAACTCTTACTCACTTCTTTGGCAGCTCGTTCCCACGAATTTGCAGCGCTCACAAAATAACTGCTCTTCCCTGTTAATCTGCCAAGATTCATCAAAGCAATAGCTTCGTCACGATAAGCCCTAAATAGTTCACTTTTGGCTTCAGGGCTGCTATCCCCAATATGCATACCCAAGACCGCCCTAGCTGCTCTCCACTTCCTCTCCCATCCCAATATCTCAAAATATGTTCTTAATCCCATATCAAACCATAAATCTTTAGATTTATAAATTATTACAATTGAAAGTTACAAAACTCTGTCTAAAAAAGAGTTCTCTGCTTGCCTTGTTCTTTTATCTCTCTTAGTTTATCAAACTGATTGTTTACTCTTTCTTCCGAGAATTCGTGCCTCTTTACAAGAATTTCCTTTATCTTTTCCTTGTCAAGTTTTGGAAATTCAACTTTTTCCAGAATTACATTTGGTTTCTTGAATATCTCAAACACATCTTTCCAGCTAAAATCAAGGCGCCCTTGTTCCTCAAGCTCCCCAAATATTTTAACAGGATATTTCTTTTCTTTAACAAGAGAAAGCGCTTTTTTTGGACCTATTCCCTTGACTCCGCCAGGATTAAAGTCAGTTCCAACCAAAATTGCAAGGGAAATAAGCTGATCCCCATCAATTCCTAAAGAATTCAGAACTTTCTCATATTCAATAATTTCAGGAGCAATATAAACATATCCTGTTCTTGTTCTTCTCTTTCTGGATAAAGTCAAATTCTGAATTAATCTTCTTCCACCCACGGCAATAGCGTCATAATCTTGAGAACCAACAGCAAAAGCCTGTCCTGATTTTACAAGTTCCGCGCACTGCATTTCTCCCTCTCCAGGAGCCTGAACAACTGCAATCCCCATTGCCTCAAGAAGCTCCTTGCTTTCAGCAACCATTGTACTGTCAACTTTTGTAAATCCGCGAGCATATTTGCCCATTGATTCAATGTCTTCATCTTCAACAGCTCTCTTGTATTTCTCTCTTGCAATCTCCTTTGCTTCCTGTCTAATCTCGTGCGTCTTCTCCTTTAATTTATGATACTCTCCGTCAAAAACATAAATTAATCTTATTCCCTCAGAAAGCAAAGCAATATTCCTGTAGAACAACCCTGAAAGATGAGAGGTAACTCTTCCTGAAGAATCCATAAGGGGCGTCCCATCAGACTGCCTTATAGAAGATAAAAACTGGTATATTGCGTTAAGAGCGTCAACAGCAATAACTTTTCCCTTTAGTTCCTTAAACTCAATCTCTTTTCTTGGAACAATATCCCCTATCTGCAAACCCATATTATCTGATTAGAATTCTAAGATATAAACTTAATTATTTCTATGAAGCAACCCTTGGAAAACGACCATTTTTCTCATTTCTTGCCTTATTATATGCACTTGCTACAAGGCCGTCTTCAGGAATATTTTTGAGTTCTATTTCCATGCATATTGACTCGTCTAAGTCATAAATTTCGTGTCTATCAGCGCCCAATGCTATCATTCCTCTTAACTTAGCAATTTGCGATAAAATATCGCTGTGTGATGTTCTCTCAGCAATTTCCAAGGAAGTTGGTCTGCAAGCCCAGTTATATGTCTGAGCATAAAGCCTTTCGGTTATTCTAAACAACTGGTTATCATTCAATCTGCTTATCGAAGTTCCACGAATATTATCATAATAACTCCTGACTAAAATCTCTTGAGATTTTCTGTCCATCTCATTAACAGAGTAATGTCCAAAGCGTTCAGCGATAGCTCTTGCTTTAACTATTTCGCCATCACTAGGTTCATGTTTTTCTCTAGCCATACATAAAAAAACAAATATCACTATTTAAACCTTACTATTTTGTGACTACTAGATAGTAACTTATACACCCTCTTTTGCAATAAAAACCTATAAAACTCCCCTTAAACTTGAAACAAAATGAAGGGATTTATTGTTTATTCAACTTACGAAATCATTGACGAAAGAACAACAGTTCAATTATTTGGAAGATTAGAAAACGGGCAGTCTTTTGTGACAATTAACAGCTTAAATCCATACTTTTTTGTCAAGGAATCCAACTTGAAGAACATAGAAAAATATCTGTCTAAATATAAAGTTGAAAAAACAGAACTGAAGAACTTTCATGGAGACAGAGTTGTTAAAATCTCCGCAGAAAATCACAGGGAACTGAACAAGTTAATTCAAAGCATTCACAAAATAGACAAATATGAATCAGACATAAAACCCCACACAAGATTCTTGATTGACAATGATATTCTCTCAACTCTTGAAATAGAAGGAGACTATGAAACATCAGAAAAAGCCGGCCGAATTTACAAAGAACCAAAATTAAGGCCAAGAGATGCAGAATTCAAGCCAAAACTAAAAGTAATTTCTCTGGATATAGAATCAAACAAGAAGCTCAACAATTTATTTTGCATAGGCCTCTCCGGAGATAGTTACAAGAAAGTATTTTTTGTTACAGATAAAAAGCTGGAAAATGGAATTTCTTGCAAAAATGAAGAAGAAGTCATATTAAAATTCAAAGATGAAATAATAAAACTAGACCCTGATATAATAATAGGTTGGAACGTCATAGACTTTGACTTAAAATATCTGGAGTCTCTGTTCAAAAAATACAAGATTCCGTTTGATATAGGAAGAACAAATTATCCGGCAAGACTAAGAATAGAAGAAAATTATATGCGCTCTTCTTCAGCAGACATTCCAGGCAGGCAAGTCTTGGACGGATTAAATCTAATAGGAGACCCATTCCTTCAGCAAGCTCCTTCAATGAGAAATGCTCAATTTGAATCTTACAGCTTGGAAGATGTTTCCCAAGTGATTTTAGGAAAAGGAAAGCTTATGAAGGGAGATAAGAGACACGAGGAGATAGAAAAATTGTATAAAAACAACACCCAGAAGAATCACCAGGCCCTTGCAGATTACAACTTAACTGATTGTCAATTAGTTTACGAAATCCTTGAGAAAACCAAGACAATTGAGTTAGCAACAGAACGTTCCGAACTTACCGGAATGCCTCTGGACAAGATAACTTCTTCAATTTTGGCATTTGACTCATTATACATAAGAGAAGCAAGAAAAAGAGGATTTGTATGCCCAACAACGCATTACGGAGACAGGGGGGAGAGAATAAAGGGGGGCTATGTATTCTCTTCAAAATCTGGAATATTTAATAACGTTTTAGTTCTTGATTTTAAATCCCTTTATCCCTCAATTCTTTGCACATTTAACATAGATCCTGCTGCCCACATAACTGAAAAAGAAGCGAAGAAAGAAAAGAATCCCATAGAATCCCCAAACCACGAATTTTTCAAAAATGAAGAAGGAATTCTACCGCATATTATCAGAAAATTACACACGGCGAGAGAAAAATACAAAAAAGAGAAAAATGAGCTTGCAAGTTATGCAATTAAAACAACCATGAACTCATTCTGGGGAGTTTTAGCAAGTCCAAGTTGCAGATTTTTCGACCTGAACATGGCCAATGCAATTACTGGATTTGCAAGATGGATTATCCAGAAAACCGCAGAGGAGATTGAAAAGAAAGGATACAAATTTATCTATATCGACACAGACTCATGTTTTATAGAAACAAATCTTGAAAAAGAGAAAGCGAATCAATTAGGAAAAGAGCTCCAGGACCAGATAAATAAATTCTACAAAGAGCACATAAAAAAGTTGTATGATAGAGATTCATACCTAGAACTTCAGTTTGACAAGCAATATCTCTCTATGATGATTCCACAGCTAAGAATGAAAAAAGGAGAGAAAGAACAAAAAGCAGCAAAAAAGAGATATGCAGGACTAGTTGAAAAAGATGGAAAAGAAGAGCTTGAGATAACAGGGCTTGAAGCAATAAGAGGAGACTGGACAGAAGCCGCAAGAGAATTCCAAAAAGAGCTCTTAATGAGGTTATTCAAAAAAGAGCAGATAGAGCCATTTATCAAATCATATGTAAAGAAGATAAGAGAAGGCAAGCTAGATGAAAAGCTAGTTTACAGAAAATCTCTAAGAAAATCAGTAGAAGAATACACAAAAACAACCCCACCTCACGTAAAAGCAGCAAGACTTCTCGATAAAATAGAATCAAAAGTTATAGAATATTATATAACAACAAAAGGCCCAGAGCCTCTGCAAAAACTTAAGCATAAAATAGATTATGACCATTATATAGAAAAGCAGATTGCCCCTATTGCCAATCAGATTCTTGCCCTTCAAAACAAGTCCCTTGAAGACATAGAGAAAAGCTCCAAGCAGGCTAAACTATTCTAAATGCTTCAATTCAGAATTTGATTTAAGATAAAGAGGATGTTTCGGCTCTTCTTGTTTAGTTAAACCGAAACATTCCATCTTCTCAATTAATTTTCTAACTTGGATGCCTCTATGCAAAAAAGCTGCATTATTCCCCCAGCAAGCAACTACTTTATCTGAATTTTTTGCATTTTCAAAAAGAAATTTATCTGTCTCTTTTCCTATTGGATCAACAGATTTTTTTAAATCTGAGGGAAAAGTAGTTCTAAAAGCAAAAATATTTCCAACAATAAGTCCCCCATAATTCCAGCGTTTTGCAAATGACATCATTCTGCTAACAGTTGGGTCGTTTTTCACTTCTGTAGCAGTAGAAGGATTTAATCCGATAAACATTATCTTTCCCTTTGTATCATCCCAAACTCTTTCTAAAACATATCTATATTTTTCGCAATCAGAGAAAATTGCATAATTCCTTGTCCCATCTTTCCATACAAACTCTCTCTTTATCATAAATAATAGAGAAAAGATAGTTTTATAAAAACCTTTCTGAACAAACAAAGTTTCTAAAAATCAATCCTTCGCATAAGTACTATTAACCGCCGTTTAAATCTCCAAAAACAAAAGATGCCGGCTGCAATCGGCGCTTCGCGCCTCACATTTTATTGAGGCTATTTTTTAGTTTTTCACTGCCCAGCAAAATTTCTTAAAAAACCGAGAAAAAAACAACAAAATCACAAAGAATAAAGGACAAAATCAGCGTCAAAAAACAAAATTAACTAAAGGTTCAGAAAAGCCAATTCGATTAGAAAATTAACTCACAAACTATTTACCAGAATTAACTAACTGCCCGCCAATAAAGCAAGAAACATCCATCATTTGCATTGTCCTATTTTGCAAGCTGACATTAACTGGTTTGCATCCCTCTGCATTCTGCATCATCTGAACCACAGCCGTTTGATAGCCATATTGAGCTCCTTGCTGAAATATAACCGCTTTCTCTGCCTCTCTGGACTGTTTATACTTGCTCACAGAAATATAAACAACTACACTCAAAAGCAAAATACCAAGCACAAATGCAATTATTGCCCATAAATTAATCTTCTTTTTAGCCATACGAATCATAAAAACAATCTATTTTTATACCTTGCTTTCTCCAACCAAAAACAAACATTTATATATAACTATATATATAAAGATATATGAATTTATATAATAAGAATGAAGTAATACACTATCCCAACTTGAAAACAGTTTTAATGATAGAGAGAATACTAAAAGAGGCAAATGTAATGATAGACCGCGAGGAATTGAAAAGAAGACTCCCCGTCAAAATAATGCATCAAACACTTAACATAATTCTCTCCTATCTTGAAGAAAAAGGAATGATAATCGATTCCCATAAAGGAATTCTCTGGATTTACAACCCGAGCCCAAAGCTAAAAAGAGCGCTGGAAAATGCTCGAGAAATATAAAAATGTTTAAAAACAGGAAGCTAATAGTCAAACTTTCTGAGAAGGCCAATGAAACATACGAACTCCTGCTGCAAAATGTTGAAAAAGAGGATAAAAAAGGAATTAATAGTTCATTTCATCAAACTCTTTTAAGATCAATTGAGAGAGCAATCAGTTCATTAAAGCAAAATCCATTCTCAGGAAATCAGGTTCCTAAAAGCTTAATCCCAGATAAATACAAAAGGTTATATGATTCTGAAAATATTTGGAGAATTGAGTTATCAGACTTCTGGAGACTAATTTATACTATACACGGCAATCAATTGGAGATAATTAGCTTTATTTTAGACATTTTTGACCACAAAGAATATAATAAAATCTTTGGATACAAATAGATAAGTTATATTTAAACATGAAGCTTTGTAAAAAGCGAATGTTAAAGATTGCAAAGTAATCTTTAAAACCCAGATATTCACCTTAATTATATGAGACCGGAAATGAAACCAGCATTTAGAGAAAGAATGCAGAAGTTAATGCATGAAAAAGAAGACTTTGAAGCATTTGAAAAGATAGTCCATACAGGACCTAGAAACTTTGTTCGCTGCAACACCCTTAAAATATCGCCAAATAAACTTATAGAAAGACTTAACAAAAAATGGAAAGTCATACAGCCCTATCCTTCCAATCCTGAAATTATGTTAATAAATCAAAATTTAATGCCTGGAGAGCTTGGAAACTCAATAGAGCATCTTTTGGGATATTACTATGTCCAGGAAATATCAAGCATGCTTTCAGTTCTCGCCTTAAATCCGCAACCAGGAGAGTTTATTCTTGATTTAATGGCTTCTCCGGGCTCAAAAACATCTCAAATTGCAGCAAGAATGGAGAATAAAGGAACTTTAATTGCAAATGACCTCAAGCTAGATAGAGTTAAAATACTTTCAGCAACATTGGAAAGAAACGGGGTTTCAAATACAATTATAACACAGAAAGATGCTGTGGCTTTCTGTTCAAATATAGCAAAATCGCAGTTTAGATTTGATAAAATTCTTCTTGATGCAACCTGCTCCGGAGAAGGCACATTAAGAAGCTCTCCCAAAACATTTTTAATGTGGAACGAGAAGATAATCAAAAAACTATCAAGAATGCAGAAAAAATTCATTGCATTTGCCCTGAAATGCCTTAAGGCTGGAGGTACTATTGTCTATTCAACCTGCACACATGCTCCAGAAGAAAATGAAGAAATCATAGATTTTGCACTAAAGAACTTCCCGGTAAAAGTTGAGCAAATTTCCCTCCCTCTGAAATGCAGACAAGGCATAACAGAATGGGATAACAAATCTTACAGTCAAGAAGTAAGAAAAGCTTGTAGAATTTACCCCCAAGACAATGACAGCGAGGGTTTTTTTGTCTGCAAGATGACTTTGCTTGAGGATATAAAATGACCACATACACATTCATAAAATCATCTGAAAAAAATAGGATAATAGAAGAGCTAAACGAGCAGTTTGGAATAACAAACATCCCATATTTGCTTATAGAATCTGGTAAAGAAAAGATAAGGGCATTTTCTGGAAGTCTAAGCAAGGAAGAAATAATAAAAGCGGGTGAGTTGGCAAAAGTTGAAGGTGTCGGAATATATTTCTTGAAAAAAGAAGAAACCGGTCTGCGTTTATCTTTTGAAGCCCTCATGCTTTTAGAAGAACAGATAACAAAAAATGTTTTGGATATTGATGAAAGCCAGATGAATTTGTGGATCAGAGGCAATGACTTGGAAGCGAATATTCCTCAGGGAGTTTATGCAATCAGATTCAACGGAGACTTTTTTGGATGTGGCAAATCAAACGGAACAAAGCTATTCAATTATGTTCCAAAAGAGCGAAGAATTAAAAAACCATTAAATTAACCAATTATCATACAACATGACTGAAAAACAATATGGCGGAGTAACAGGACGAGGCACAGATAATGTAACCAAAGCTCACCAAATGAATAATGTACCTCTCTCAAAACCAAAAGAAGTGTCTGTTAATTCTAAATCACAAAAAGAATCAAAATCAGAGGGCAAAGACTATGAAAAATTCATCAAAGCTGGCAAGATATCCTCCGAAGTTAAAAAGTATGCAAGAACATTCATAAAAAAAGACATTTTTCTTCTTGAGATAGCTGAAAAAATAGAATCAAAGATAATTGAGATGGGAGCAAAAATTGCTTTCCCTACCAATCTCTCAATTGATGAAATAGCAGCCCACGACACCCCATCATTCAATGATACAAGAAAAGCACAGGGTTTGCTAAAAGTGGATATTGGAGTGCAGATAGACGGATGTGTAGCAGACAGCGCGTTTTCAATGGACCTGGAAAATTCAGAGGAGAACAAAAAACTTATACAAGCTGCAGAAAAAGCAGTCGAGGAAGGATGCAAAACAATAAACGCTGGTGTAAAAATAAGAAATATAGGAGCAGCAATAGAAAAAGCGATAAAATCTCTTGGTTTCACACCAATTCAAAACCTCTCTGGACATTCTATAGAACCTTATACCCTTCATGCAGGAATCACAATTCCAAATGTAGACAATTCGCAGGAAAAAACAATAGAAGAAGGAGTTTATGCAATTGAGCCATTTTCAACAAACGGGCTTGGAAGAGTAAAAGACGGAAAGCCCTCTGGAATTTACAGGCTTGAGAGAGATGGTCATGTAAGAGACGATTTCTCAAGGGAAGTTCTGGCTTTTATCTATGAGAACTATAAAACCCTTCCATTTTGCTCAAGATGGATATACAAAAAATTCGGCTCACGCGGTTTGTTAGCTCTAAAAAGAATTGAAGATGTAGGAATCTTGCACAACTATCCAAGGCTTATGGAAGCAGGCAACGGAAAAGTAGCACAGGCAGAAGAAACTACATTGTTAGCAAAAGATAAGAAAATAATTACAACTCTCTAATTATCTCTTTCTTGGAGCAGTTAGATAATAAATTCCAATGGCAATTCCAAGAAGCAATATCCCGCCAATCAAGAGTATAATAGTCAAGCTATAATCGAGCTTTTTCTCTTTTGGAGCAAGCTTCTCCAGCTCATAAGTCACATTAACAGACATAATTTGGCTTGTTGGTTCGCACAATAAACCAGAGATTCTCTTCAAATAAACTTTTGCTCTCTCTGTACTCGTGCTCTCAACTCTGAAAGTGATATCATTCACAAGGTCTGAATCCAAATCTATCTCTTCGCTTCTGCCTTCTTTAAGAGTAAATGTATATGCACCCGGATTTAGAGAGAAAGTTGCTTCATTTGCATTACTATCAACATCTGTTAATTTTATGAAATACGGAGCTCCGCACAAAATAAGCCTTAATCTATCGTTTGTATTAAGAGAAATAGAAACTCCTCTTATCAAATCGCTCTCTGTAACATTTTTAATTTTGCTTGCACTGCTTTCTTCCTCTTCTTCAGGAGTGCTTACTGGACCTCCAACACCTATAACGCCTGTTCCATTTCCGCTGACTGTTATATTTCTTGTTTCAGTGCTGTTAGAATTTCCAAATGAGTCTGAAGCAGTTGCATTGAAATAATATGTCCCATTTGCAAGATTTAAGAGATTTACGTAAAATGGAGAAAATGCAGAGCTAGTAGAAAATACAAGAGAGTTTGTTGCATTGTAAAGATTTATTGTTATAGTTGAGAGGTCACTATCTATCGCAGTTACATTGATGAAAATATCGCTTCTGTTCAACGAACTTCCAGATACTTCTGTTGGAGAAACAAATTGTATCTGTGGAGGCAAGTTTATTACATCAATTCTAACTGTCTCCGAGTCAAACCCGAAGCTGTCATTTAGAGAGAATGTTACATTATAGCTTCCTGTTTGGGAAAGCAAGGTCTGCCAAGAAAAGGTCTTTGTTAGAGCATTAAATGTTGCTCCGCCCGGCAACCCTGAAGCTGAATAAGTCAAAGACTCATTCTCATAATCATAACCGCTTACATTGAATGTTAAAAGCTCTCCAGCATTAACAACTTTGTTTCCTATTGCATTTAATATTGGAGGACTATTCTGAAAACCAACATTTATTGTTTGTGAGGATGTCTCTCCGCCAGCATAATCAGATGCAACAGCATAATAACTCCTTGTTCCAGGAGATGTATGCACAGCAACAAAAACAGCTGTTGAAGTTGAAACCTCTTTAACTTTAACTCCGTCTTCAAATATTGAAACTCTTGAGATTCCAGAGCCGCTTAAGTCAACTGCAACTGCAATTATTGTAGATGTAAAGTTTGCAGGATTAGGCGTGGCGCTTATTGATACAACAGGAGGCAAAGATAAAGCGCTTGTAACAGAAGCAAAAACAGCAAAAGCTAAAATAGCCAATGCCCCCAGGGCTGCAATTCCAAATATTTTTTTGTTGTTCATTTTAATGTTTAACCTCAATGCCAAATCCTACTATATTATCATCTCCGAGATTATCATTATTTTTCTCTCCAAAAGCATAAGCTGATACTTTCTCCCCAAGCTGAAGTCTGACATTTGCGAGAGCTTTTCTCGCCTCTAGCTCTTTCTCAAATCCACCAGCAACTTTTAATCTTGAGTCAAAAGCAGAGAAGCCGGCTGCAATTCTATACTTTCCCTTTCCTGCCTCTCCATAAGCCCCAAATCCACCCTCTTTTAAAAGTGCATCATACAAATCCAAAGTTCTCTGCTCATCCAATCTTCCTTCAGAGAATAAATCATTATATTCTGCCACCTTTAATATATTTTCAGAACCATTTCCGCCTGCAGAAAATGCAAACCTAGCTTTATTTTCTCCGCCCTCTCTTCCATATCCGACTCCAAAAGATAGTGGTACATCCTTAAGGTATCTGCATAAAGAAACATGCGCAGCTCCTTCTGTTCTCTGATTTGAAGGAACCCAGCCGCCAATATTCTTAAGAGCAAGAACTCTCCACCCTAATCCGCGATTATCTCCTCCAACATAACCTCCAATAGAGCCTGCAGTAAATGTCTTTTCCTCATCCATTATATCTACCCCATTAGCGACAACATCTGTTTTAACAGAAATATCTTCTAGCTTTCCAATGAATCCGCCATAGGTTTTATCAGAGAAAAAGCCCAAATCTCCAGTCAATGCTTTAATATTGGCTTTTGTATGAGTGTTTACTATGCTCTGAACATATGTTGTCGGTATTTCTGGATTATTTGGAAACTCAACCATAACATCTTCTACATTCTTATTTTTTATTTCTTCTCTCTCATTTGAAGCCTTCAATAAGAAAGCTCTCGTTTTATCCCTATTGAAAAAGCCAAGTCCAACAGATTCTGCCTCTCTCAAAGAACTTTGTCTCCAATCTGAATTATCTGTTATTCTAGACAAGACTGCTCCATTATCCTCTCTAACAGATAAAGAACTTCCATTAAAATCTGCTACAGACCTGCCAAGAGTTATATCAACTGCCAAATTTCCGGTTAAGACATTTAAAGAGCCGCCTGTAACATAGCCGCTAGCATCTCCGCTCCTTGTCGCAAAGAAAGGATTTACTCTCCACTCAACCTTGGATTTTTTTTCTTCTGGCTTTGGTTCCTCAAATCTTGGAAATGGTGCTCCCACCGGTTTCTCCTGCTTTCCCTCTCTCATTTCTTTCTCTAATTCATCTATCTTCTGAAGAATAGTAGAATATACTGCCTTGTTTCCTGATACCACTTCAACCATTAAATCTTCTATTCCCCCAAGTCTAGAATTATATTCTTCCCCGCTCTTCTTCATACTCTCTTCCAATCCCCCTATTCTCTGGCGAAGTTTATCTATAGAGTCATTAAAATTCTTGCTAGCTTCATCCTGCTCTATCTTGTAACTTTCAACTTTTTTCTCAAGATTATATTCAATAGTCTTTATTCTCTTATCTGTCTCATTAAGTCTATTCTCAAGACCTTGCGGCGTTTTGCTCTCATTACCTCCTTTATTTGCCCTGTTTGCCATATAATTATAAGAAGCAAGAGCAAGAGCAGCAGCAACACCAACACCAAAAACATATCCGCAAATTTTCTGAGTAAGAGACTTTTTATTTTCTTTTCCAGTTTCTAAATTGCCAACTCTCTTATCAATACCACCATCACCATTAATCTGCACATCAACACGACGAAAGTTCTCATAAAAACCTCCATTTCCATAAATTCCCCCATTGA